>ERZ773009.1219-NODE-1219-length-18359-cov-14.970170_pt1 | contig 18359 bp, 11 predicted proteins | sample MGYA00580663_ERZ773009 | MGnify/ENA primary metagenome ERZ773009 (study PRJEB29015, sample SAMEA2737969) | human oral metagenome | biome: human oral; feature: human-associated habitat; material: dental | place: China | collected 2026 ... | reverse complement strand
GAAATTACGCCAAGATAACGAGTGGTTTGTACGCCAGAATCATTGCCAAAATTAGCGCACTAACCATTCTTCAGTATGTGAATTTCATTAATAACAAACCCATCGGCAGAATTAAGTATGCCCTAAATTAATTCCGCCAACGGGTTAATATCTTATCCTTTCACCTGTTACACGTACGCTACCTTAATCTCCTACAAGTTATGGATAATGAAATGTCCTTTCAATTCTCTCCTTCTGGAATATGGCTTGCCAACTACTTAGTATAGTTGCCAATTTTGTGTGCAACGTTCTTATATAATATCATCTTATTAGATGTAACTAATAGATGGTATGTCCTCCTACAGAGTATTGCATCTCGTTTAACTTCTTTTGATAAAACTCATCAAATGAAATTTCTTTTGCCATCAACCTATCATAGTCAGAGGGATTTTCAAATATTATATCTATCTCTTCTTCTCCGCCACCATCAGGTATTGGTGGGAATGATCCTATTGCTTCTCTTACTGATACGTACTTAGGTAAAGGGAATAGCCCCCTTTGCTTGTCAGAGAATAAAGGTGCAGGTTGATCGATTGTAATATTATCACGGCATCCTATCAAAATTACCCTTTTTCTTTTCTGAGGGACACCAAAATCTGCGGCAGTTAACTTTAATGGAGTTCCCACATAATACCCTGCATCAGCAAATGCTTTGATGATTTCTTTTATTGCTTCACCTTTCCTCATTGTGAGAATACCAGGCACATTTTCCATTACAAAGAATTTTGGTTTCAATGTTGTTACTATGTGAACAAAGTCTCTAAACAACTGATTCCGCTTATCATTTGGGTCACGCCATCCTGCATAAGAAAAACCTTGACAAGGAGGGCCGCCAAGGATTACATCAACCTGATTTTCTCCGCATGCAGTGAAAATCTTTTGCTTGGTTTCATCTTTTGTAATATCACCAAGAATAAACTTGTCTTCACTTGCATATTTTGAATGATTGATTTTATTGGTTTCAAATACACTTGCATCAAACTCGTTGGCTGCTAATAGTTTAAAACCATTTTGAATAAAACCTTCTGACAAGCCTCCACAGCCAGCAAAAAGGTCTACAATGTTGTAACTATCCAAATGTGGCTTAATGAGTGTAGAAATCATTCTTGCCAATAATGGAGGGACAGCATTCCCAATTTGTTTGTATATGCCAGATTTTGTTTTTGCTATAAATACAAAATCGTCAGGGAAAGACTGAAAACGAGCTGCTTCACGAGTCGAAATAACACGCATCTGTTCTGGATGGAGATTACAACCGTTAGGTACACGATTAAAAAATGTGTTTATGGTATAACTGGGTTTGTCCCATGTTAGACGACCATAATAGGTTGTTCTGCCTCCGCTGTCACGAATATTAGCAAGCCTGTTATCCGTAATCTCTTTTGGGATATCCTTCCAATTGCCTCCTGCTGGAATGTGCTGTGCCATATCTACTTCATGTTGGCACATCTTGTAAGCTACATGATTATATAGTTTCATAATGCTTTCTAATTATAAAGTTTATTTCCTCTCTTTTAAGACCATACAAAGAACAGATTGCTGTATTCTGTTTGACTTCTTCTTGTTTCAAGATTTCATCTGTTATCAAACTTAATTCAACTATTGGTAATTCATCTAACTCATAATTGTTAATGTGATTATTTGTGCTTGTAACCTTAAATCTCCAATTTAACAATGCGCTATTAAGTAAAACTTTCATTTTGGAGATTAGTTCTTCACTAACTGTTATGTAGTTGCAAGAATTACCTAACACATCGTTCTTTTGACATTCAACGAACTTCAAGCGTATATTTTGAAGTTGGTTTGAAATTTGCTGACATACAAGTCGTTTCTTTCCATGGTCATGCATAATGTAATCACTTGACTTCTTCTCAAGAAACTCTGGCTTTACATATTCATGATTAATATCATTGATAGAACCTCCAGAGAGCATATTCCCTCTTACTAATCTTAGGTTTGTCGGTTCAGATGTAATATAGTTCCGGAACAATGACAAGTCTAACTCACCTCGTTTATTTCTGATAAACGATAGGTTTCTTAATAATGGAAATGATAATAGTTTTTTTAGAATTTCCCACTCAACCTTTTCAATTGAAGGGATCTCCCAATTGGATTTAAAAACTTGTTTCACATCTTTCAGAGATATCTTGTATTCTTTATCTCCTTGAACAATGTCTATGATGTTTGTACTTCCACCCTTTGTTAAGTGGAAAATACAAGTAGCTTGTGTGACATTGTCAAACAAAGCATCATTCTCAGAGAAGAACTTTATGTAACTTACATTATGTTTTGACAACAAATGTTTTCTCAATGATGATGCCGAAATGTCTGCGAATAAGGTTGATGGACAGATTATTCCCATTTCTCCATCATTCTGCAACATTCCAAGCATAGCCTCTAATGATAACTGATAAAGATTTAGCATACCTTCAAGAGAATACTTGTAGTATGTCGATTTACGAAAATACTTAGCCATATTGTTGATATTCTCAACTGTGATAGCATCCATCTTATTTTTATTTGGTTTCAACACCAAATAAGGAGGATTAGATACTATTGCGTGAAAGCCTTGAAAGCAAAGGCCATCTAAATCCTTTTGACTAATACCCAATTCGTTTTCAAACAAATCTTCCTTCATTAAAGCATTTTTTAAAACAATATGACTTGTCACTACAGCAGCCTTATTTGTGTCAAGGTTTCCAATTTGCGATATAGCATTTATTCTGCAAATATTAAGTGCTATAGGGTCAACATCAACCGCGTAAATATTGTTTAAGATAGAGCTCTCTTTGGAAAGGCCAAAAATCTGATTAAGACAAATGACCACTTGCTTGTAGAATCTGCCAGTACCTGTCGCAAAATCCAAAATCTTAATTTGCGAAGGATCCTTAATTCTTACGTTAGCAAGAGTCCTATATACTATGTCGTATGCTACCTGTTCCTGAGTATATACCGCTCCAACTTCTAACAGGTTAGTTTTCGACTTCTTTCGTGAAATTTTACCATTCTTATATATGTACAAAGAATTGAGATATGAAATATGCAATGCCTCACATATTTGAGGAATACTTTTGAAGTCTAAATCAGGTGGCAAAATATCAACTTGATCCAGCTTTCCCTCAAAAAAATCAGAATAAATACTATGCGAATAATTCAAGCAGCACTTACTCATATAATGCGATATAAGACTACTTACCATCTTTGTATGAACCGATTTAAACGCATTATTAATGTCAATATCGGTCGGTGTCGATACAGAAGTTATATCTTGAGAGAAAACTTTTGCTATTTCTTCTACAATAAGTTTCTCTTCTTCTTCACGAAAATAATTAATGTTGTAATTCATTTGCAATTATGCATTTTTTGTTCTTGGTCAGCAATTAAATCCTTCATGTCTACATTTAGAATTTGCGATATTTGAAGAAGAGTTTCAAGATTAGGTTGACTTCTATTACAAACATACGAATTAACCGAGTTGAAACTTTTATCCAATTTCTTTGCAAGCCATGTTTGGGAGATACCTTTTTTCTTCCAAAACTTCTTTTATACGGTTTAGCTTCATTCTAATATAACAAAATACTTTGTAAAATTACACATTTTCTTTGAGCATAAAGCTCTTTATATATCTAAAAGTATTAATTATTTGTATTGTTTATGCTTTCAAGAGCTAAATGAACAACCCTTATGTCGTTTTAACGGGACATTAGTGCCACAATGTTTTAAAACTTCTTGTTTGTGTGTTGTTTCCTAACATCTTTTATTTTCTTGTCGGCACCTTGCCTGTCTTTCTAACTTGACGTAGCCCGCTACGCCTGCATTACAAAGACAGCCAATCTGATCGACAATAAAACAAAATCTGTTTAGTCTCTAATGACCGATTTGGGTTAAAGGAAATAAAAAAACGCCCCGATGTAAAGCTGTCTTAGCATATTTTGTTCAGACAGCTTTTACACGGAGCGTAGTATTTTAGAGGGTTTTACTACATATTCTCACATTGTTCGTCGCCATGTACGGGAATCTTGGCATCTTTATCGGTTTTTTCAGCCTTATAACCAAACTTCTCGAACGCCTTTTGCAATTTCTCTTCAGTAGTCTTTTTAGGGTCGAAGGTTATGTAAACCTTTTGGGCCTCAACATCTGTTTTAATTTCTTTCACCCCTTTTTCAAAGCGAATATTGCCTTTAATTTTGGCTTCGCAACTTTGGCAATGCATCTGCGGAGTGGTGGTAAACACAACGGTTTTAAAATCCTTGGCGGCAGCAATCATGGCTACCACACAAAGCAACATCGTAAAAAATAACTTCTTCATGTCTTTGTTTGTTTATGGGCGGTGGCCGAACTAGCGTTCAGCACACCCACCCTTAGTGATGATTTTTATTCTGTTTTTATGATTCAAAGGAGTTGTTAAGGGCAGGCACTAAACAGTCGGTATTGCGGCATTAGCGCGACTGTGCCATTAAAGGCGTTGCCCCAGATTAATTCGGATGCCAATATAAGCCATCGCCCCTTGAACAGGTCCGTAAACCATTGTAGGTTCAAAGCTGTTAGCCCATGGATTACTAAAGCCAATAATGGGATTATTTTGCTTATAATTAGTGAGATTTTCGCCACCCACATACACCGAGAAATGTTTGAAATAACGCGTAACCTGCGCGTTGAGCTGTGGATAAGCCTTAAAATTGGGCTGCCACGAGAGATTTCCCGATGCCATGGTGTAAGGTTGTGGCATTCGGCCACCTCCATTCAACACCGCCGTTGCATCAAACTGCCATAGTGCAAGCGGTGTTTTGTAGCTAGCAGTGAGCAGAGCTTTATACCTACTTTGCAGCGGTTTCCACAAAAGTTGTCGGCCATAAGTGGTTTTAACGAGATTATAACGATAGGCGGCTGTAAGCTCAAGACTATTGAAGAAAAGATACGAAGCATCTACTTGTAAAGTGTGCGAGTAGCTTTTACCATTAAGATTGGTGATGCGCAGTTCTTCGGAATTGGAGTCGTAGTCTATTATAGCCTGGTCTAAGAAGTGGGTGTAATAATAATCGGCGTTCAGCTTAAGCGCCTGTTTGCCTATGGGGATAACAAAACTTAGACTACTGCCATAGTTCCATGCCGCTTCTTGTTTCAAGTTGTCTATAATAAGCCGGCGCCCAGAAGCCATCAGGTAATTGTTTTCGGCCAGTGCGTGCGGGCTACGATAGCCCTTGCCAGCCGAAAGACGAACGGTGAGGAACTGTGCGGGCATCCATTTAAGGTGAAAACGCGGAGTAAAGAACGTGCCATACACATTGCTATGATCTAAGCGCAAGCCAGCCATCGCCACGAGATGATTGTTGAGATTGTAAGTGTATTGCACGTATGCGCCAGGTGTTGTCTCGCTTTCTAAACCCCGTTCCATGGGATAGAGATTGCCATAATTAGCGGCAACAGCACCTAAAGGCAAAGTTAAGCTTTGGCGCAGATAATCGTGATTAAGACTCAAACCGGCAGAGAGATTGTGTTTGGGTGTGAAATCGGTTTCGAACACTAGCGATGCATAGGCACTTTTCTCGTTCACATCATATTGTTTGATGCCATAAAGTGCGTCTTGCTTATGCAGAGATGCGTTAGCCAGTAAGGCGATGTTTGTGCCATGTGCGGCATTAAGTATAAAGGCATGTTTCATATAAGCCTCGTATCGCTGTGTGCCAATGTCAATTCGGTAGGGTGCTGTGCCGCCATACAAGGGCAAAGCACCAGCTACTTGCCCGTTGGTTCGATCTTCTTTTAAAAGCGATAAGCCAGCATGTAGCATGTAGTTGCCCGTTTTCCAGAACCAGCGGTTTTGCAAGTTGAACTGTTTTACCTGGGGGTCGTCTTGAAATCCATCACCATTACCATCGCTATGGTTCCAATTATTCTCGAAGTGCGCCAATATTTCTGTGCTAAGATTTTTATTGCCGTTGATGTGAATGTTGCCATCTGCATTGGCTTCAACTTTCCCCATGGTGCTGCCATAGAGATTTAACGACAGCCCTTTTTCGTCTTCAGGCTTTACATATTCCACATTTATTTGCCCAGTCATGGCTTCGTATCCATTCTTCACCGACGAATTGCCTTTGCTCACCTGCATGCTTTTCATCCAGTTTCCAGGCACATAGCCCAAACCATAAGGCAATGCAGCACCGCGAAAGTTAGGCATATTCTCGGTTAGCATTTGCACATAAGTGCCACTCAGGCCCAACATTTTTACTTGCTTAGCGCCGGTGGTGGCATCGGTGTAGTTTACATCTACCGAAGGATTGGTCACAAAGCTCTCGCCAAGGTTGCAGCAAGCTGCCTTAAAAAGTTCGTCGCGCGAGATGTCTTTGCCGTTAAGTGCGCCTTTAAACGGGCGCATGGTTGCCTTACGACTTGTAATGGTGACGTTAGACAGGGTGTGTTCTTTCATTATTGCAGCAGAATCGGCGGTTACTTGCTGTGCTGCAGCGGGCATAACAAACAGGAGTGAGATGCCCGATAAATATATCATCTTATTCATTTGGTTTGATTTTGTTGTTTATAAAGTTGATGATACCACAAACCACGGCTCCAAAACTGGTGGTACTTTGCGCCTACGCCTACCTTAGTGGCCTAATCAAAAAAAACAGATTAAAGACAGGTAATGGTTGCCCATAAGACTAGACGCTTACGTGCACAAGCTAAACAACCCACAGCATAAAGCGAGGATTTGGTATCAAAAGCGTTGATAATTTGGCACAATTATCCCTTCTTGCATGCCGCAAAAAGGCACAAAAGGCCTGCCATTACTTAACTTTGAAGCAATGGGAAACAACAAAATCAAATTAAAAGTGTTGTAAGCAGCCGGAGATATTGCCGTTTTGTGCCATGCACAAGCGGGTGCGACATTCTCCAAGACGCCCTTGCGCAAACGGGCAAAGGCAACAAGTCGTAGTGTGTTACAAGCTGCGGAAGCAACGAAAGCAACACGGGCTGCAGATGATGAAAACCAGTTGGCACCATGTCTGTGGGCGACAAGGTTTTTATTTGCAGCCTCATGCAATGGGTAGCATCGGCATCATTGCAATGGTTGGCATTGGCATCATTGCAATGCCTTTTAGAAGACTGATGGGCAACAGACACATTACCAGTATGTTCGCACACCACGGTCATGATGCCCGAACCAATCCACACAATCATTAAAGAGAGTATGAAGGAGAGTATTATGTTTGCTGATTTCCTCATCATTAATCACTGCAAAGTTAAGTATTTTTTCTCTAACAACCTAAACTTTGCTCACTTTTTCAATTCTTTTTCGGCCATTTTCCCCTGCGCATAGCCGTTAGTTGCAACATGTTGCGCACACATAGGCGCATTTTAGGCCATGCTGCAACGCCTTTTTAGGACATTGTTTTTTTTGCTTTCGCTTGCTGATGTGGATTAAATGGCGTAACTTTGAAGGTGATTTTTAATTCGTCAGGAAACAAGAAAGACAAATGGAAGACTTCGTTCACCTTCACGTACACACATATTATTCTATACTCGACGGACAATCGAGCATACAACGCCTTGTGGATAAGGCCATAGCCAACGGCATGGGCGGTATGGCACTGACCGATCATGGCAACATGTTCGGCACAAAAGAGTTTTTTAACTACTGCAAAAAGGTTAACGGCAAGCGCAAAGAAGAAGGACTGCCCGAATTTAAACCTATCATCGGCTGCGAGATGTATGTGGCACGGCACCGCAAAACAGACAAGGTGAAGGAGAATGGAGACATGAGTGGCTACCACCTTATTGTGCTGGCGAAGAACTATAAGGGGTATAAGAACCTGATAAAGCTGGTGTCGCGGGCGTGGGTAGACGGCTATTACATGCGACCCAGAACCGACCGCGAAGACTTGGAAACCTATCACGAGGGACTGATTGTTTGTTCGGCGTGCATCGCCGGCGAAGTTCCGCGCAAGATTTTGAGGAACGACATCGAAGGCGCACGCGAGGCTGCGCAATGGTATCACCGCGTTTTTGGCGACGACTACTACTTGGAGCTGCAACGCCACGAGGTGAAAGACCCGCATATAAGGGCCAACAGAGAGGCGTACCCGCTGCAACAACGTGCCAATAAGGTGATGTTGGAAATGGCGGAAGAGATGGGTATCAAGGTGGTATGCACGAACGATGCCCACTTTGTGGACCAAGAGAACGCCGAGGCACACGACCACTTGCTGTGTTTGTCGACTGGTAAGGACCTAGACGACCCCACGCGCATGCTATACTCTAAGCAAGAGTGGTTTAAAACGCGCGAAGAAATGAACGAGGTGTTTGGCGATTTGCCGCAAGCCATGCGTAACACGGTGGAGATATTAAATAAGGTGGAAACCTACTCGATAGACCATTCGCCCATTATGCCCTTCTTCCCCATACCCGAAGACTTCGGAACGGAGGAACAATGGCGGCAACGCATATCGGAAAAAGAACTGTACGACGAGTTTACATCCGACGAAAACGGACAGAACCAGCTGCCACCCGAAGAGGGAGAGGAGAAAATTAAGAAACTGGGCGGATACGAAAAGCTGTATCGAATAAAGTTCGAGGCCGACTATCTGGCCAAACTGGCATACGATGGGGCTAAGAAACTATATGGCGAGCCGCTTACAGAGGAAGTGCGCGAACGTGTGAACTTTGAACTGCACATTATGAAAACAATGGGCTTTCCAGGCTACTTCCTTATCGTGCAAGACTTTATCAACACGGCGCAGGACGAACTGGACGTGATGGTTGGGCCTGGACGTGGGTCGGCGGCAGGCTCTGTTGTGGCTTATTGTTTGGGCATAACGAAGATAGACCCCATCAAGTACGACTTGCTTTTCGAACGTTTTCTTAACCCCGACCGCATCTCGTTGCCCGATATTGATACCGACTTCGACGATGACGGACGCGGGCGCGTGCTGGAATGGGTGGAAGATAAGTACGGACACGACAAGGTGGCGCACATCATTACCTACGGAACGATGGCCACGAAAAACTCTATTAAGGACGTTGGACGTGTGGAAAAGGTTCCGCTGAAGATTGTGAACGACTTGTGTAAGCTTATTCCCGACAAACTGCCCGATGGCTTGAAGATGAGCGTGGCTAATGCTATTAAGGCTATTCCAGAGCTGCGCGAGGCGGAGGCATCGGCAGATGAGGGGTTGCGCAACACCATGATGTATGCCAAGATGTTGGAGGGCACGGTGCGCGGAACGGGTATTCACGCCTGTGGAACCATTATCTGTCGCGATGCGATTAGCGATTGGGTGCCCGTTTCTACTGCCGAAGATAAGGCCGACCCTGGACATAAGTTGCTTTGTACACAATACGATGGGCACGTTATCGAAGAAACGGGGCTTATCAAGATGGACTTCTTGGGACTGAAGACACTTTCCATACTGAAAGAGGCCGTGGAAAACGTGCGCATATCTACGGGAAAGACCATCGACTTGGAGAAAATACCCATCGACGACGCCAAAACCTACCAGCTTTATTGCGAGGGACGAACTATCGGTACGTTCCAATTTGAGTCAGCTGGCATGCAGAAATACTTGCGCGAGCTGCAACCCTCGGTGTTTGAAGACCTCATTGCCATGAACGCGCTTTATCGGCCGGGGCCAATGGACTACATTCCCGACTTCATTGCGCGTAAACGCGACCCATCGAAGGTGAAGTACGACATCCCTTGCATGGAGAAGTATCTTAAAGATACGTACGGCATTACGGTGTATCAAGAGCAGGTGATGTTGTTGTCTAGGCAGCTGGCCAACTTTACTCGCGGACAGAGCGACACGCTGAGAAAGGCAATGGGTAAGAAACTTATTGCGCAGATGGATAAGTTGGAAACGCTGTTCTACGAGGGCGGAATGAAAAACGGACACCCAAAGGAAGTGCTCAACAAGATTTGGGAAGACTGGAAAAAGTTTGCTTCGTACGCCTTTAACAAGAGTCATGCCACGTGTTACTCGTGGGTGGCTTTCCAAACGGCGTACTTCAAGGCGCATTATCCGGCCGAATATATGGCTGCCGTGATGAGTAGAAACCTTGCCAACATATCGGAAATAACCAAGTTTATGGACGAATGTAGGGCGATGGGCATTAAGACGTTGGGGCCAGACGTGAACGAGTCGCGCTTGAAATTCAGCGTGAACAAGCATGGCGAGATACGTTTTGGGCTTGCTGCCATCAAGGGAATGGGCGACGCGGCGGCTCAGGCCATCATTCAAGAACGCGAAAAGAACGGACCTTACACTTCGGTGTTCGACATGGTGCAACGCGTGAACCTGAGTTCGGTGAACAAGAAAGCCATTGAAAGCTTGGCGCTAAGCGGTGGCTTTGACAGCTTGGGCATTGCGCGCGAAAGCTATTTGGGGACAGATAGCAAGGGGGCTACCTTTATAGATAACCTTACTCGCTATGGACAGCTGTTCCAAATGGAGCAACAGCAGATGCAAAATTCGCTGTTCGGTGCCAGCAATGCCGTGGAAGTGAGCACTCCGCCCGTGCCACAAGCAGAGCGTTGGAGTAGCATTGAACGCCTGAACAAGGAGCGCGACTTGGTGGGGATTTACCTTTCGGCGCATCCGCTAGACGATTATAAGATTGTGTTGCAGTCTATGTGCAATACGGGATGCAACGAACTGGAAGACAGAATGGCCTTGGTGCAGAAAGCCGAGGTGACATTGGCGGGCATGGTAACCAATACGCGTTCGGCTGTTACCAAGACAGGAAAGCCCTGCGGCTTTGTAACCATCGAAGATTATTCGGGTTCGGGCGAGCTTGCTTTCTTCGGCGAAGAGTGGGGAAGATGGAATGGCATGTTTGAAGTGGGCAGAACGCTTTTCGTGAAGTGCCGATTTACGCAGAAATATCCCACTAGTGCGTTTGTTGACTTGCAGGTGGCGAACATCGAGTACTTGCAAACCACGTTTGACAAACGGGTTGAACGGTTTACGATTCAGGTGGACAGCGCGCACGTCGACCAAACGGTTGTGAACGATATTGTAACAATGGTGAGCGACAGTCCTGGTCAGACGCAGCTTTATTTTGAAGTCTACGACAGCGAAAGTAACAATACGCTGCTGTTAAAGGCAAGCATTCCGCCGATAAGGGTGGGGCGAACGCTGGTTAATTACGTTGAAAGCGACCCGCACATGAACTATAAGGTGAACTGATTTGGCAGATGTAGTGACAAATTTACACATCGCTGACAGCCTTTCTGCCGAAAGAGGATGGGCGTTGCCATTTTTGTTACCATATATATAAGGTGTAAGACGTGGACATTAGCTGCCTTAAAGGCATTTTGAAAGAAAACAGAATGCCTGCGATGCGCATTTTGTGGCACGGTGTTTGCATTGAGCTAATTGGACAAAACAAACCCAATAGAGATTAATAACAAATAAAAAAGGAATACATCATTATGGAAGTAAAAATCACATCAGAAAACTTCGAGAGTTATAAGAATGGCGAATTGCCATTGGTTGTTGACATTTGGGCTACATGGTGCGGCCCCTGCAAGATGGTTGGCCCCATCATCTCTGAGTTGGCTGACGACTACGACGGCAAGATTGTTGTAGGAAAGTGCGACGTAGAAGAGAACAACGAGGTTGCCGCAGAGTTCGGCGTACGTAGCGTTCCCACTATCCTGTTCTTCAAGGGCGGACAGTTGGTAGACAAATTCGTTGGTGCAACCAATAAGGAAACGCTCGACGCGAAATTCCAAGCCCTGCTGTAACTCGACCTTTAATGGTGAGAAACGAAAATGAAGTGCAAGACACCAGATGCATGTCTTGCACTTTTTTTGTTGCTGTTTTCTTCGGAAGTGGATTCAAAGCACATTTCATTCGGGGTGCTTTTGGATTTGTCTTGCTGTTCTTATTCTCTTTTCTCATTCCCCCAAAGATGGGTTTCTCACCATCCAATTGTTCCTAACCTGCTTGTGTCTATGTGGATTTGTGTGGGTCGTCTTTGTGTGAACAGCGGACTAATAGAAAGAAGTGCGGGGCTGTGACAAATGTCGCAACCTCGCACTTTGTGCATATTACAATCGGAATATTATGTCGTCGAAGTTCTCATCAACATCAAACTCCTCGTCAAACTCCTCGCTTGGCTTTGCTCCAGGCTCTTCTGCCTGGAACGAACCTGCGGCCAAATGCGTCTCAATGGTGAGCAACTCCATCAGTACGCATGGCGTAATGTATTTCTTTTTTTTCATCGCGGTATCGTATTTAGTTAACAATCATCTTCTTTCCATTTACCATGTACACGCCGGGTGCAAGGTAGAATGTACGCGTTTCGCCTGCCTTTATCATGGTGCGTGTTACGCATTGTCCCGACATTGTATAGACACTAAGCGGAACATCTTTTTTTGCTACGGCTGTGATTTGGCCTGTGCTGACCGTTACTTTTAGCGCAATCTCTTCTTGAACGTCTTCAATGGCTGTGGGTGTTGACTCTTCATCGCCATCGAAACTGATATTGAAGGAGTTGAATGCCTTAGACAAGAGTGGTCCTGCGTTCTCGAAATGGAATACCGAACGGAACGGGAAGAGGAACAGTTGTTGTTTCTTCAGGTTCTTGAATGCCACGTATCTGTCGAGCGAGAAGTAGAACACCATCTCGTTTCCAGGTTTGTTGATTACACGTCCAGAGTATGTATAGTAGCTCTTGAATGGTACTGGATGTCCGTCGAGCGTGCTGTATACCGCGTAGCTTGTAACCAATCCTGCAAGATCTTCTGGCGTTTTCTTTATGAGAGCGCCTTTCTCTGCTGCCACGAATGATACATTGCCATCGCCATATCCTGGCGCAATACGTACGATGTAAGGCATGTTGGCCTCGCTTTTGTTAACGCCTGTAAGCGTGTTGAGTTTAGCCGTTACCTCATAGTCGGCTCCTTCGTGTTTTGGAGCAGAGGAACAGATGAGCGAATTGTCGCGCATCTTGGCTAAATAGAAGTGCGATTGTGGGCCAACTGCATTGCTGTGCATGCCATTTCCGTCGATAGAAAGGCCATATGGGAGTACTAGCGTCGCATAGTTCACACGTCCCATGCCTTGTACCGTAACCTCTCTTGTGTAAGTGGCGTGGCATTCTGGCTTGAGTTGTATGTCGTATGGGGCGAAGAACGGCAGCTTATCTGTCAGTGTTATGTTGGTGTGTCCCTCAAAACCTTTGCCGTCTGTGCGCTGTAATGCCGTATGGCTGACACTCGCTAATTTCTCTGCCCGATAAGGTAAGTATATCAACGCATTCTTGGCAAGCTTAGAACGGAGATTTTCCAGTATGGGTTTCAGCTGCTGATTATGTTCTTTGGGGATAATGTCGAATAGCTTGGAGTTGTCAACGAATAGCACATTGCCTAGGCTTTTGGGTACATTGGGGTCTGTTCCCTTTGCTATGGACTGTTCCATCACATCGACAATCTGATTGAGGGTGAGGTAACCGAACTCGCTCGTTGCGCCCTGTTGATGTTTGTTGCCTTCAAATCCCGACTCGGTTGTCTGTATCTCGGCACCCACTAACGGCGTAGGCATGTAGTGTTTGTTAGCCGCGTCTTTATAATACATGGCCTTGTTGTAGATGGGTATCCATTTCACCTTGGGCTCGTAGTTCTTAATTTCCAGCTTTATCACTGTATGATAATAGGCGAACGCTCTGTGCTGCTCTTGGGTTGTGGGCGCAATGTTGTAGCGCGTCTCATCGGTAGTGTAGAGATACATCGTCTTTGTTTCCTTGTCTTGCAGCAGTGTGTTCTCGGGTGCAAACTTTCCATGCTCCGTTTTCTTGGTTACAATGCCATTGATGTTGGTCTCCACTTCGCCTGTCATCTTAGTGTAGGCGTCCATGGTGAATTGTCGTTCGGTGAAGTATGCAGACGTCATGGTGTGTTGTTTGTTAGACAAGTCTCCGGCGTTGTTGAATGGGAACGCGATGTTTCCTGCCAACTTTACTGCAATTTTCTTGGTGTAGTCGTAGTTTGCCACAATGTCTTTGTGTGCATAAAGACTGTCGTTCACCTTTTTATAATAGTCAGACGCCACAAAACTGTATCGCGAGTTGTGTGTTCCTGGATTGTTAAGGTACGTATTGTCCGCAAAGTCCGATTTCAGATTCCTAAATGTGAACTTCAGCTTTGTCTGCTCTGAGAATCCTTTGGGCACTCGATACACAAACTTTTCGCCGCCAAGGTTGAAGTCTGTTGCATCGAACGTTCGAACTTGTTCGGTGTTGTACGCGCCATGGCACACCACGTCTACCGACTTGATGTAAGGATTTAGTGTTTCCATAATCACAGTGATGTTCACCAATGCGGTGGGCGAGGAGGTGTTTGGAAGTCCTTCTATCTTGAATTTAACGGCATCGTTGTTGTAGCCATCAATCCTTACTGTTCCATTGGGCGTTGTCTCTTTGATGTCTATTGTTCTGGTTAGCGGGTCGTTCTCTTCTCCAGTTGGGCCAAAAATTTTCAGTTTGAAAGGTGTTGAACTTACTGCTTGCTCGTTTATGGCAGCCATTTGTGCATGATCTCCCATACTCCCATACGTGAAGAATGCTTGCATATTCTTATTCATGCGCAGGAAGTATTCCTTGCTGCCGACGCGAAAGAACGGGCGTCCATTAGACCACTCGAACCGCACGTGTTTGTTTTCGTCTGTAAGTTCGACGGGAACAGGAACAGGAGAAGGGCTGTCTTCTATTTTATGATACAAGAATTTAGGCTTTCCATTTATTATGGTGTATATCTCATCGTTAGCTGTTCGATGCCAGATAGCCCGTTCCGTGCCACCTTTCACTTCGCTAGTGAGAAAGAATTGCTTGTGCCCGTGCCCTGTGTTTTTAAGTACAAAGCCTGGCGTTTTATAGTCGTCCTTCCTGTAATCTACTTTAACTCCCACTATGCGATAGCCAACGGGCACTTTGTTTTTGCCTGTAGCTGCAGATATTTTCGCTGTTGTGGGTGCTTCCACAAAGTATGTTCCTTTCTGTAAGGCATACCACGACTTGTTGTTGGCATTTACAATTTTGATGATTTTGTTGCCTCTGGTGTCATCCCAAGTTTTACCATCGTGTGCCCCTTGCTCGTATAGGTAAACACTGGCAGTCGTTTCATGGCTGTCATATTGGTCGTAGCTGTAGAATTTTTTCCCTCTCTTCTCACGTAGTTTTAGTTCGCCCACATCGGTTTTACCTAACGGCATGTCGTTTTCAGAAAGGCTTATGCTACTGCTGTGCTCAATTTTGGGCGTCAGTTCGTATTCAAATTCGTTGTTTGCAGTGAACCATAGCTCGATACTTTCGTAAGTAAACGCTGCAAGACGGCTCCTCCCCGTGTTTCCAGCGAAACAGAAATAGAGGATATGGCCCATGTCGGCTGCTTTACGTTCGATAGTAAACGTTTGTCCATAGCTGTTTTTGGGGAGCACTACATGTGCATCACTGCGGAAGACAGGGTCTATTGGCTTGTGGTCAGTCCTGATGTTTGCTTTATCCACTTCGCCGAAAGTCCAATCTTTCCATCGCTCAAATGGTAGCGAGGGCATAACATCATTGAAGATGGCTTTTTCGGATGGTATGCTTAGATTGTTCTTAATAACGATTCTATAGCCTGTTATCTTATATCCCTTAGGCATGGCTATTGATGAGTAGTTAGGGATTACGCCAGTAACGTGTATCATTCTCTCTTTCCCTTCCTTTTTATAATACAGGAAGTTACAAGAGTGGTTACCCAGCACGCCGTCTTTAGACAATGTGGGCTCGTCTGAACAAGAGTAGGTGATAGGTAGCTGCTTGTGTTGCCAAAGTGAACCATATCCACCCTCGAATCCCACTTCGTGTGGATTGTGCGTAAACGCGGTGATAAGGTTTCCTAAGGAAGGACTGATGGTTGCGTTTTGTGCGGACAGCGGTACGCTATGCCAAGCCAATAGTAAGGCGATGATTAGCGATAGCGGATAATAGTGTCGCATTCGTAGTAGTAAATACATTCTCATACTAATTCTTTTAATTAAATTATGTCTTCATGATAACCTTCTTCAACTGTCTTTCATGGCTTTCGCCTATCGTGAGGTATATCTTCTTTTAGTTTCCTGAGTTTGACGTAGTTCACTGTGGGGCAATTCTCTCCCATGTTTAACTGCTCTCTAAAACTCATCGTTATAGTAGGCGGCTTGTTGCCGCAATCTCTCGCATGCGTTGACAATTGGCTTTTGGCCTGATGTTTTTTGCTTGGCGATGCAATCTTTTCAAATGTAAATTGGCGGCCAGTAGCCCCATGCTTTCTGTAAATATGCTACAAAGATAGTCAAAAAAAGACGACAAACAATAGCGTGTGTCTAAAATAATGTTTTTTATATATATTTTACACATCAAACATGGGGCTAACGTGAGCTTTTCGTCTGTTGTTTGGCCTTTATTCATATTTTTTGTTCGTTTTGTTTGATAGGTTGGTTGCATGCTTGTTCTAGTGAAATACAGCTTATATCAACCTGTAAGTCTAATTTTCGCTAGAATGGAGTGGTGAGAAGATGTGGGTTTGTAAACTTTATTATAAGTGAAGTCGTATTGACTTTTAATATTTCTATAAATTGAGAGGAGCTTATTGTTTTTGTGCTGTAAAAACCAGATACTTCCCGCTCATGTACGAAGTACCGGACTAAGATACGATAAAATTTGATATTCTAGCCCATTCGTCTGTGACGAAACGTGGTTATATCTCAAAAAGCGACCTGGCGGAAGTCATTCCATGCATTCTCTACAAGTTGAAAACTGGCTATCAATGGCAGATTACTTCTCCGTTTCCATGTGGCTGTCTCCGTTGGCCATGATGCCCCACAACCGCTCGCACTGGCATCGTAAGCGTACGTGTTTTCCGTGCCGTTGCCTATGCGCGTGTATATGGCACAAGCGTTTTGTCTAGTTTTCAGCGTGTATTTTAACATTATGAGTGCCCTTTCCGACCACCAATCGCCAACCTTGCTGCAAAAAATCGATTCTCGCGAAGGTTTGTTTTGGTGCAAAAAGGAGTAGCATGCGAATGTTGGCAAAATGAATTTTTATTTGAAAAGACTGCCATTTGCACCTGTTTCGGAGCTGTTTGCCGCTAAATGGAGCGCGTTTTGGTGCTAAATAGCGTGCGTTTTGGTGCTAAATGCCTTGCGTTTTGCCGCTAAATGCAGTGCGTTTTGGTGCTAAACGCAGGGTAAAATGCTAGTAAATGCAGTGCGATTTGCCGCTAAATGCAAGACGAAAAGCATAAACATCCACAGCAATTGTATAAACAAAACCTTTTTAAAGCATCAAACACCTAGCTGAAAAGGGCAAAATAGCCATTAAAAAGTAGGGTTTTGGGGGCTAAAAGTAGGTTTTGGGGGCGTAAAAATTACGAGTTGGCAACCAAACTAGAAAAGCAAAATGGTGCAAAATGCAGGTTCTAGGCTTAAAAATAGACAAATCCGAAGGCGTGAAAAGTTAGAAATAGTGGCTGTTTACCTACTTTTTAGCCAAATTTTTCGCTAGAAAGGGATGTTGGATAGCGTGTGTTTTGTAAAGTAATAGCGATGGATTTAACGTTTAGGTGTATTGGGTTGTTGCGTGGTTAAGTTTATCAGTTGATGTATTTGTTAGTTTATAAGTTCATAAGCACGACTCTTATGAGTTGTAGCGTGTCTGAGTTGAAGAGTTTGTTCGTTTACGTGTTGAAGAGTTTGTTCGTTCGCACGTTGATGTGTTTGTTGGTTTACGTGTTGATGAGTTAGTTAGTTTGTGAGTTGATGAGTTAGTTAGTTTATGAGTTTATGAGTTAGTTAGTTTATAAGTTCATAAGTGTGAGTTCTTTTGGGTTTTAGAGAGTATGAGTTGATGTTTTTGTTAGTTTATAAGTTCATAAGTGTGAGTTCTTTTGGGTTGTAGAGAGTTTGAGCTGTTGTATTTGTTAGTTTATAAGTTCATAAGCATGACCTCTTATGAGTTGTTGAGTGTCTGAGTTTATGAGCCTGTGAGTTTATGGTTTTATGGCTTTGCGAGTTTATGGATTGTCAAGCACATGGGTTGTTAAGTTTGCTGGTAGGTGTGTTTATCGTTTGTCAAGTACACTCAGTGTATGCGTTTTTGTACTGTTAAGTTAAACCCCAATCGGCCATTCGCTGTAAAGGCATGTTCTAACAATTCCCCGCAAAGGTTCAATGGTTATTCCTTGTGTTGCTCTTCACTGTCTTTTTGCTTTTTATCTGGCATCTTTCGCTTACTCTTTCAGTCGCATAGTACCCTATGCTCCTTCAAGAAATAAGCAAAACCTGCTCAGCTAAAAGCTAAAA
>ERZ773009.1217-NODE-1217-length-18374-cov-10.177630_pt1 | contig 18374 bp, 19 predicted proteins | sample MGYA00580663_ERZ773009 | MGnify/ENA primary metagenome ERZ773009 (study PRJEB29015, sample SAMEA2737969) | human oral metagenome | biome: human oral; feature: human-associated habitat; material: dental | place: China | collected 2026 ... | reverse complement strand
TTCCAGCGACCATTCTTTCCCGCGTCCAGCGTTTTGAGTTTAAGTCTATCAAGACACAGGACATTATTGGTCATATTGAGTGGATTTTGGAGCAGGAAGGCATTGATTTTGAGAAGGAAGGTGTGCAGATTATTGCCCGTCGAGCGGAAGGTGGTATGCGGGACGCCCTGTCTATCCTCGATCAGGCTCTTAGCTTAACTCAGGAAAATCGTTTGACTACGGACATTGCTGAAGAAATCACTGGCTCTATCAGTTTGGGAGCCTTGGATGCCTACGTAGCTGCCTTGATTGCTCATGATGCAGTAGCAGCCTTGGATAACCTCAATCTGATTTTTGACAGCGGCAAAAATATGGCCCGCTTCGTAACGGACCTCCTGCAATATCTGCGTGATTTGCTCATTGTCAAAACTGGCGGAGAGAATACTCATGCCAGCGAGCTCTTTCTGGAAAATCTTAAGACACCGCAGGAGACTCTCTTTGCCATGATTGAGATGGCGACCAAGAGTTTAGCAGACATCAAAAATAGTCTACAACCTAAGATTTATACAGAAATGATGACCATTCGACTGGCTGAGGAAAAAGCAAGCTTAGATCAGATTCCTGATAACTTGGCGGAAGAACTGTCTAATCTCAAGCAGGAAATCCAGCAGCTCAAGCAGCAATTAGCCACTGTCGGCAGTCAGCCAGCTCCAGCAGCTAATAAATCAGAGGCACGACCTCAGAAGGCTAAGACCTATCGAGTAGACCGCAATAAGGTCAATGCCATCTTGGAAGAGGCAGTGGAAAATCCTGACTTGGCTCGCAGCAATTTGACTAAGCTGCAAAATGCTTGGGGTGAAATCATCGAGAGTTTGGCAGGAGCGGACAAGGCTCTGCTCATTGGTTCTCAGCCAGTTGCAGCAAATGAAAATCATGCTATTTTGGCTTTTGAGTCTCATTTCAATGCTGAGCAAACCATGAAAAGAGAAAATCTCAATACCATGTTTGGAAATCTGCTGAGCAATGCTGCTGGCTTTTCACCAGATATTCTGGCTATTTCTCTCGAGGACTGGACTCAGATTCGGGCAGAATTTTCAGCTAGAAGTCGCAGCAATAAAGCAGAAGTAGCTGAAAAGCAGGAAGAAAGATTGATACCAGAAGGCTTTGATTTTCTAGCGGAAAAAATCACTGTTCAAGATGATTGAATTTAGATTTTTATGATTTTTCATGCTATAATGGAAGAATGAATAGACGACAATTTATAGTAATGGCGGCTTTTACAGCCTTAGAAACATATTTTTTTAATGAAGCAATCATGTCTGAGAACTATCTGATGGCTATTTTCTGGGGCATTTTGATTGGTCGCAATCTGCAGATTAGCTATGTCATGGGGCGGATTATGGATGAGATTGATAAGCATTTAGGACACAAATAATGGCTAAATCAGAGATTGACTAGAGCAAAAATCTAGTCCTCTCGTGGTTTTGACAAGGAATAAAGGGAGGCTGAGAGACGATTGTCGCAGCCTCTTTTATCATGTAGGAGAGACAAAAAAGACTAAGAAGTGGGAATGAATACAATAAATTTTTAGAAAATTGCTATTTTTATGATAAAATAGAAGTTAGTAGCAAATTGAAAGGGGCATCTATGAAGTTAAGAACAAAGGCAAAAGGTTTGAATGGTCGTATCCGTGTACCGGGCGACAAATCAATCAGTCACCGTTCGATTATGTTCGGGAGCTTGGCCAAGGGCCTTACAGTGGTTCACGATATTTTGCGAGGTGAAGATGTCCTTTCTACAATGCAGGTCTTTCGTGATTTAGGCGTCAAGATTGAAGATGATGGAAAGACTGTCAAGATCCAAGGTGTTGGTTTTGATGGCCTCAAGGCGCCGCACAATAAATTAGATATGGGCAATTCAGGAACCTCCATCCGCTTGATTTCAGGTGTCTTGGCAGGTCAGGATTTTGCAGCAGAGATGTTTGGAGATGATAGTTTGTCCAAGCGTCCGATGGATCGGGTAACCCTGCCTCTTAGTCAAATGGGTGTGGATATTTGGGGTCAGACAGAACGAGATTTACCACCACTACACATTCATGGCCGAAAAGATTTAAAGCCTATCCATTACCAGCTGCCAGTAGCTTCCGCTCAAGTTAAATCAGCCTTGATTTTTGCAGCTTTACAGGCTCAAGGCGAGTCGGTCATTATTGAAAAGGAAATCACCCGTAACCATACAGAGGACATGATTGTCCAATTTGGTGGTCAAATTGAGGTCAAGGGCAAGGAAATCCGTGTGCAGGGTGGTCAGACCTTTACGGGGCAAGAAGTGAGAGTGCCTGGTGATATTTCCAGTGCAGCCTTCTGGCTGGTTGCAGGATTGATTCTGCCCCATTCTAAAATCCTCCTTGAAAATGTGGGAATCAATGAAACTCGGACGGGGATTCTTGATGTTATCAAGGCCATGGGCGGTAAGATGACCCTTTCTAATATAGATGAGGTGGCTAAATCCGCTACGATTACCGTTGAGACTTCTGAGCTGAAGGGAACGGAGATTGGCGGAGAAATTATCCCGCGCTTGATAGACGAGCTTCCGATTATTGCCCTTTTAGCCACTCAAGCTGAGGGCAGAACGGTGATCCGAGATGCCGAGGAGTTAAAAGTCAAAGAAACCGATCGAATTCAGGTTGTCGCAGATGCCTTAAATAGTATGGGAGCAGCCATTACCCCTACAGCAGATGGCATGATTATCGATGGGAAAACGCCTCTTCATGGTGCAAGCATCAATACGTTTGGCGATCATCGTATTGGAATGATGGCAGCCATTGCGGCCCTGTTAGTTTCGGATGGACAGGTGGAGCTGGAGCGGGCAGAGGCTATCAATACCAGCTATCCAAGCTTCTTTTCAGACTTGGAGGGCTTGGTGAATGGCTAAGATTTTACTTGGATTTATGGGAGCGGGAAAATCAACGATTGCGAGAGCCTTGTCAGCAGATTTTCTGGATATGGACGAGCTGATTGTCCAAAAGATCGGCATGTCCATCCAAGAGTATTTTGCTCAATACGGCGAGCCAGCCTTTCGAAAAATTGAAGCTGAAGTCTTGGCTGAGTGTATCCAGCAGGATGTCGTGCTTTCTACGGGAGGCGGCGTTGTCTTGAGCTCTCAGAACCGTGACTTATTGGCTCAAAATTCCCAAAATATTTATCTGAAAGCTGACTTTGAGACCCTCTTTCGTCGGATTGAGGGAGATCAGGAAAATCAGCGCCCCTTGTATCTGACCAAGAGCAAGGCAGATTTGCAGGAGATTTTTGAACAACGCCAGGCTCTTTATGAGGCGGTCGCGACACAGACAATTGACGTGGTAGGAAAAACGCCACAAGAAATTATTGAGGAAATTCAATGAAAGTAGCTTTTTTAGGACCCAAGGGATCTTTTTCCCACCATGTTGCCCAAGAAGCCTTTCCCCAAGCAGACTTGGTGCCTTATCAAAACATCACAGAAGTGATGAAAGCCTATGAAGGGAAAGAGGTGGATTATTCAGTTGTTCCCGTGGAAAATTCGATTGAAGGAAGTGTCCATGAGACCTTAGACTATCTTTTCCATCAGGCTGAGATCCAAGCAGTGGCAGAGATTGTTCAGCCCATTAAGCAGCAGTTATTAGCGACCAGTTTGGACAAGCCTATTGAGAAAGTCTTTTCCCATCCTCAGGCGCTTGCTCAGGGAAAAGGCTATATTCGCCAGCATTATCCAGAAGCAGCAATAGAAATTACAGCTAGTACAGCCTATGCGGCTCGCTTTGTAGCAGAGCATCCTGACCAACCTTTTGCGGCTATTGCACCGCGGACTGCGGCAGTCGAGTATGGTTTGCAAGTGGTGGCTCAGGATATTCAGGAAATGGAGGAAAATTTCACTCGTTTCTGGATTTTGGGACAAACCACTCCTGCTCTTAAGCTTGTAAAGCAAGAGGAAAAGCAGAGTTTAGCTCTGACCTTACCGGATAATCTGCCCGGTGCATTGTATAAGGCACTATCAACCTTTGCCTGGCGCGGTATTGACCTGACAAAAATTGAAAGTCGCCCTCTTAAAACAGCCCTAGGGGAATATTTCTTTATTATTGATATTGATAATGAACGGAAAGAATTAGTGGATTTCGCTTACCAAGAGCTTGCTACACTTGGTATTACCTTTAAAATTCTAGGCAGTTATCCCGTTTTTCAAATTCAGGATTATAGATTGGAGCAGAGATGAGAGAAACAGAAAATCTGAGTCGACACGAGCAGTTAAGGCTGGATTATCTCCATACAAACTATTACTATCTTAACGAACATGAAAAAGAGGAGTATAATTATCTCCGCCAAAAGTCGAAAGGACGGCCAGATGCTGCGCAAAAAACGCCTACCAAGCAGACCGTGCAGGCTTCGCCAGAGGATTCGAAGACGGATTCATCCGGTTTGCTACCTAAATACCCAGGCAAGGGTTCTCTCAGCAGAAGCCAAAAGAATTCCCGAGCTTCTTCAAAGCAAGAAGCGAAAAAATCAACTCAGAAACCTCCGAGAACCTACAAAAAGATTCGTCCTAAGCGCGTACTGATGTGGCTCCTTATTTTTGTGCTTTTGGTTGTTTCTGGCATGCTCTTTATGTTTTTCAAAGGCTTAAATACAGCGAGACCAGGAAATCTCAAAGCGGCTGATGTTGAGTACTTTGATGGCCATGATGCTCGAGATGGGATCAACATTCTTGTTTTAGGAACAGACGGCCGAATTGGAGAAAATTCAACGGAGACTCGGACCGATTCAATCATGGTCTTGAACGTTGGCAATAAAGACCATAAAATGAAGTTGGTCAGCTTTATGCGTGATACCTTGATTCATATTGACGGCGTCAGCAATTCCTATACGGAGCCAACAGATGATGATTATTATGATCAAAAATTGAACTCCGCCTATACTTTTGGTGAACAAGACAATCATCGTGGAGCTGAGGCAGTTCGTCAAGCTTTGAAAGATAACTTCGATATTGACATTAAATACTATGCTTTAGTGGACTTTAACACCTTTGCGACTGCAATTGACACCCTCTTTCCAAATGGTGTATTCATGGATGCTAAATTTTCGACTATTGATGGCGAAAAAGTCACAGAAGTGGAAGTTCCAGATGATTTGAACATGAAAGATGGAGTCGTTCCTACTCAAACCATCAAAGTTGGTCGTCAGCACATGGACGGGCGAACGCTCTTAAACTATGCCCGTTTCCGTAAGGATGATGAGGGTGACTTTGGACGGACACGCCGCCAGCAAGAAGTTTTGACTGCTATCATGCAGCAGATAAAAGACCCTACGAAGCTTTTTACAGGATCTGAAGCATTAGGAAAAGTTTTTGCCTTAACCTCAACCAATGTACCTCAGAGTTTTATTTGGTCACAAGGCTTATCCTTGGTGCTTGATTCACGGAATGGGATAGAGCGCCTCACTATACCAGAACTAGGCGATTGGACGGACACCTATGATATGTATGGTGGTCAAGGACTCTTGATTGATTTTGAAGCCTATAAAGAAAGATTGAAACAAATGGGCTTAAGATAGGGCTCTTATGATATAATGGGAAGTGGCAGATTTTGTCTCTTCCCTTTCTTTTTGGAAAATAGCAGAGCAGAAATGTGAACATCTTTTCCAATAGGAAGAAAGAAATAAACAGTAGAAAATCCTGTGATTCCCTGCTTTAGTATCATTGCAGTTGAGCGCAGGATTGATTAGAAAGTAAAGAAATGTTAAAAAAGAACGATATTATTGAAGTAGAAATTGTAGATCTGAGTCATGAGGGAGCGGGTGTAGCCAAGGTAGATGGCCGCGTCTTTTTCATTGAAAATGCCCTGCCGGGTGAAGTGATTCGCATGCGTGTTCTCAAGGTCAACAAAAAGATCGGATTCGGCCGTGTTGAGGAATTTGTGAAAAAGTCTGACCAGCGCAATGAGCATGTCGATTTGGCATATCTGCGGACTGGGATTGCTGATTTAGGGCACTTAGCCTACCCAGCCCAGTTAGCTTTTAAAGGCAAGCAAGTGCAGGACTGCCTTTATAAAATCGCTGGTATTTCAGACGTAGAAGTGATGGAGACACTGGGCATGGATCAGCCACTGGCCTACCGTAATAAAGCTCAAGTGCCAGTCCGTCGTGTCAATGGACAGCTGGAAACTGGCTTTTTTCGAAAAAATTCCCATGACCTCCTACCGATTGAGGACTTTTATATTCAGGATCCAGTTATTGACCAAGTCATCGTTTTTGCGCGCGACTTGTTGCGCCGCTTCGACCTCAAGCCTTACGATGAGAAGGAGGGCACTGGCCTGATCCGCAATCTGGTTGTTCGCCGTGGCCACAATTCGGGTGAAATCATGGTGATTTTGGTGACCAGCCGGCCTAAGATTTTCCGAGTGGAGCAGCTGATTGAGCGTTTGACAGAAGCTTTCCCAGCTATCAAGTCCATCATGCAAAATATCAATGACCAGCCAGGCAATGCCATTTTCGGTCGAGAATTTCGGACACTCTACGGCCAAGACTTTATCACTGATAGCATGCTGGGCAAGCAGTTCCAGATTGCTGCGCCAGCCTTTTACCAAGTCAATACTGAGATGGCGGAGAAGCTGTATCAGACGGCCTTTGACTTTGCTGATTTTAAAAAAGAGGATATTGTGCTGGATGCCTACTCGGGCATTGGCACCATTGGTCTGTCGCTGGCTGATCGAGTCCAGCAGGTCTATGGAGTCGAGGTCATTCCTGAGGCTGTGGAAAATAGTCAGCGAAACGCAGAGCTCAACGGTATCACCAATGCTAGCTATGTTTGTGCCCCTGCAGAAAAAGCCATCCAAACTTGGCTGGATCAGGGAATCAAGGCGGATGTCATTCTAGTCGATCCGCCGCGTAAGGGCCTGACAGAAAGCTTTATCACTTCTAGTGTCAGCATGGAGCCCCAGCGGATTGTCTACATCTCCTGTAATCCTGCTACTATGGCGCGTGATATCAAACTCTATCAAGAACTGGGCTACGAACTGAAGAAAGTCCAGCCAGTTGACCTCTTTCCGCAGACGCATCACGTCGAGTGTGTAGCTCTGCTCGTGAAAGCATAGAAACCTTTTAGCGAAAGGTTTTACGAACTTACTGGAAACAGTGCCCCTTTAGTCTTAGTGGGGATGTATCAAAGTAACTGCTTTAGTTTAAGTAGTTACTTTGATACTAGTGGATTGATGTAAGATAATGTCATTTATTTCCATAGACGGGCTTTTGGGATTTTTATAATCGTTTAGACGGTCTATTATTTATAAGAGGTAGATTATGGTATAATGGAAAAAGAAAATTATTGGACGCTAACTTGAAACCTATTCTCAAATATCGCGGTGGTAAATCAAAAGAAATAAAGTATTTTGAAAAACTAATCCCCAAATTTAATCGTTATGTAGAACCATTCATGGGGGGAGGAGGTGTATATTTTTATCTTGAACCAGAGAACGCCTTATTGAATGATATAAATAAAAGACTTATTAACTTTTACCAAGGTATTCAAAAAGATTACCAAATTATTCGAAAAGAGCTCGACTTTCTTGGAAAAGAATATGCTAGAAAATCGTTGCAAAAAATACCGGATAACCAAATTAGTACATATAAAGATTTATGCATAGTAGTGCATGCAAGGTCATTTGGGTTAGATAGAGATACAGTTGTTCAGAGTTTGAATAGAGAGGGTATTCCAACAAGAAATTATTTTTCTCCTCCTATACATAAAATGGATTGTTATTCTGAATACAATGATCTTGTTTTAGAAAATACTGAAAATATTTCCAAAAATATAATTTGTTTACCTATGCATCCATTTCTAACGTATGCAGATATCGAAATGATAGTTAATATTTTAAGAAACATTCATATCAATGCTGAAGAGATAAAGAAACGGGTGATACAAGATGCTTAACACACCAACAGAAAATTACGTGTCAACAATTCGAAAAAAGATAGGTAATGACTTGCTTATTCTAGTAGGTTCAAATGTTATTATTGAAAATGAACTAGATCAAGTGTTGCTTCAAAAACGTTCTTCAGGAACATGGGGATTGCCAGGTGGATTATTGGAAGTAGGAGAGACACTTGAACAAACGGCAATTAGGGAAGTATTTGAGGAGACAGGATTAACAATTGAAGAATTGAAGTTAATTCATACTTTTTCAGGGCAGGATTATCATTTTGTTCTGCAAAACAAAGATGAAATCTATGTAGTTACCTCTCTATACAAAGCGATTAATTATACGGGAGAATTGAATGTAAGTTCAGAAGAAACGCTGGAGTTAAGTTATTTCAATTATAACTCCCTTCCTTATAACATTGAACAAGAATATCTTGATTATATAAACTATTATAGAGGACTAAGATGATTGACAAAAAAGAAATATTTATTTTTGATTTTGATAATACTATTATTGAATCGCTCCCTCTTTGTTTTAGTTGCTTCAGGATAGTGTTTGAAAAATATAAAAATATCAAAATGAGTGATTCGGATATTGAATCATTATTTGGAGGTAGTGAGGAAGATATTATAAGGAGCCATGTAGAAGAAAAATATGCTGATGAAGCAGTCGAATTATTTTACATTCTTTATGAAAATTTACACGATCATTTTATTGTTCAAAATAAAGTATTTGAAAATATTACTTTGCTATTAAAAAAATTAAATTATAAAGGAAAAAGACTTGCTGTTTTTACTGGTAAGGGGCGAAAAAGTATACAAATAAGTATGAAGAAATTAGAATTAGAAAAATATTTTAATTACATTGTATCTGATGATGATGTTGCTAATTCTAAACCTGATAGTGAAGGAATTTTGAAGATACTTGACCATTATAATGCAACTCCCTCAGATGCGATATTCTTTGGTGATTCAGATGCAGATATTATCTCAGCCAAAAAAGCAAATGTACTAGCTGTTGGTGTCAATTGGTATAAAACAAGAAAATTTACTATTTCTCCTGATATAATATCTAAGAATCCATTAGATATTATATACTCCTGTTGCTAGTTGATTTGACTTAACAAAAAAGCCCATTTGGTGTACACTGCAAGTGAAGAAAAATAGCAGGGAGGTAAACCAAATGGACATTTTCCATTATACACCGAATCGCCATCACCTTAAACTCAGTATGCCGCAGCTTCGTAAAGTCTGCCGTGACTTATATCAAAAAGTCGCTTCTGATGAGTTGATCCACCGCAAGAATGTAGAGCAATGCAAGGTTTCGAATGTTTCTGTTTTAACCTTGATGCAATTTCAGGCAGAAATTGGGATGAAATCACAGCGAAAGTTTTATCAATTTATCCGAAATTTCTTCGGATTCAGGGATTGGAGAGAAGCCGCTTCTATCGCCGTGTTCATTATCTGATGCCCCTGCTTCAGCTGATTTGCCTCTATTTCAATCAGCTGGATTTTAATGAATTAGTCATTATCGACAGCTTTCCAGTCCTCTTGTGTCAGCCGGTTAGAAATCATCAGGCCAAGGTCTTGAATGAGGTGGCCAACATCGGCTACTGCGCTTCCAAAAACATGTGGTTCTATGGTTTTAAAATTCATCTGGCGGTGACAGAGTCGGGCTATATTTTGGATTACTTGGTTACGCCTGTCTCAGTCCATGATATTCAGGTGGCAGAAGAGTTGCTGGATGCCATCCCCTATTCTCCTGTTTTAGCGGATTTGGGCTACTTGGGTAAGGAACTGAAAAAACGATTGGAAGCCAAAGGAATAGACTTTTTGACGCCGATTCGTAAAAATATGAAAGGAGCAGATGAGCACAACAATCCTGCTATCCTGGCAATCCGAAGGACCATCGAAACTCGGATCTCTGTCCTAAATGCATTGTTTAACATTGAACATCCGCTTGCTCGCTCTTTAGCAGGTTTGCAATTAGAGATCGAACGGGCTATTTTGGTCTATAATTTAGGATTTTTTATCAACTAGCAACACGGGTATTATATATGATAGATTTTGATTTTAAAGGAGGATTTATGAATTTGAAAGGTATAATCTTCGATATGGATGGAGTTATAGTTGATACAGAGTACCAAGATTTTCTAATACAGAAAGATTTTATCAAACACCTTAATCCAAAATCTAGTTACGAAGATTCTGAGCTATTGGTATTAGTTGGTAAATCATATTTTAATCTTTATAGGCTTTTACAGCAATTTATTGAGAAACAATATGATATAAAAACTATAGAAAATGAATATGCTTCTTTTAGTGATGAGAGATATGAAAAAATTGATTATTCTTTACTTTTTAGAAAAGAAGTTCTAAAAATTATTGACTATGCATTGAAAAACGGAATCAAATTAGCTGTAGCATCATCATCAAAATATGAGCATATTAATGAAGTTTTAGAAAGGTGTGACATAAAAAAATATTTTGATGTCATCGTTAGCGGAGAGAATTTTGTAGAAAGTAAGCCAAATCCGTCTATCTATTTAACAACGCTACATAAGTTAGAATTGCAAGCAGAACAATGTATTGCAATTGAAGATTCATACTCTGGAATTGAATCTTCAACTAGCGCCGGAATTGCAACTATTGGTTATTATGATAGCCGATTACCATTTTTTAATGACAAAGCGCAATGGAAAGTTGAAAATATGAAAGAAGTTTTACAAATAATAGAATCACAGAGTCTTTGAGTTGAAAGGCGATGAGGTTCTTGAGGACGTTAGAAAGAAATAAACTTGTTTCATAACGAAATTTAAGGTAGAACTTATCAGGACTCTGCCTTTTTAGGCTCTTTTCTACCATTTGTCAAGTCTGTCAAGGCTTTAAGTAAAAAAATGAGATAAGACTGTAGCTATTCTGAGGTTACTGTCTTATTTCTAATACTTTTTGATCCATAAAAGGGCATACTAAAAAAACACCTCATGTTGAATGTGTAAGTTTGTTAGAGAAACGGAACTAATCTTCAAAAGGTTCAAGGAACCTTTTGAGTCCTACAGACGCATCATGTGGAGGCAGTATCACTGCTTGTACGAGCTGATTCATCAGCGAAGTAGAAGAAGATATTCCGCCCATGGGATAGCTGTCGTAGAGTGAGAAGTGTACGACGATACGATACGGTAAGAGCGAACTGCTGAGTGTGTAAGTTTGCTCGTGAAACCTTAGAAACCTTTTGGCGAAAGTTTTTTAAGTCTTGAATTGTGCACTTAATTTGACAATTCAAGACAAAAGAATAACCATGTCGCCCTACTAACGTCAAGGAGAAATATTTATGCCTAATTTTGCTAAAATAGATAAAAAGTTTGTATATACTACAATCACTGGTTTGTCTCTAATGGCAGTATTGTCTTTGACAAAGATAATACCTGAACTTTCTGTATCAGGTCTCACTGTACTGATTGGTATTCTCTTTTTCTTTGTTCTTGAACATTTTGATAAAGAAACACAAATAGAATCGGGCTTGCGCTTTAAATCTTTTTTCGATGATCTGAAAAAACAAGGAGTAATTCTTTTGGTCTTGCTTCCTGTAGGATCCGCTGTAGTAACTTTACTTATCGGCGATATGATATTTAAGGGCGCTTTTGCTAGTCATGTTTTGGGAAGAACGGATGGTATGTTATCCTTTGATAAAATACCACTCCTTATGATTCAAATAATAATCGCAGCCTTGGGGGAAGAGATTGCATGGAGAGGTTTCTTTCTTGGTAAGTCAATTAGAATTCTACCATTTTGGCTTTGTGCTATTGTGTCGTCTTTATTGTTTGCGGTAGCCCATATTGTTAGTGGAAGTTTTGAACTTGTTAGCTATGATGTTTTGATGATTTTTATTGATAGCATCATCTATTCCGTTATTTATAAAAAGACTAAAAATTGTTTGATTACAACCTTATCGCATATTCTGGCCAATACAACAGGTATTGTTTTTCTAATGTTCCATATGTAAAATATCTACTTAACCCTGGACGTCACTCTAGGATAGATCCGATAACTGTCGCATACATTTCTTGCGTAATATGGTTCATGTAAGCATAGAATAATCTTCTTAAAAAATTCAATTAGTAAAAGCCTTGTTCCCAAGGCTTTTTAACTTTCTTAGATAAGCTCCTGCTCACAAACTAGCCCACACCTTGCATTCATTTTTTTAAAGTGATATACTAGGACTAGATTTTGAAACCGTTTGCACAAAGTTGCGATGAGTCTACAAAGAGAAATCTAGGAGAGAAAATATGGAATTGTCAGCTTTTTACCACAGACCAGAGTCGGAGTATGCTTATCTTTATAAAGATAAGACAATGCACATTCGGATTCGGACGAAAAAGGGAGATATTGAGAATATTACCTTGCACTATGGGGATCCTTTTATTTTCATGGAGGATCATTATGAGGACTGCAAAGAAATGGTCAAAGTCACCTCCGATGCTTTGTTTGATTATTGGCAGGTGGAGATTTCAGTTGGTTACGCGCGACTCCAGTATCTCTTTGAGATTAAGGATAAGCAGGGCCAGAGTATCTTGTATGGCGATAAGGGTTGTGTTGAAAACACGCTAGAAAATCTTCATTACGAAGGAAATGGCTTTAAGCTTCCTTATATCCATGAGATTGATGCTTGTCATGTTCCTGACTGGGTTTCAAAGACGGTTTGGTATCAGATTTTTCCAGAACGCTTTGCCAATGGCAATCCTGCTCTTTCGCCAGAAGGAGCTCTAACTTGGGACTCGTCAATCACGCCTAAAAGTGAGGATTTCTTTGGTGGCGATTTACAGGGAATTCTTGACCATTTGGATTACTTACAAGACCTCGGCATTACAGGTCTTTATCTCTGTCCAATCTTTGAGTCTCCTAGCAATCACAAGTACAATACGACGGATTATTTCGAAATTGACCGTCATTTTGGAGACAAGGAAACCTTCCGTCAACTGGTGGAGCAAGCCCATCAGAGAGGCATGAAAATCATGCTGGACGCTGTTTTTAACCATATCGGAGACCAATCTCCACAGTGGCAGGATGTCCTCAAAAACGGTGAAAATTCTGTTTATAAAGACTGGTTCCATGTTCAAGAGTTCCCGGTGACAAAGGATAAGCTTACAAATCCAAGAAAGCTCCCTTACCATACCTTTGCTTTTGAGAGCTATATGCCCAAGCTAAATACAGCCAATCCTCAAGTGAGGGACTATTTGTTGAGCGTTGCGACCTACTGGATTGAAGAGTTTGATATCGATGCTTGGCGGCTGGATGTGGCCAACGAGGTCGACCACCAATTTTGGAGAGATTTCCGCAAGGCTGTCTTGGCTAAAAAGCCCGACCTTTATATTCTTGGAGAAGTCTGGCACACCTCTCAGCCTTGGTTAAATGGCGATGAATTCCATGCGGTCATGAACTATCCTCTCTCTGACAGTATCAAGGATTATTTCTTGCGTGGGGTCAAGAAGACCAGTCAATTTATCGATGAGATCAATGGTCAGTCTATGTACTATAGACAGCAGATTTCGGAAGTGATGTTCAATCTTCTGGATTCGCACGATACGGAGCGCATTTTGGCTACAGCAAAAGGAAACGTCCAACTGGTCAAGTCTGCCCTAGCCTGCCTCTTTTTACAAAGGGGAACACCGTGTTTCTACTATGGAACCGAGCTAGAGTTAGACGGCGGGCCAGATCCAGATTGTCGTCGTGTTATGCCTTGGAAACGTGTTTCCAGTGACAATGACATGCTCGATTTCATGAAGAAATTGATTCGGCTTCGTAAGAGTGTTTCAGACATTATCCAGCATGGGAAACACAGTCTAGAAGAGATCAAGCCTGATGTGCTGTCTCTGGAATGGAATTATGATGGCCAAAAGGTTCGAGCAATTTTTAACCAATCAACTGAAAACTATCTTGTAGACAGTGATGCTGTAGCGTTAGCAAGTCATTGCCAAATCTCGGATGGGCAGCTTCATATCTTACCAAAAGGCTTTGTGATCTTTGCGGAAGATTTGGAAACTGCTGCAAATTAATTTTTGGAATTTGACTTAAAGATTTGTCAGGGTTACTCAAATTTCAAAAACCCAATCTAAGAGCAGTCTATTTAAGAAGAGCAAGTAACTTATTAGAAAAGAGGAGTTCAGAATGGAATTAGATGATTTTACCGAAAAAGAGCAGGAGCAGATCAAAGAGGGGCTTAGTACAGCTGTTATTAGTGATAAGGAAGCGGCAAAAAAGATTTTGGCTCTGGTGCCACAAGAATGGCTTAAGCGAATTCCCTTCCTTGTTAGAGGGCATGCTACGACCAAGACGGTTGAGCGAGTTGCCAAGCAATACCCAGAACTCTATGCTGTGGCTAAGCAAGCAGGGGAACTTCCTGAAAAGGAGCGTGAGGAATTGCGCGCCATCATGACAGCTATCTTCGAAGAAAAGATGAACAAGCACAAGATTAAGTAGACTTACCAGTTTAGAGCGAGTCCCTTCTTTAAGTTGGCTACTCTAGATTATTCATCTATTCATAAATCAAAGTGACTGCACTTTTATCAACTGCAGTCATTTATTATGGCTTAAGGAAGTTCCTATCCAAGATATATTTTTCCTTTCTGTTTTTCAGTATTTCTTGATATAATAACAAGAGGAATTATTTGAAGATGAATATAGGAAAGATGTAAAAAGGACGAAAGAATGAAGAAAGTAAAAAAGATTATCTTGATGAGTGCCTGTACTTTGGCAGTTCTTAGCTTAGCTGCATGTGGGAAGGCACAAAGGCAATCAAACGGCGCTCAAGAGAATCCAACAGTTGGTCAGACTAGCTCGGAAAAATACCCATGGAAGGCGACTTATTCAAATCTAAATAGTCAAAAAAGTGTCGAAGAAGTTAAGAGTCTGTTGGCTGCTGACTTGGATAAAGACAGTGTCGATAACTTTGTCAATCTAGTCAATGACTACAATGGACTTGTTGGCTCTACTGGATTAAGGGGCGATTTCACTAAATTTACCAAAACAGAATATGATGTGGAAAAAATCAATCCTCTCTGGCAGGCAAAGAAGGGCGACTTTATCGGGACAAATTGCCGGATTAATACTTATGCCTTGTTGAAAAATAGCATCGAAATTCCTCAAATAGAAAAGGACGACGAACTCTTGTTTATAGATAATGATTCGATTGACAAGGGCAAGCTCTTTGATGCCAAGGATAAGGAAGAATTTAATATCCTGTTTTCAAGAGTCAAGACTGAAGCGACTCAAGATGTAAAAGTCCATGCTAAGAAGATGGAGGAATACTTCAAGCAGTTCAAGTTTAACGAAAAGGCTCGGATGCTTTCTGTCATCGTCCACGACAATCTTGACGGTGATTCTCTCTTTGTAGGGCATGTCGGCGTCTTGGTTCCAGATAAAGACGGCTATCTGTTTGTCGAAAAGCTGACCTTTGAAGAGCCATATCAGGCCATCAAATTTGCGACCAAGGAAGATGTCTACAAATACTTGCAAACCAAATATAAGGACTACACAGGGGAAGGACTGGCCAAGCCCTTTATCATGGATAATGATGAGTGGGTAGAGGGGAAATAAAATTTCGAGCTAGCTAAGGGCAGGACGTAAAATGAATAAAAAACAGACATATTTTTCGATTGCCCTTGTTCTTATCGGTTTTCTACTTGTGGAATCAAGTATCTATATCATACCCTATATTGAAGGATTGAAAGAATTAGAAATAGCTGTTTTTGTAATTGGAATTCTTACTTTACTAGGTGTCCTCATCTTATTAGCAAAGACTAAGAGGCATAATGATTAAAGAGCAGTACTTACAAATAAAAGATTTAGAAATTATTTTATGGGAATTTATTAGTCATAAAATAGAGGAATTGTCCGTCTTCAAAGTATTATCTGAGAATTTGAACTATCTTAATAGAGAAAAGCTAGACATGGTTGATTCATCCGAAATTCATGATAGCGAAGGTCTTACTATTGTAGACTTGCAGCAAAATGGTAGGGAATTGTTTATTCGCTTTGAAATGGACTTTCAACTAATGGACTGGGCATCTGCTAGAAGTGACTATGCAGCCTATATCCAAGCGAGTCTTGTTGGAAGTTGTCGAGTTGACTTGAAGGCAAAGATTGTTTTTTCTGGCAAGAATGTAAATGCCCTCACTAAAGCTCAATTATTGGAATATGGCGAAAGATTGATTTCGGAGTTAGAATTCCAATACCGAAATATTGAAGGTTCTGAACACTATGGATGATGAAACCTTTAAAGGAATTATGATATGAATAGGAAGCAAGCACTGTCTATTTATCTGCTAGGTACCTTTACTCAACTATTGCTAGTGAGTCTCCTAGTTTGTTTTTTAAGGGCAGGAAGAATGAAAGTTGATTTTACATCAACAATTGGAATAATTGCTATTGTTTTAGGTGGCTTATCATCTGCTTTTTGGGGCAGTCTTTCCAGTATTGGCTACCATCAATCTAGTTTCAAAAAACTTTTAAAAGATTTTTTTCAAGTCAAAGATAGTCTAGCTAATTATAGTTTGGTGCTTGTTTTCTTGTCCCTAGAGTTTATGCCATTTATCTTTGATGGTAAGATTATTATGCAATCTTGGTTCTTGCCAGTGGCACTCTTTTTCAAAGCTCTTCTTTTTGGTGGGGTTGAAGAAATTGGTTGGCGTTATTTCTTTCAGCCGACCTTGCAGGAAAAAATCCCCTATCTATCAGCTACTCTTATTACCTTTTTAGCATGGTCTAGCTGGCATCTTTTTTACTTCTACATTGAAGGTTCTTTAGGTGTCATTCAGTTACTCCCTTTTCTAATAGGTCTACTAACCAACTGTTTTATCTTATCGGCTTTATATCATAAAACACAAAACTTATGGATTTGTGTCATGACTCATGCTTGGATCAATTCCTTGTCTCAGATTTTAGTGAATGAAGATATATGGCTTTCTGTAGTCAGTAAATTACTTATTGTCAGTTTAGCCATCATCATTGCAAGAAAGAAGTATGTAAGGGAGGAAAAATGACAAAATTTATTTCAAAATAATCAGTCGCTATCTGGTATGCATTGATTGCCCTCCTTGCTGCTCTTTTAGTAAGACAAGGTATTCTATGGCTTTTCCCAGAAGGGAAGAGTACGGGGCTCCCTCTTCTTGTATCCTCACTTATATGTTGATTGATAGTCTAGCTGTTCTTACGTTGGTTCAGGTGTCCTTTTTTCGTTCATACTTAAAAGGATGCAGCAGATGAAGCAGATTGCTTCGTCTTTTTTTCTTTTTGTGTTAAGCTAAGATTAGCAAACTGAAAGGGTTTTCGGATGTATCTAGCAGACTTAATGGAAAAGAGTGAAGCGGGGCAGTTTATTGTCCTGTCTTATTTACAGCAGCATTCTACATCCAGTTTGAAGGCCGTTATGTCAGAAACTGGTTTTTCGAAAGCAACCTTGACCAAGTACATTAGCCTGATTAACGACAAGACTGTGGACAATCATGCGGCCTTATCCATCCAGCTTCAAGACGAAGCACTCAGTCTGTCTATTGGACCGGATACCAAGGGTCGGGACATTCGCAGACTATTTTTGGACAATGCTGTCAAATACCAGATTTTAGACTACCTGCTCTATCATCAGCAGTTTTTAGCCCATCAATTGGCTCAGGAGTTGATGATCAGTGAAGCAACACTCGGCCGCCATATAGCTGGTCTAAATCAGATTTTATCAGAGTTTGATATTTCTATCCAAAATGGCCGCTTAAAAGGTCCTGAACACCAGATCCGCTATTTTTATTTCTGCCTCTTTCGCAAGGTCTGGTCCAGCCAAGATTGGGAAAAGGAACTTCAAAAATCAGAGAGAAGGCAGGAAGTTGCCGTCTTAGAAGAACTCTGCGGAGCCCAACTCTCTCAAGGGCAGCGATTAGACTTGGCTCTTTGGGCACATATTACCCAACAGCGCCTACGAGTTAATGCCTGTCAATTTCAGAACATTGAGCAGAAGATGCAGGGCTATTTTGAAAATATCTTTTATCAGCGCTTGCATCGGAGAACAAATGATTTTTTTGCCGGTCAACACATTACCCTGAGTCAGGAAGACGGAGAAATGATGATTTTCTTTTCATTTCTGCTTTCCCATCGGATTCTGCCCCTGCACACTATGGAGTATATACTGGGCTTTGGCGGTGAAATTGCCAGTCTGATTACGCAACTCATTCAAGAGATGAAAGCTCAGGACTTGCTAGGTGACTATATTCAGGACCAAGTGACCTACGAACTTAGTCAGCTTTGTGCCCGCGTCTTTCTTTTTCGAGGCTATCTCTTGCAAGACAAATACAAGCACGATCTGGAATTGCGCCATCCTTACTTATGGAGCGAAGACGATTATCGACAAGTAGCAGACACTATTTTTAGCAAACTGCCTATTTTCCAGCAGGGAACATCTCTGGATA
>ERZ773009.1216-NODE-1216-length-18392-cov-10.794350_pt1 | contig 18392 bp, 16 predicted proteins | sample MGYA00580663_ERZ773009 | MGnify/ENA primary metagenome ERZ773009 (study PRJEB29015, sample SAMEA2737969) | human oral metagenome | biome: human oral; feature: human-associated habitat; material: dental | place: China | collected 2026 ... | reverse complement strand
CCATCCTCCTGCACTACTTCGTCGGCTGGCCTGTCGGCGCGCAGCTCCTCGTCTATAATCTGCCGATTCTCTACCTCGCGCATCGCTTCGTGGGAAAGCGCTACGCCGTTGATACGATTTTGGGCACGGTGCTCTTTTCCCTCGGCATCGATGTGTTCGCGCCGCTTTCGGCACTGCATCCCGTGCACGATACGATGCTCAACGCCATCTTCGGCGGCGTCGTCTCGGGCATCGGCTACGGCATCATCTTCCGCTTCGGCTCGAATACGGGCGGCGTCGATGTGCTCGGCGCCATCTTGAAGAAGTATTGGTCGATTGACGTCGGCACGGGCGTATTCCTGCTCAACATGCTCGTCATCGCAGCGTCGGCGGTGCTCTTTGATTTGGAGACGGCGCTCTTCACGCTCGTCTGCATCTATGCGACAGCGGAGCTTACGAACCGCTGGGCGGCGGGATTCAATCGCGAGAAGGCGATCTTCATCATCTCAGAGGAAAGTGAGAAGATCGGCGACGCCATCATGGAGAGCCTGCACCGCGGCGTCACCTACATCGAAGGCCGGGGCGGCTTTCTGCAGGAAAAGAAAGCCGTCGTCTTCGTCGTCGTCTCCCTGACGCAGCTCGCACGCGTCAAGGCAATCTGCGATCGCTTGGACAAGAATGCGTTCCTCATCATCGCGAACGCTTCCGAAGTGCGCGGCAGGGGTTTTTCGCGCGAGCGCATCCTCTATCAGTTCGCGCAGCGCAAGGAGCTGATCGAGGCGCGGGAGAGGGAGAAGGGCGGGACGCGATTCAAAGGATGATTTCAGTAACGACAACAGGCAGAGCCGCATGGGATGGCGGCTCTGCCTGTTGTCGTTTTCGCTTATATCTTTTTGCGGCGGCGCCGGCTCGATTCGTCTCGCCTCGATCGTCTTGTCAGCGAAGCCTCATTTCGCGCCGCGCTTTTCGCGCAGGTAAGCGTCCATCGCCTCCGCCACATGTTTGGCGTCGTTGACGACTTGGACGACGTTGCACGGACCGAGGACGACGTCGCCGCCCGAGAAGACGCCGGGGCGGGTGGTGGCGCCCGTTTCATCGACCTCGACCAAGCCTTTTTCGTTCGTCTCTATGCCCGTGGTCGTGCGCACGATCTTGTCTTTCGGATCTTGGCTGACGGCGATGACGGTGCTGTCGGCAGGACACAGGACAGGATCTCCTTCGCCCGTCAGTTTGCCTTCTTCGTCGAAGTGGCGGTCGCGCATCAAAGGTCCGTCCTTCGTGATGGAATCGACGCCCTTGCAGAACTCGAATTCCACGCCGTCTGCCTGCGCGTACTCGAATTCGCGCACGCTGGCGGCGACCTTGTTGCTGCGCGAATAGACCGTGACGTAGCGGCAGCCCTTGCGGATCGCGGTGCGCGCGACATCCATGGCGGAGTTGCCCGAGCCGATGACGGCGACGCGGTCGCCGAGAGCGAAGGAGTCGGGGTTTTGCAGATAGTCGACGGCGAAGTGGCAGTTGCCGAGGCTTTCGCCCTTGACGCCGAGGCTGCGCGGACGCCAGACGCCCGAACCGATGAAGATGGCGTCGTGCCCGTCGGCAAAGAGCGTGTCGAGCGTCAGAAGGCCGCCGATCGTGCGGTTGGGTCGGATGCAGATGCCGAACTCGCGCAGCTTTTTCTCATAGCGGTCGAGAATGCTCAGCGGCAGACGGAAGTCGGGGATGCCGTAGCGCATCATGCCGCCGATCTTGTCCATGCGCTCGAAAATCGTCACGTCGTAGCCCTTCTGCGCGAGCTTGATGGCAACGGTGATGCCGGCAGGACCCGAGCCGATGACGGCGACGGTCTGCCCCGTAGAAGGCGCACGCTCCAAGGTGACGCGGTCGAAGTAGGTATTCGAGATGTAGTGCTCGATGCTGGAGATCTGTATGGCGGATCCTTTGCGCAGTTGGATGCAGTTGCCCTCGCACTGCTTCTCATGGTCGCAGACGAGCGAGCAGATGATGCTCAGGGGATTGTTCTCGAAGAGCATAGCGCCCGCCTCGTTGATGCTGCCTTCGAGAAAGAGGCGGATCATCTCGGGGACGTTCGTCTGCACAGGACAGCCCTTGATGCGGCACAGGGGCTTTTTGCACTGGAGGCAGCGGCGCGCCTCATCAATGACATGGATTGCCATGAAGATCACCTATCCTTTGTTGAATTGAAATATATTCCACCCTTCAGTCTACTTCAACGCGGGGATATTGTCTGTTGCTATTATCACACTCCTTAGAAAAAATACAGATTCACCCGTTGGCTGTATGTGCGGCGTCCTGCCTTGTGCCCGCCGTCTCGTTGGAGAGGCCGAGCCGCTGCAGAAGAGCCATGTCCTCGGCAATGGTCGTGCCCGAAGTCGTGAGCATGTTGCCCGTGATGGAGGCCGATGCGCCGTAGAGGAAGGCGGGCGTGCCATTGTCCTCGATGAGCTTGCGTCCCGCGCCGAGGCGGATGTTTGCCGTCGGGTTGATGAAGCGGAAGAAGGCGATGGTGCGCAGGATCTCATCGCTCGTCAAGGGCGTTCTGCCCTCAAGCGGCGTGCCGGGAATCGCCATGAGGGAGTTGATGGGAATGGATTCGATGCCGAGTTCGGCAAGGCTCACCGCCATGTCGAGGCGGTCTTCCCACGTCTCGCCCATGCCGATGATGCCGCCCGAACAGACGTTAAGCCCTTCGCCCTGTGCGAGACGGATCGTGCGGATGCGGTCGTCGTAAGTGTGCGAGGTACAGATCTCGGGAAAGAAGCGGCGCGACGTCTCGATGTTGTGATGGTAGCTCGTGACGCCCGCGGCGCGAAGCGCACGGAACTGTTCGCGCGAGAGAATGCCGTGCGAGGCGCAGAGGTCAATATGGAGCTTCTTGCGCATGGCGCGGTAGCAGTCGAGCGCGGCGTCGAACTCCTTGCCCGCGAGCGCCCTGCCCGAGGTCACGATGGAGAAGCGGTTGACGCCCGCCTCCTCGTTGGCGCGTGCGTTGGCGATGATCTCTTCCTGTGCGAGAAATGCGTATTCCTCGACGCCCGTCCTGTGGTGCGCGGATTGGGCGCAGTACTTGCAGTCCTCGCTGCAGTGACCGCTGCGCGCGTTGATGATCGTACAGAGGTCGATGTGCTTGCCGCAGAACTGTCGCTGCAGTTCGTGTGCGCCCTCCTGCAGCGCTTCAAGCGGCGCATCGAGGAAGATGGAGAGGTCGTCCTCGCGCTTGATGCGGCGGCCGCAGAGAATTTCTTTCGTGAGTTTTTTGACGGCGTTTTCCTTTGTCATGGCAGAGCCTCATTTCTTTCAAGAAGTTTGCATTTCCTCCCATTATATTTCAGACGGCGCATATAGTCAACTGATATGGAAATCCGGGTTAACCTTGGACTGCTATTGCTTCCTCGACGGCTGCAAGGTATAATGGGAACGATGAATTTAGAAGAGAGGAGTCTTTCTTTGCAAAAGGTTTTGGAGGAGAAGATCGCCTTTGCCGATCAGCGCGAAGCGACGGCGCTTCTCGGCGAGCACGACGAGTACCTGCAGGTGCTCATGGACAATTTCGACTGCCGCTTCATAAGCCGCGGCGAGGAACTTGCGATCGACGGCGAGGCGGCTGTCGTGCGGGCGGCGGCGCAGGTCGTGCGCGAGCTGCAGTACCTGCACCGGCAGGGCACGACGCTCACGATGCACGAGGTGCGCTACAGCGTGGGACTCGTCAAGCGCGGCAAGGGCGAGGCGCTGCACAGCCTTTTCAGCGACACGATCCTCGTGACGAGCCGCGGCCGTCATGTGCGCCCGAAAACGCTCGGCCAGCGCATCTACCTCGACGCCATCCGCAAGAACTCCATCACGTTCGGCATTGGACCTGCAGGCACGGGAAAGACGTACCTCGCCGTCGTCATGGCGGTGGCGGCGCTTCGTGCGAGGCTGGTGGAAAAGATCGTGCTCACGCGCCCCGCTGTCGAGGCGGGCGAGCGGCTGGGCTTTCTGCCCGGCGATCTGCAGGAGAAGGTCGATCCGTACCTGCGCCCGCTCTACGATGCGCTGCATGACATCCTCGGCTTTGACACCTATCAGAAGCTCCTCGCCAAGGGCGTCATTGAGATTGCGCCGCTCGCCTACATGCGCGGACGCACGCTGGAGGACGCCTTCGTGATTCTCGACGAGGCGCAGAATACGACGCCGAGCCAGATGAAGATGTTCCTGACGCGTTTGGGCTTCGGCTCGCGCATGGTCGTGACGGGCGACTTGAGCCAGGTCGACTTGCCGCGCGGCGTGTTCTCGGGACTTTCTGAGGCGAGCCGCATCCTGAGCGATGTGCGCGGCGTGGGCGTCGTCCGGCTGGAAGCGCTCGACGTCATCCGTCACGACGTCGTCGCACGCATCGTCGAGGCGTATGACCGCGCGGACAAGGCGCGTCGGGATTCTGAGAAAAAGCCGGCAGAGCTGCAGGAGAGAAAGGCGGCAGCGCAGGAAAAGGCTGCGGCATCAGAGAGAGGGGAGGCGGACGCATGAACATCCTGCTCAGTCACGAGGTGGAAGACCTGCCTCTTGACGCGCCCATGGAGGCGGAGATTCGGCGCGCTGTGGAAAAAGTTGGCGAGATTTACGATGTGGCGGACGCCGAGGTCAGCATCACCTTGACGGACGATGCGCACATCCATGTGCTGAACCGCGAGTACCGCAGGGTCGATCGTCCGACGGACGTGATTTCCTTTGCGCTCAATGAGAGCGAGGAGCCGGCGATCGCGGGCGGGCCCGCCGTCAACGTCCTCGGCGACATCGTCCTCTCGGTCGAGCGCGCCGCGGCGCAGGCGGCAGACTACGGACACAGTCTGCGCCGCGAAATCGTCTTCTTGACGGTACATGGCATGCTGCATCTCCTCGGCTACGACCATGTAGAAGAGGCGGAGCGGCAGGAGATGGAGGAGGAGCAGCGCCATGTGATGGCGGCTCTCGGCGTGACGCGCGAGGAAGCGGCGGAAGGCTCTGCGGAATGCACGGAGCAAGTGACAGCGAAAGGGGAGAACGATGGAAAAGGCAAAGCATAGATCGGGCTTCATCGCTGTCGTCGGGCGGCCGAACGTCGGCAAGTCGACGCTCATCAACAGCCTCATCGGGCAGAAGATCGCCATCATGAGCGACAAGCCGCAGACGACGCGCACGCGCATCCTCTGTATCCTGACGGAGCCGGACGCGCAGATCGTCTTCCTCGACACGCCGGGCATCCACAAGCCGCGCCACAAGCTCGGCGAATACATGGTACGCGCAGCGGAAAACACCTTGAAGGAGGTCGATGCCGTCTTCTTCGTCGTCGATGCGACGGAGAAGATGGGACCGGGCGAGCGCTATATCGTAGAGCGCCTGCAGGCGACGAAGTGCCCGTGCATCCTCGTCGTCAACAAGCTCGACCTCATCGAGAAGCCCGCCGTGCTGCCGATCCTCGAAAGCTACATGAAGGTATATCCGTTTGCAGGCGCCGTGCCCATATCGGCGAAGGAAGAGGTGAACCTCGACGCGCTTCTTGCAGAAGTCAAGAAGTATCTGCCCGAAGGACCTGCCTACTACCCCGAAGACATGGTGACGGATCAGCCCGAGCGACTCATTGTGGCGGAGCTCGTGCGCGAGAAGGCGCTTCTCGCGACGCGCGACGAACTGCCCCATGCCATCGCCGTCGATCTCGACGAGATGAAGGAGCGCCCCAAGGGGGGCTTTTACATCCGCGCGACGATCTACGTGGAGCGCGAGTCGCAGAAGGGCATCGTCATCGGCGCAAAGGGCGCTCTTCTGCGCGAGATCGGCGCACAGGCGAGAAAGGACATCGAGATGCTCCTCGGCGCGAAGGTCTTCCTCGACCTCTGGGTCAAGGTGAAGAAGGATTGGCGCAACCGCGAGGGCGTTCTGCACAACTTTGGCTTTGAATGAGAGGAAATAGGGAAAGGGCGGCAGCAGGATGAACAAGGTATCGAAGCGCTTTATTAACGGTCTTATCCTTCTCGTGCCGCTGGCCATCACGGTTTTCGTCGTGACAGAGGTGCTGAACTTCACGGAGATCGTGCTCGGCAAGCATTTTCCCGTCTATTATCCGGGCATGGGCATCGTGACGGTGCTGCTCGTCATCTATCTCGTGGGCTGGCTCTCATCGTACTGGTTCATGAAGCGCGTGATTTCCTATGGCGAATGGCTGCTCGGCAAGATTCCCGTCGTGAAGTTCATTTACAACAGTGTCAAGCACCTTTCGACCGCCGTTTTTGAGTCGAACAACATGTTTGACCACGTCGTGCTCGTGCCGTTTCATCAGTCGCGGGCGCTCGGCTTCGTCATGGCAGAGGTGCCGGCAGTCTTGCGCGAAAAGCTCGGCGACGACTACGTCTGCGTCTTCGTGCCGTGGAGCCTCAACATGACTTCAGGCACGAATCTCTTCGTCAAGAAGAGCGACGTCATCTATCTCGACATCAGCAACGAGTCGGCGCTGCAGTACATGCTGACGGCGGGCGCCGTCATGCCGCAGCGGCAGATGTCGACGAAACCGCAGGAAGCGGGCAGTGCGACGAGGCTGGCGGACGAGGTCGTGGCAGCGTCGAAGACGCAGTCAGCGCGTGCAGCCGGGGAAGCGTGCGAGGAGGTCGAACCGCATGGCACGCCGCAGCGCTGAGGCGCTCGTGCTCGCCACGAGGAATTGGGGCGAGGCGGACAAGATGGCGTCGCTCTTGACGCGCGAGTGCGGGCGCGTCGAGGCGGCGGCATTCGGCTGCCGCCGCCCGAAGAGCGCACTCGCGGCAGGGATGCAGATGTTCAGCCACCTCGATGTGGAGCTTACGGAAGGCGGCAGGGTCTGGACGGTGCGGCAGTGTTCGCTCAAGGGGCGGTTTCGCCGCCTCTCGGAAGACCTCTCGGCCATGGCATACGGCTCCTTCGTGGCAGAACTGGCGCTTGAGCTTTTTCCCGAGCACGAGCCTGCGCCCGACGCTTTCGACCGTCTGCTGCAGATTTTTTGCGCCTTTGAGGAGCGCAATCCGCGTCTCGTGGCGCTGGCGGCGGCGTATCAGCTCCTCGCTCTCGCGGGGCTTTCGCTTCATCTTGCAAGCTGTGTCCACTGCGGTGCGCCCTTTGAAGAGCCGATGTCCGTTGACATCGGCGAGGGCGGCGCATTGTGCGCGGATTGCCGCAAAGAGGATATGCCGCTCTTTTCTGCCGAATTGAAGGAGTTCATCGAGAAGCTGACCGCTCTCGACTGGCAGCCGTTTCTCTCGCCGCAGAAGGCGGCGGGCGTGCGCTCTCCGGCGCCGTTTTCCGTCAGAAAGCAGGAACTTCTGGCAGCGGAAAGTCTGCTGCTCGCTTACCTGCGTGCGCTTTTCGGCAAACCTCTTCGCTCGCTCGCCTTCATCGCACAGATCGGCGGCGCTTGAAGCGTTTGCTGTGCGCTTGTGGCGAAGGCATGAGGTGCGTTCTGCGATAGTTTTTAGCAATATGTTTGGAGGGGGGCCGTGGCAATTCTGGTTTGCGGCGGCGCCGGCTACATCGGCTCTCATGCCGTTCATCAGCTCATTCAACCTCGGCAATGGACAGGGCTTCTCGGTCAAGGAAATGATCGCCGCCGCAGAGAAGGCGACGGGCAAGAAGATCGCGGCAGAAATCGGCGCACGCCACAGATCAGTGAGATTCCCGTGGACAGGGATAAGACGAATACCGTAAGAAACAGAAAAGATTCGCCGAAAGAATTCTTCGGTGATGCCACGGAAAATATCGGCATCACGGAAGGCTGGGTTCGCTTCGATATACTTTTCCACGCGAGAGTTCCCCAATCGGGTGAACGCATCACCTTGATTATCAATGTTGAGGCACAGCGGACACAGAAAAGAGCGAAGCTGGGCTATGCACTCCTGCGCCGAGCCGTCTACTATGCGAGCCGCTTGATTTCTTCGCAGAAAGAAACTGAATTTACAGGATCATCCTACGATGAAATCAAGAAAGTCTACAGTATTTGGCTTTGCATGGACTCCCCAGACGGCAGGAGCGCCATCAATCGTTATGACCTTGCCGAACATCATATTCTGCACCATCATAAAGAAAAGCGTGCTGACTATGATTTGATGAGCATCATCACGATCTATCTTGGAAATGAACGACAGGAGGACGAGGATTGGCTCATTCGATTCCTGCAGATCTTGTTCAAAGACATGGAAATATCTCCGGCAGCGAAGAAGCAGCTTTTAAAAAATGAATTTGATATGGATATAAGTGCAGATATAGAAGAGGAGATGAGGACAATGTGCAATCTGAGTACAGGCATCTATGAACAAGGCATGGAGCGTGGCATGGAGCGTGGCATGGAGCGCGGCATGGAACGTGGGCGCGAGGAAGGAAAGGTTGATATTGTCCTGGAAATGCTGCGAAATAAGCTGCCACTCGAAATGATCGCAAGTATGTCGAAGTTTTCTTTGGAAAAAGTGAAAGACCTTGGCAAGATGCACAGCTTGCTTTAATTCGTGGAATCTTCGTGTTCTGCTGAAGCTGGTTCTGATATGTATAAAACCGCTCCTCTACTGCTCGGACGAGTAAGGAAAGGAGCGGTTTTATGTGTTTGATACAGAATTATCTTTCGCCCTTGTTCTCTTCTATGGGAGATCCTGTTGTGTCTGCATTTGGGTACGATATATTCCCTTTCCGCGCCAATCGTTGTATAATAGAATGCAGTGAGAAAATCCAATCGAAGAAAAGGAGCGAGTCTTATGTATACGCTTTCCAGCACGGAATTTCATGGCATCAAGCCGCAGATTGATGAGGAGGCTTTCGTTGCACCGCAGGTGTTCCTTTCGGGCGATGTGCGCGTCGCGAAGTATGCGAGCCTTTGGCCGGGTGTTGTTGCGCGCGGCGATGTGAATTACATCTCTGTCGGCGAGTGCTCGAATGTGCAGGATCTCGTCTGCCTTCATGTGGCGGACGACAATCCGTGCATCATCGGCGATTATGTGACGATTGGCCACAGCGCCGTCGTGCACGGCGCAGAGATCGGCAATCATGTCCTCATCGGCATGAATGCGACGGTTCTGACGGGCGCGAAGGTCGGCGAAGGCTCGATTATTGCCGCAGGGGCGCTCGTGCGCGAGAACGAGGTCATTCCGCCGAATTCCCTCGTCGTCGGCATGCCGGGCAAGGTCGTGCGCACGATTGACCGCATCAAGACGATTCATGCGCAGGCGATCAAGTACAAGTGCGAGTGGGCGATCGAGTACGGCGTCTATCCCGAGATCGGCGGCGAGAAGTACCACGGCGAGCACATTATCTGACGTTTGCCGCTTTACAGCTTTGCACCTTATGATATAATGAAAGGCACAGCCTTCGTTTTGGCTGTGCCTTTCATTATATTTTTCAGGAGGTTTGATTCATGGCGCGAGAAACGCTCAAGAGCCGCTTCGGCTTCATTCTCCTCAGTGCCGGCTGTGCGATCGGCATCGGCAATGTCTGGAAGTTCCCTTATCTTGTCGGGCAGAACGGAGGCGGGGCGTTCGTTCTTATCTATCTTTTCTTCCTCATCGTGCTCGGCATCCCTGTCATGACGATGGAATTTTCTCTTGGCCGCGCGGCAAGGCGCAGTCCCGTGCGCATGTACCAGAGACTGACGCCCGAAAAGTGGGGCTGGCATTGGCATGGCTACGCATGCTGGTTTGGCTGCATCATGCTCATGATGTTCTATACGACGGTCGCGGGCTGGATGCTGCTCTACTTCTATCAGACAGCGTGCGGCGCGTTTGCGGGACTTTCTCCGAAGGAGATCGGCGCGGCCTTTGGCTCAATGCTCGGCGATCCTATCTTGCAGGTCGTGCCGATGGTGATCGTCGTCATCAGCGGCTTCCTCATCTGCTCGCACGGCTTGCAGTCGGGGTTGGAGCGCGTGACGAAGGGCATGATGGTGCTCCTGCTCCTCATCATGGTCGTGCTCGCCGTGAACAGCGTTTTCCTCGCCGGCGCGTCTGAGGGCATCTCCTTCTACCTGCGCCCTGACATCGCGAAGATGGAGGAGATCGGCTTTACGAACGTCATTGTCGCGGCGATGAATCAGGCGTTCTTCACGCTGAGCCTCGGCATCGGCGCGATGGCGATCTTCGGCAGTTACATCCCGAAGGATCACGCACTTCTCGGTGAGTCGGTCAACGTCGCCATCCTTGATACCTTTGTTGCCATCACGTCGGGACTCATCATCATCCCCGCGTGCTTCGCTTACGGCGTTGAGCCGGACAGCGGGCCGGGACTCATCTTCATCACATTGCCGAACATCTTCAACCACATGGCGGGCGGCATCCTCTGGGGCAGTCTCTTTTTCCTCTTCATGACGTTTGCGGCTTTTTCGACGGTACTCGCTGTCTTTGAAAACATCATGGCCTGCACGATGGATCTGACAGGGTGGAGCCGCAAGAAGACGGGACTCGTGAACTGCGCGGCAATCCTCGTGCTTTCTTTGCCCTGCGCCTTGGGATTCAACCTCCTCGCGGGCATTCACCCGATGGGCGGCGAGAGCAGTTTCCTCGACATCGAGGATTTCATCGTGAGCAATATCCTCTTGCCCGGCGGGTCGCTCGTCTTTGTGCTCTACACGATGCATCGTTTCGGCTGGGGCTGGCAGAAGTTCTATGAAGAGGCGAATACGGGAAGCGGCTGGAAACTTCCTCGATGGGCGCGCGGCTACTTCGCCTACGTCCTGCCCCTTGTCGTCGGCGCGATTCTCGTGCTGGGATTGATGTGAGCTGCATGCACAAATTTCTGTGGATGCTTATGCCACTCTTGTGAAAGCGAAAGAAAGAACCCGACGCACGGCAAACGTCGGGTTCTTTTTTCAATATTCGCCTATTCGCTTGCTGCGCTCTTTTCGCGGCGCAGCCGAAAGATGAGGCGGAAGGACAGCGAGAGGATGATGGCGATGACGGTCGCGAGCGACATGCCCCTGAGCGTCACCGTGCCGAGCGTGAGGCTTGCCGTCGATACGCCGACGCCCATGACGATAGAGGTCAGCAGGAGATTCGTGGGCTTGCCATAGTCCACCTTGGATTCGACGAGGATGCGGATGCCCGAGGCGGCGATGACGCCGAAGAGCAGCATGGAGACGCCGCCCATGACGGGCGTCGGGATGCTCTGGATGAGTGCGGCGAGCTTGCCGAGGCATGAGAGCGCGACGGCGAAGACGGCGGCGCCGCCGATGACCCATGTCGAATAGACCTTCGTGATGGCAAGGACGCCGATGTTCTCGCCGTACGTCGTGTTCGGCGTTGAGCCGAAGAAGCCCGAGAAGATCGTCGATATGCCGTTGCCGAGAAGCGAGCGGTCGAGTCCCGGATCCTTCGTGAGGTTGCGGCCGACGATGTTGTTCGTCACGATGAGGTGGCCGATGTGCTCGACGATGACGACGATGGAGGCAGGCAGGAGGATGAGGATCGCACCCGGCTCGAATTTCGGCGTGTAAATGGTCGGGATGGCGAACCAGGGGGCGTTTTCGACGGCGGAGAGGTCGACGATGCCCGCTGCATAGGCGATGACGTAACCCGAAACGACGCCGATGAGGATGGGGATGATGGCGAGGAAGCCGCGAAACGCGATGGAGGCGAAGACCGTGACGGCGAGCGTGGCGATGGAGACGAAGACGACGGTCGGATCCGCCTCGGCATCGGTCAGTCCCGCCATCTTCGCCGCCGTCGGCATGAGCTCAAGTCCGATGACGGCGACGATCGCGCCCATGGAGGCGGGCGGGAAGATCACGTCGATCCAGCCCGTGCCGATGGCATGGATGATGAAGCTCACGAGGCAGAAGACGACGCCTACGACGATGAAGCCGCCGAGTGCCGCCTCGTAGCTGTAGTCGGCGAGCACGAGGAATACGGGCGAGAGAAAGGCGAAGCTTGAGCCGAGATAGGCGGGGATCTTGCCCTTGCAGAGGATCAGATAGAAGAGTGTGCCGATGCCGTTGAAGAGCAGCACGGTCGCGGGGTTGACATGGAAGAGGATCGGCACGAGCACCGTTGAGCCGAACATCGCGAAGAGGTGCTGCAGGGAAAGCGGGATCGTCTGGAGGAGCGGCAGCCGCTCCTCGGGGGCAATGGTTCTTTGTGTCATGAAAATGCTCCTTTGGAAGATAGTTATACCAAAGAAGAATTTAGCACAGAATGGGGGCTTTGTCTAGCAACTCATATCGCTTCGTGTGGCGGCTGATTCAACGGATAAGTCTCGGTGAAAAGCTCGGGGGCGTCCGCGCGCTCAATGGTCAGCGTGAAGTCGCCGGAGGAGTAGGGGCCGAGGGCGTAGGGCGGGTAGAGGAAGACGAGTTCGCCGTGCGTGCCCATGTACCAGGAGAAGGTATCGAATCCTTTTTCCGGCCTGTGGAATCGTTTGAGCTGCTCTTCGATGTCGTAGGCGAAGAGATCCTTCTCGCGGCCCGGGTATTGGGTGCGGAAGGCGTTGGCTAGCGCTCGAAGCAAAGCTTCGCGGCTTGTGACGATGGCGGCGAGGGGGACTTCTTTTCCTGTCTTTGCGTCGAAGGTCGTGCCGACTTCACCGTGCATCGGGTGCACGCCGCCGGTGTAGGAGATGCCGAAACTGCAGAAGCTGATCATTTGTTCGTCGACGCGTCCCCACTTCGTGATGACAGAGTAGTCGAAGTAGGCGATGTCTTCGAGGAAGCCGTCTTGGCGATCGCCGTTCTTGCATTCATAGGCGAAATCGAAGCCCTTTTTTGCAGCCTGCGCCTCGTGCTTGTTCCAGGCGTCGAGGGCGCGAGAGAGCGTTTCGCGCCCTTCGCCTTTGACGTGAAGTACGGGATGACTGCTGTAGGTCACGCATTTGCCGTTGGCATTCAAGGCCTCGATGCGATGGTCTTCGACGAGGAGCCACGGAACGGGGGCTTTGACGGAGCGTTCCTCGTCGTTGTCGGCGGAAGTTTTTGCCGGACGCGTGTACTCTTTGATTGTATCCTGCTGCGCTGCCGCATGGACGACGGATGCGAGGGGCAAGTCGTCCGAAACAGGCGCAATGGGAGCGAGCAGGAGGACGGCTGCGAGGGAGAGTGCGTGGATTTTTCTCATGGGATGAACCTCCTTTTTGATGGATTTACTTTTTCCCGTGTGCAATCGTGCGCGAAGTTGCAGCAAGACTTCGTTTAGGTTGCTGTTTATCGGTTGACAAGCCATCGGGAATATGTTAGTCTCCCTAAAACAAGGGGGTTGAATATGCAAAACAACGGTTTGCCTGTTGATCGTTCGCGCAGTTTGCTGCATCGCGCCAATCAGGCTTTTTTCTTTGTCGGCGGCTTCGGCGTGGCATCTTGGGCGCCTCTCGTGCCGCTTTTGAAGGCGCGGCTCGGCGTCGCTGAGGATGTGCTTGGACTCTTGCTTCTCTGCATCGGCGTTGGCTCGCTGGTGACGATGCCTTTTGCAGGAGTCCTGGCCGGGCATTTCGGCTGCCGCCGCGTGATCGCTGTCGATTCGCTCGTCTTTGCGGCGCTTCTTGTGGCTCTTGCCATGGTGGACAATATCGTTCTTGCTGTGCCGACGCTCCTTTTGTTCGGCTCTTCCATGGGAATTATCGATGTCACGATCAATATCCATGCCGTGCGCGTCGAGCAGCTTTTGAAGAGGCGCGTGATGAGCGGCATGCACGCGCTTTGGAGCGTGGGCGGCTTCATGGGGGCGGGGCTTTTTGGCGTTTGGATGGCGCTCGGATTCACGCCCTTGGGCGCGACGGCGTGTTCGGCGGGCATCATCGTGCTCATGGTGCTCGCCTTCGCGCGATTTTTGCTCGCGGGCAGGAGTGCGCCTGAGGGCAGGGCGCTCGCCGTGCCGCACGGCATCGTCGCTTTTGTCGCGGCGGTCGCGGGTATATCCTTCCTCGTCGAGGGCGCTGTCATGGACTGGTCGGGCGTGTTTCTCACGGAGGTGCGCGCGATGGACATGTCTCTTGCGGGCACGGGCTTCGCTGTCTTTTCTGCGGCGATGCTCCTCATGCGGCTCTTGGGTGATGCGATTGTCAATCGCCTGGGTGCGCGCCGCGTCGTATTCTTCGGTTCGGTCATCGCCATCGCGGGTTTCTTGCTCGTGATCGTTTCGTCCTCCGCGTGGCTCATTTTCCCCGGCTTCTTCGCGATCGGTTTCGGCTGCGCGAACATCGTGCCGATTTTCTTCTCATTGATGGGAAAGCAGCAGGATATGACGATCAATGCGGCGGTCGCGGCGGTGTCGACGTGCGGTTACCTCGGCGTGCTCATGGGGCCTGCCGCCATCGGCTTCATCGCACACAGCACGAGTCTTTTGGCGTCGTTCGCACTATTGGCCGTGCTGCTCTTCGTGCAGCTTCTCATTGGGCTGCATGTGTTCCGCAAGGTGGCGTGAGAAAAAATTTATCGGCGCGTGCCTATAAAGGCGGCGCAAGGGCAGCAGCAAAAGCTCTTGCGCCGTCTTTTCACTTATGTGCGATGCTCTTTGATGCATGCGAGGAAAGCCTCGCCGTAGCGCTCGCATTTTCTTTCGCCGACGCCCTTGACGTGCAGGAAGTCGTCGAGTGTTTCGGGCAGCACTTGGCACATGTCGCGCAGCGTCGCATCGGAGAAGATGACGTAGGGCGGCACGCGGTCGCGTGCGGCTAGCTCTTTCCTGAGTGCTCGGAGGTAGTCGAAGAGCGAGATGTCGACGGGCTTTTCCTTCTGCTTTCGGGGGAAGTTTTGGAAGACTTGTTCCTTGCCGCGCAGTACGGCGTAGGCGGGTTCTGCGAGCTGCAGCACGGGGTATTCGCTCTCGGTGAGCGAGAGATACCCCGTGGCGATGAAGCGCTGGATCGAGCGCTTGATCTCGGCGAGCGTCTGCTCCTGCATGATGCCGTAGGTCGACAGTTCGTCGAGGTGCAGCATGCGCACGCGCTGCTCGGCGGAGCCTTTGAGCACCTGCGCTGTCAGCGTCATGCCGTAGCGTCCTCTCATGCGGTAGACGCACGAGAAGATTTTCTGCGCATCAAGCGTCACGTCGCGCCGCTCGAAGTCGCCCTTGCAGCTGCTGCAGCGCTCGCACGAGGCGGCGGGGCTTTCCTCGCCGAAGTAGCGCAGGATGAAGGAGCGCAGGCATTCGGGCGTGTGGCAGTAGTCGGACATCTTCTGCAGGCAGCCGAGTTCGTGCGCCTTGCGCGTGGCATCCTCGGTCGAGATGTCGATCAGGTACTTCTGCGTCATGACGTCCTGCGGCGAGAAGAGCAGGATGCATTCGCCCGGCTCGCCGTCGCGTCCCGCGCGTCCCGCCTCCTGATAGTACGACTCGATGTTTTTCGGCATGTTGTAGTGGATGACGAAGCGCACGTTCGACTTGTCGATGCCCATGCCGAAGGCGTTCGTCGCGACGATCGCCTGCACGTTGTCGTAGAGGAAGTCGTCCTGCGCGCTTGAGCGCTCTTCGTCGCTGAGCCCCGCATGGTAGGGGCGCACGGCGAATTTTTTTTGCTGCAGGAAGCGGCTGAGGGCGTCCGTCTCCTTGCGCGTCGCGCAGTAGATGATGCCGGCTTCCTCGCGATGCGTGCGCAGGTAGCTCGCGACGAAGTCCTTGCGGTCGACGCCCGCGAGGACGCTGAAGAAGAGGTTCGGGCGGTCGAAGCCCGCGACGTGCACGGCGGGGCGGCGAAGCTCAAGGAGCGAGATGATGTCGTCCTTGACGCGCGGCGTTGCCGTCGCCGTGAAGGCGCCGAGTAGGGGCCTTTGGGGCAGGCGCGCGATGAAGGGCGCGATGGCGCGGTAGCTCGGGCGAAAGTCGTGTCCCCATTGCGAAAGGCAATGCGCCTCGTCGATGGCGACGAAGGATACCGTCTGCTCTTGCAGGATGGCTTGAAAAAAGTCGGTTTCGAGCCGCTCGGGCGCTACATAGACGATCTTGTAAGCGCCGCGCGCGATGGCGCTGAGACGCGCGCGCGATTCCGCAGGCGCAAGCGAGCTGTTGATGAAGGTCGCAGGAGCGCCCGCCTCGCTGAGCGCGTCGACCTGATCCTTCATGAGGGAAATCAGGGGCGAGACGACGAGCGTGATGCCGGGGAGAAGCAGCGCGGGGATCTGGAAGCATATAGACTTTCCCGCGCCCGTCGGCATGATGGCGACGGTCTCGCGTCCCGCAAGCAGACTCTTGACGACCGTTTCCTGCGCGGGGCGAAAGCTCGCGTAACCGAAGGTCTGCTGCAGGATTTCGAGCGCGCGGGCGAATTTGTTATTGGGCATGAGGGCAGCCTTCCTTTCATAAAGGTCAGAATATACTTGGTCATGGGATATATTCATGCTATAATTATATTATAGGAGGCGGTACGCATGCCGATGACGGCGAAGCAAATGATACGATTGCTCAAGAAGCATGGCTTTTCAGCAGTACCGTCAAGTTCAGGATCACATCAGAAGATGAAGAACTTTGCGACAGGAAAGACGACGATTGTGCCGATTCATACGGGAACATTGGGAAAAGGTCTGGAGCATAAGATTCTGAAGCAGGCGGGATTGCTGGAAAAGCCGCACGAACCGAAAGGGGGAGCATGACCGTGAAATATTATTATCCTGCTGTATTTGAGACGTCGCAAGAGGGTGGCTATACGGTGACGGTGCCCGATATAGACGGCTGCTTTACGGAAGGGGAAACGCTGGAAAGAGCGATGTGGATGGTGCAGGACGCGATCGGCTGTATGCTTGAGGACGTGGCGGAAGCAGCTTATCCCAAAGCGAGTCGTGTAAAAGATATCGACACATCTGAATATGGGGATTGCTTCGTTACGCTTGTGGAGTTTGATCGGCAGGTTTACGAGCAGCGCTGCAGGGATGTAGCTATCGCGCGTGAGCAGATCAAGGCTTTGGCATGAGGTGTGCAAGCAAACGAATGTAAGGAGCGAATGTTGTGGCAGGGCAGCGTGCAAACGCTGCCTTTTTGCGTGGGGCTATTGTCTTGTCAGACCGCGATAAAATGTGAATCACATGAAAGGATTCGCATTTTATCACCATACCATTTTCGCGAAAAATCGTTAAATCCCTCTAAAACTCAGCGATTTCTTATTGTGACGCAGGGGTCAGGGCAGTATAATAGGCAACATGAATGGGAGTATAAGGAGAGAAACGATGAAGAAATGGCGAAAAAAGCCTTGGGCGCTTCTGCTGGCGGGGGCTTTTCTTTATAACATGACGCCTGCGGACGCCGCCGACCTTTCGCTTGCGGGCGCGGTCGAGCTGGCGCTTTCGCAGAACGCCGACCTTCGTATCACGAAGCAGGCGGAGGTCTCAGCGCTGGCGGCGCTCGGCGAGACGAAGGGGGAGGACGACGCTTCCGTCAGCGCGTCGGGCGGCTACTCCCTCGGCAGGACGTGGAACAATCGCGGCAATACGACGAACTCGGAGCTCAATGCCGCTTTGCGCGGCAGCGTGAACATCTGGGACGGCGGCAAGGTTAGCGGCAGTATCGACAGCGCCAAGATCGCCGTCCTGACGGCGCGGCTCAAGACGGCGCGCGCCGAGGAGAAGCTGCGCCTTTCCGTCATCGAAGCGTATTACAACGCCTTGCAGGCGAAAAAGACCGTCGCCGTGAACCAAGAGTCGGTCGACAACTATCAAGCGCATCTGACGAACGTCGAGCAGCTTTTCACGGCGGGCAGCAAGGCGCGCATGGACGTTCTGCGCGCTTCTGTCGAGCTGTCGAATGCGCGCCAGACGCTCATCAAGTCGGAGAACGAATACGAAACCAATCTGGCGAAGCTCCGAAACCTCGTCAATATGGACAGGGAAGAGCCGCTACGTCTTACCGATGACGCCGTTTACAGCCCGTTTTCGAGGACGCTCGCCGACTGTCTCGCCTTTGGCGCCGAGAGCCGCAAGGAGCTTTGGATTGACAGCTACGACGTCGCGCGCAAGGAGCTCGACATCGAGGTGGTCAAGTCAGGTTACGCGCCGCAGGTCGACTTTTCCCTCAGCGCTTCGGCGAGTAAGGATTTCGAGCCGACTTCCTCGAACAGCCGCGGCGTGACGGCGGGCATCAATATGAACTGGAACATCTTCGACGGCGGCAGGAAAAAGGCGCGCATCGAAGCGGCTGAGGCGGCGCTCGATGCGGCGCGTCTGCAGCTCGAAAAGGATCAGAACGATGTGGACTACGATGTCCGCGCCGCCTATTTCGGCATGAAGGAGGCGGAAAACCGTCTGAATTCGACGCAGGACGCCGTCAACAAGGCGCGCGAGGACTACTTCATCGCGCGCGAGAAGTACCGTGCGGGCGAGGGTATCATGCTCGACGTCATCGACGCGCAGCTCGCGCTCTCGACGGCGGAGCTCAACCATATCAGCGCGCAGTACGACTTTGCGCGCGGTAAGGCGCAGGTGGAAAACGCCATGGGGCAGAGCCTCACGGAGAGTGAGCAGCGTG
>ERZ773009.1211-NODE-1211-length-18415-cov-8.662418_pt1 | contig 18415 bp, 17 predicted proteins | sample MGYA00580663_ERZ773009 | MGnify/ENA primary metagenome ERZ773009 (study PRJEB29015, sample SAMEA2737969) | human oral metagenome | biome: human oral; feature: human-associated habitat; material: dental | place: China | collected 2026 ... | reverse complement strand
TCGATGATGAGACCGTCCGCGCCCGCCGCGATGGAGGCGAGGGACATCGGCTTGATCATGCGCCACTTACCCGTGCCGTGACTCGGATCGGCGATGATCGGCAGATGCGAGAGGTGCTTGACCGCCGCAATCGCACTGATGTCAAACGTATTGCGCGTGTACGTCTCATAGGTGCGGATGCCGCGCTCGCAGAGAATGACGTTCGGATTGCCCTCGTTCATAATGTACTCCGCCGCATTCAGCCACTCGTCGATCGTCGCCGCAAGTCCGCGTTTCAGCATGACGGGTTTGCCTGCGCGCCCGACCGCCTTGAGGAGGCCAAAATTCTGCATATTGCGCGCGCCGATTTGGAGCAGATCGGCATAGGCGGCGACCGTGTCCACCGCCTCGACGACCGTCACCTCCGTGACGACGCGCAGCCCCGTGCGCTCACGCGCCTCGGCGAGGTACTTCAGTCCCTCTTCCTCCAGCCCTTGGAACGCATAGGGAGAGGTGCGCGGCTTGTACGCGCCGCCGCGGATGAACTGCGCCCCGCCCTCCTTGATGATCTCCGCCGTCTCGAGCAGCTGCGAACGCGACTCGACCGAGCACGGGCCCGCCATCACGACGGGCGTCCCGCCGCCGATCTGCACCCCCGCAACGTTGATCACGCTCGGTGCAGGGTGGAACTCACGGCTTACGAGTTTGTAACTCTTTGAGATGGCAACCGTCGTCTCCACGCCGTGCATCGCATCAAGCGGCGTCGCGGCGAGCAGCGTCTTGTCCCCGATGACGCCGACAATCTTCTGCCGCGCGCCCTCCATCACCTTCGCTTCGAGCCCCTTTTCCTCGATGGCGTGAATGACCCCCGCAATATCCTCCTGCGAAGCATCCGCATTCATAATGACAACCATAGTATTTTCTCCTTTGTAAATTTATAAAATATGATGCCCCTAAGCGTGAAAATCCCGCCTCATACCGTATGTGTGATACTCTCCCCCCGGAGCTAACGCGCCACTTCGTACCGCGTCGGCGTCCGCCGCAGCCATTTTTAAGCCCCGCTTTTTTGGCAAGGCGGATGCCAAAGCGGTGCAGATAAATAAAATACCGTATAGTGAGTGACGCACAAGCTTGGATGCAGAGCAAGGAACTAGAAAAATTCAAGGGAAGGCGTAGTTAAAAGCTACGTCGACCGCAGGATTTTTCGCAGTGACACAGCTATGCGCCAAGATCGTGCGTCACGTCTCTATGAACAGGAAACGCCCCCGCTATTTTCAACCACACACTTTTTTCCGCAACCGCATCGATCGCATCGCGCAGCATATCGGGATCGCAGTGTGCGTCGAGATCAAAATAGAAAATATACGCCCCGAGCTCCGTCCGCGCCGGCCGCGACTCGATGCGCGTCAGATTCACCTCACGGTGTGCGAACTCCCCAAGCACCTCATAGAGTGCACCGGGACGCGTACCGTCAATCCGACAGATAACGAGCACCGTATCGGGCGGCTCGGCAGGGGGCGGCATCATCCCTTCGCGCGCGATCTCAAAGAAGCGCGTACAGTTCGATCCGCGATCCTCTATTCTCCCCGCGCGTTCAACGAGCCCGTTCAGCTCCCCCGCACGCCGCGTACAGATTGCAGCAAATCCCGCATCCGGCGGCGCCGCACCGACGATCTCTGCCGCGCGCGCCGTGCTCGATGTCTTGATGATCTCCGCGCGCGGACAATACCGCAGGAGGAAATCGCGGCATTGGGCGATGGGCTGCGCGTGAGAGTAGACCGCATGAATCTCGCCCCTCGGCGCACGTGCCATAAGGTAATTGTGCACCGGCCAGATCACTTCGCGCCGCACGCGCAGCGCATCGGCGTGGGCGAGCACGTCGAGCGTCACCGTGATCGCGCCCTCGAGCGAGTTCTCCACGGGCACAAACGCCGTATCCACCGCCCCCGTCTCGACCGCATGAATGCACTCGCCGATGTCGGCGAAGCATACGAGCTCCGCCGCGCGCCGCCGCCACTCCTTCAAATAGATCGCTGCCGCCTCGCTGTGCGTCCCCACGGGGCCAAGGATGCCCATTTTCCTGATCACACATATTCCTCCTCGTCGCTCTCATCATACTATATGGACATACCGTTGACAAGGACGGCGGAAAGACTTTCATTTCATCCTCATTTATCTTGCCTCGCCGCTGTGTTATAATGAGAACGTTTTCTGAATAAATCAAACGAAAAGGACGCCCTATGACAACAAATGAATATCTCGGCATCATCCGCTGCATCGCGGGACTCAAGGAACGCACGCGCCACGCATGGACGCGGGACGGACGGCAGGAGAGCGTCGCCGAGCACAGCTGGCGGCTCGCGCTCATGGCATATTTCCTCCGCGACCGCTTCCCGGATGCCGACCTCACGCGCGTCCTCCTCATGTGCCTCCTGCACGACATCGGCGAAGTCTTTACCGGCGACATCCCGACGTTTGAAAAAACCGACGCCGACCGCACGCGCGAGCACGCCCTGCGCGACGACTGGATCGCAGCGCTGCCGCCGCCCTACGACGCGGAACTGCGCGCGCTGTTTGCGGAGATGGATGCATGCGAGACCAAGGAAGCCCGGCTCGTCCGCGCCCTCGACCGCATGGAGGCGGTGCTCACGCACAACGAGGGCGATCCCGGCACATGGCTGCCGCTCGAATACGACCTCCAGCGCACCTACGGCGTGCCCGAAGCCGCATTCTCGGACGTCCTCGCAGACATCCGCGCCGCCGTCACCCGCGAGGTCGACGCCCTCATCGCAGCACAAGCCGCATCGAACAAACAAAAGGAGCAAGATAAATGAAACCAAGCTACGGCAACTGGATCTCGAATTCCATGCTGAAAACCTTCTACGGCGTCGCCGTCGGACTTTTCGCCGTCTCGCAGGCGCTCGCCTTCACCCTCGGCAAGGAAACCTATTACTATGTCGCCTGCATCCTCTGTACCTTTGCCTCAGCTGCCGCACTCTACATGAGTTACTGCCATTATGTCTTTTCCTTCGGCGGCGGCGGGCTCATGCGCCGCATCCACAATTATCTCCTCGAACACCTCGCGTGGAACGGCAAAGGCACGCTGCTCGACGTCGGCTGCGGCTCGGGCGCACTCTCCATCGCCGCCGCAAAACAATTTCCTGCGGCAAAGGTGCAGGGCATCGACGCGTGGGGCGCCATGTGGGACTACAGCAAAGATCAGTGCGACCGCAACGCAGAGATCGAGGGCGTCGGCGCGCGCTGCACATTCATGCCCGGAGACGCTGCAAAGATCGACTTTCCGAGCAAATCCTTTGACGCCGTCATCAGCAATTTTGTCTATCACGAAGTCCGCACGCAAAAGGATAAATTCATGCTCGTCGAAGAGACCCTGCGCACGCTGAAAAAGGGCGGCTCGTTCGCCCTGCAGGACACCTTCGGCGATAAAGACCGCTACGGCAAGATGGAGGAGTTCCTCGAGTACCTCAAAGAGCACGACGACATCGACGACATCACCTACGTCCCGAACATCGCGCGGCACATCCCCATGCCCTTCCTCGTGCGGTTCATGCTGCGCGACTGCGGACTCATCTATGGCAGAAAATAATCCTCCCTCGCACGAAAGGAAGATACTTATGCGCCTCGCCGCCCTCCTCGCACTCAGTCTCTCCCTCGCCGCCCCCGTTGCTGCGGCACCCCCTACGCCGCCCGCCTCGATTGAGCAGCCGCCCCTCGTTCGGCGTCCCGCATTCCCGGCAGAGTTCCCCGTGGGACGCATTGTCGATGAGAAATTGGTCGCGGGACTGCGCTTTGCCGTGCCGCAGCCCGCAGACGCACTCAAGATGCCCGTGCAAGAGCCGACGGAGATCTCCATCATGGGCGACGCGGCGGCAACCGAAGAGCAGATGCTCGCCTATCTCCTGCGGCGCAATCCACAGCCAAAACTCACCGGCACGCCCGCAGAGCTCGTTCACGCCTACTACGAAGAAGCCGAACGCGAGGGCATCCGCCCCGACGTCGCGCTCGCACAGGCGTTCAAGGAAACGGGCTTTTTCGCATACGGCGGCGACGTCTCATGGCAGCAGAACAACTTCTGCGGACTGGGCGCAACGGGCGGCGGTGCGAAGGGGCTCTCCTTCCCCGATATGCGCATGGGCGTCCGCGCGCACATCCAGCACCTCCTCGCCTACGCGAGCAAAGACCTCCCGACCGTCCCCATCGTCGACCCGCGCTACAGCCACATCCGAACGAACCGCCCCGACGTCTACGGACGGCTCACGCGCTGGACGGATCTGAACGGCGTATGGGCTGTCCCCGGCAAGACCTACGGACAGGAAATCCTCCTCATCCGCGACGCCGCACGCGCCCCCGACGGCTCCGACGCCGCCCTGCACGCCGCGAACCTCCGGCTCATGCAGGCGGCAGATGCCGACGCCTACATCTATCGCGGACTTGTGTACCTGCATCGGAGCGCCTACGATGACGCCCTCGCCGACTTCACCGGCGCGCAAAAACGCGATGTGAAGCGCCCTGCCCCCTACCTCGGCATCGCCCTCGTACATGCAGCGGCAGGACACCGCAAAGAGGCACGCGCTGCCTACGAACGCTATCTAAAACTCGCTCCCGACGATGCCGCCGCCCGCTATAACTACGGGCTCGTTCTCCTCGATACGGGCGCAGCCGACAAAGCCGCCGCAGCCCTGCGTCAGACGGTCGCGGCAAATCCACAGACCGCCGATGCCATGAACGCTCTCGGACTTGCGCAGCTCCGCAGCAGGGACTATCGCGGCGCATGGCACACATGGGCGGATGCTGCGCGCATCGCCCCCGAGAACGCGGACATCCTCATCAACCAAATACTCCTCGCCGCCTCCTGCAAAGACGCGGCGGAAAAGAAGCGTAAATAAAAAAGGCTGCCGCACATTGGTCAATACCTTCGTGCGGCAGCTTTTTTGTTTTATAGATACTGTGGTCTGTGATCCGTAATCCCTAGATACTGCTTGAGTGATTCCTGCAGGAGATGTGACAAATTCACCTTTTCCTTGCGTGCCGCAATGTCGAGCCAACGCGGAATCGTTACCGTTTTATTCGTAGATTTATTGAGCATCTTCTCACGAAACGGCGGCATCCATGCATCGATCATCGCAAGGGATGTCCCCTCTTTGGTACGAAGCGATGCGACCTTCGAGGGAATCGGGATGTCTTCGCCATCCTCCTCCATACCGTATAGATGCAGTTGGAGTGCTTCCTTCGCGTTCTTAAACGCTTCCTCCGGCGTATCTGCGCATGGGCAGCACCCCGGCAAATCCGGAAACACGATGGAAATTCCGCCTTCTTCCTCCGTAAAAACGGCAGGATATATATATCGGTCTTTCATATTCTACACCGCCTTGCAAATCAATCACGGACGTCAATTCCTGCCTGCCTCAAAATATTTCTTGCAGTCCCTTCCGGAACATCCTTCCTTGGATGCGTCAGTGTAACACGTCCCTTCTTAACAGGATGCTTGTACTGATGGTGATCGCCCGTGCAATGTACTTCATACCAACCGTCTTTTTTGAGTATTTCGAGCAGCTCTCTAGATGAATAGGATTTCATAAATATAGTCCCCTCAAGCATACTCACTCTAACACATGTTATAACATTTGTAAATAGTATGCACTGCCAACGCTTTCACACGTCGACACCGCCCCCCCCCTTTTTCATGTTAAATATGTGCCAGCACAGCGCCCGTCATTTCCTCCGTTCCGACCTTTTTGAGGTCGTTGCCCTCGGTGTATAGGTCGCCCGTGCGCAGTCCGTCCGCGAGGGCGGCGTCGACGGCGGTCTCGATCGCTGCTGCGGCGGCTTGCTCATGCAGTGCGTGGCGCAGGAGCATCGCCGCGGAGAGGATCGTGCCGAGCGGGTTGGCGATGCCGCGCCCGGCGATGTCGGGTGCGCTGCCGTGGATCGGTTCAAAGAGGCTCGTCCCCGTGCCGATGGACGCCGACGGCATGAGCCCGATCGAGCCGCCGATCACCGCCGCCTCATCCGATAAAATATCGCCGAAGAGGTTCCCTGTCACGATGACGTCAAACTGCGTCGGGCGCACGGCAAGCTGCATCGCGCAGTTGTCCACATAGAGATGCGAGAGCGCGACGTCGCCGTATTCCGATGCGAGCGCCGTCACCGTGCGCCGCCAAAGGCGCGAGGTCGCGAGCACATTTGCCTTGTCCACGGACGTGACCGCGCCGCGCCGCAGACGCGCCGTCTCGAACGCGAGCCGCGCGATGCGCTCCACCTCGGGGACGGAGTAGTTCTCCATGTCCCACGCGCGCTCCGCGCCGTCCACCTGCTCCGACTCGCATTTCTCGCCGAAATAGATACCGCCGATCAGTTCGCGCACGATCACGAGATCGACGCCGCGCACGAGCTCCGGCTTCAGCGGCGAGTGCTCTATGAGGGCATTCGCGACCTTCACGGGGCGCAGGTTTGCGTACAGTCCGAGCCCCTTCCGGAGGCCGAGGATCGCGCGCTCGGGGCGCAGTTCCGGAGATACGTCGTCCCATTTTGGGCCTCCGACCGCGCCGAAGAGCACGCCGTCCGCCGCTTTGCATACGGCGAGCGTCTCCTCCGGGAGCGGCGTGCCGTACTTATCGTATGCCGTTCCGCCCGCGTCGCGCACTTCGTAGGAGAGACCGAGCGCGAACTTCGCGTCGACGGCCTTCAATACCTCGACCGCCGCCGCCGTGATCTCGGCGCCGATGCCATCGCCCGGCACAACCGCAATTTTATACGCCATGGCGGAATCCCCCGTTCTCCTTGATATAGTTCAGCAGTCCGCCCGCCGCCGCAATCTCCTGCACGAAGCCCGGAAGGGGATGCGCGCGGAACGTGTCGCCCGTCGTGAGATCGCGGATCTCGCCCGTCGCCGTATCGACGCTCAGGCGTTCGCCCGCATGGATCTTCTCCACGTCGTCACCGATCTCGAGCAGGGGCAGTCCGATGTTGATGCCGTTGCGGTAGAAGATGCGTGCAAAGCTCGCCGCAATGACGACGGGAACGCCCGCCGCCGCAATCGCAATCGGCGCGTGCTCGCGCGAGGAACCGCAGCCAAAATTCCGCCCGCCGACGATGATGTCCCCCGCCGCGACGTTTTTCGCAAACGTCGTGTCGATGTCCTCCATGCAGTGCGCCGCGAGCTCCTTCGGTTCGAACGTGTTGAGATAGCGCGCCGGGATGATGACGTCCGTGTCGATGTTGTCGCCGTAGCGCCAGACCTTTCCCTCCTGCATCAGAGCACCTCCTCGGGCGCGGCAATCCGCCCCAATATTGCGCTTGCCGCTGCGACATGCGGGCCCGCGAGATAGACCTCGCTGTCCACATGCCCCATGCGCCCGCGAAAATTCCGATTCGTCGTCGAGACGCAGCGCTCACCCGCCGCGAGGATACCCATATAGCCGCCGAGGCAAGGGCCGCAGGTCGGCGTCGAAACCGCCGCGCCCGCATCCATGAAAATCTCAAGATAGCCGCGTTTCATCGACTCTTGATAGACCCACGGCGACCCGGGGATGACGATGCACCGCACATTCGGATGCACCGTATGTCCCCTCAAAATCTCAGCCGCGATCTCCATGTCCTCAAGCCGCCCGTTCGTGCATGAGCCGATGACGACCTGATCGATCGCGACGGGGTCGGCGAGATCCATCACGCGCCGCGTATTCTCCGGCAGATGCGGGAACGCAACGACGGGGCGCAGCACACCGAGATCAATCTCCACCGTCTGCGCATACACGGCGTCGGGATCGGCTGCGGCAGGCGTGAAGTCCGCCGTCATGCGCCCCGCCACATAGTCCCTGCACACATCGTCATACGGGAAAATGCCGTTCTTCGCGCCCGCCTCGATCGCCATATTCGCAATCGTCAGACGGTCGGTCATCGTGAGCGCCGCGACGCCCCCGCCCGTGAACTCAAGACTCCGATAGAGCGCACCGTCCACGCCGATCATCCCGATGAGCGTCAAAATCACGTCCTTGCCGCTGATGTCCGCAGGTTTTTTCCCCGTCAGATGCACATTGATCGCCTCGGGCACCTTGAACCACGCCTCGCCCGTCGCCATGCCGACCGCGAGATCGGTCGTGCCGACGCCCGTCGAGAACCCGTTCACCGCGCCGTAGGTACAGGTATGCGAGTCCGCGCCGATCGTGAGCATCCCGGGACCCACGATCCCCTTTTCCGGCAGGAGCACATGCTCGATGCCGACACGCCCCTGCTCATAGTAGTGCAGAATGTTGTGCCTGCGCGCAAAATCGCGCATGATCTTCGCCAGCTCCGAGGACTTGATGTCCTTTGCGGGCTGGAAATGATCGGGAATCAGCGCGATTTTCTCCCGGTCAAAGACGGGACGTCCCGTCTTTTCAAACTCCTTGATGGACGGCGGCCCCGTCACATCGTTTGCGAGCACCATGTCGAGCCGGCAGGTGACGAGCTGTCCCGCCTCCACCGCATCGAGCCCAGCATGGCGTGCGAGAATCTTCTCGCTCATATTCATCCCCATGGATTACCCCCAAAAATAATACAGAAAGAGGGGTGCGGCAAAAGCCGTCCCCTCTGATATGACCGCCGTGTTGCCTCGCAGAAGAGGTTCGGTGATTTCCTTAGTCCTTGCGCAGATCGGCGCCATCCTTCAGCCACGACATCATGCCGCGCAGCTCCTTGCCAACCGTCTCGATCGGATGCTCCGCGTGAATACGGCGCTCCGCGAGGAAGTTCGCACGCCCCGCAGCGTTGTTCTCCGTGAGCCACTGACGCGCGAACGTGCCGTCCTGGATCTCGCCGAGGACGCGCTTCATCTCCGCCTTCGTCTCGTCCGTGATGATGCGCGGCCCGCGCGTGTAGTCTCCGTACTCCGCCGTGTCGGAGATGGATTTGCGCATCTTCGCCATGCCGCCCTCATACATGAGGTCGACGATGAGCTTCATCTCGTGGAAACACTCGAAATACGCAATCTCCGGCTGATAGCCTGCCTCGCAGAGCGTCTCAAAGCCCTTCTGGATGAGGTGCGTCACACCGCCGCAAAGGACGACCTGCTCGCCGAAGAGATCGGTCTCCGTCTCCTCCTTGAACGTCGTTTGAATGACGCCCGCACGCGTGCCGCCGATGCCGCGCGCATACGCGAGCGCGAGGTCAAAGCAGCGCCCCGTCGCATCCTGCCCCACAGCGAACACATCCGGCACGCCGCCGCCCTCGCGGAACGTGCGGCGCACGAGATGCCCGGGGCCCTTCGGCGCGACCATGAACACGTCGATGTCATCCGCCGGAACAATCTGGTTGAAATGGATATTGAAGCCGTGCGCAAACGCGAGCGCGCTGCCGGACTTCAGATTCGGCGCGATCTCGCTGCGGTAGAGTGCCGCCTGCTTTTCATCCGGAATGAGGATCATCGTGACGTCCGCCGACTTCACGGCATCCGCCACGGGGAGTACCTTCAGCCCGTCTTCCTCGGCGATCTTCGCCGATTTTGACCCAGCGTAGAGACCGACGACGACATTCACGCCGCTGTCCTTCAGGTTCAGCGCGTGCGCGTGCCCCTGGCTGCCGTAGCCGATGATCGCAGCCGTCTTTCCCTCAAGTACGCTCCAGTTGACATCCTGATCATAGTAAGTTTTTGCCATAGTACTCACGCTCCTCACAGTGTTCGTAAATTGTGTGTTCCCCGCGCTCGAGCGCAATCAGGCCCGTGCGGATGATCTCGACGATGCCGTAGGGACGGAGCACCTTCAAGAATGCCGTCACCTTGTCGTCGCCGCCCGTGATCTCAAAGATGATCGAGCCCGCGTCCACATCCACGACGTGCGCGCGGAAGAGTTCCCCCATCTTCAGCACGTCGAGACGGTTCGTATCGTCCGCGTGCACCTTGATCATCGTCATTCCGCGGCACGCCGCGCTCTTTTCATCGAGCCGCTGAACGGCGCGCACGACGGGCATCTTCTCGAGCTGCTTGATCATCTGCTCCACGAGATTCTCATCCCCGTGCACCACCACCGTGATGCGCGAGAATTCCGGCGACTCCGTGACCCCCACCGACAGACTGTCGATGTTGAACTCGCGCCGCGAGAACATGCTCGCTACGCGCACGAGAACACCCGTCTGATTCTCTACAAAAACAGACAGAATATGCTTCATCACGCCGGATTCCTCCCTGCCTGCCGCATCGACCTTCACCCCTGGGAAAACTCCTTCATTATCGCCCCGCCGCCGGCATTTGTCAATGATTTTTTAGGCGCGATATAGATTCGGATATCACCAAATTTTCTTTCATATTCTCAATCAAATCACGAATCGAATAAGAGCGCGGGATGATCCAGCCCATAGCGGATGACAACACCCGCATCCGCCGCGTAGTCCACGCATTGCGAGGAAATATCCTCTTTCGTCGTGATGAATATGTCCGCCTGCCGCAGCACGGAGATCGAAAAAGCCCCTTCCGTTTTATGCGTAAATACAAGCGGGGCATCCTCGCCACATGCCGAAAGTGCTTCACCGATCTGCGCCATTTGTGCATCATAGTTCATCGACTGTGGAAGCGCAAGCAACAGTCCCACACGAGCCTTCGCATGATAGGTATGCAAATAGGATAGAATGACGTTCTGCCAAACGGCTTCCTCCGCGTCAAAATCCGGAACAAAATAATAGATCTTGTATCCGTCTGCCCGGAGCGCCCGCATCATAGCGACCGTCTCATCCGCCGGCTCGTCTTCGCGCGGTGCAGCAAATTCCGCAATAAAACGCACCGGATCTTTCAGCAGCAGCAGATTCGCTTTGATCTTCTCCTCCGGCCAGTTCCACCACTTGATCTCCTGCAGCGCACGAATCGTCTCCTCATCAAAGCGATATTTAATGACGCGCGCCGGATTGCCTACCACAACGGCATAAGGCGGCACATCCTTCGCCACAATCGCGCCCGCACCGATCACCGCCCCGTTGCCGATACGCACACCGCCGAGGATCGTCACGTCACATCCGATCCAAACGTCATTTCCGATGATGATCTGCTTGCGATTCACATGATTGTAATGATTTATCTGCGGCTCTTTGCCGTCCGCCAAATCCTCAAACGGATAGGTAGTCACCTGCCGATAGTCATGGTTGAGCCCCAGCTCAAAGGTCAGCCGATGTCCCAGAGCACAGTAACGTCCCACGAGTACATGCCCTTCCCATACGCCACACTCGAAGCGTCCGTTCACCATATAGGAACCGGAGCCGAACGTCATCGCCGTGTGCCGCTGCTCATCATCCATGTGGAGTTTTCTCACACGCGGTGAAAATTCCGTAAAATTATATTCCTTAATCAAGAGAGTTCATCCCCTCTGTCTTTCTCTGCAAGATGCAGCTTATTCCATACTACTCAGTAGGTGATTGATCGCAAAAGCAATCTCTTCCTCCTCAACATCCCTAAAAACACTCAGCTCGTATTTTTCGTTGATGAGCACCGCCGTGATATTCCGATCCGTCTGCTTTTTATCCTTCCGAATGGCGGACACGGCTGCTTTCAAATCAAAATACTCTTTCTTGATCTCGACATGCGTCAATATCTTCCTGCAAACGGCGGCAATCCGATCCGCATAGTCCTGCGGGATCATCCCGCGGCGCACGGAGATCGCATTCGCAGTCATCATACCGAGCGCCACCGCCGACCCGTGCGGGACGGCGTACCGGCTCACCGTTTCATAGGCGTGACCAAACGTATGGGCAAAATTCAGCAGGATACGCTCGCCGCGGTCAAATTCGTCCGCTTCGATAAATTTCTTCTTAAATTCGAGTGATGATTGAATATATTGTTCTAGTTTTTCGTAATCGTGCGCGAGCAGCGCGTCGACATCCGCCTCGATATGCGCGAGCCCCTCCTTGCCCGCGATGACGTTGAACTTCACAACTTCTCCCAAGCCGCTGCAGTAGTCGCGCGGAGAGAGACTGCGAAAGAACGGCTGATAAATATAAATCTGATCCGGCGGATAGAACGAGCCGAGCAGATTCTTAAAGCCCTTGTAGTTGAGCGACGATTTCCCGCCGATGCAGCTGTCACACGCCGCGAGAAGCGTCGTCGGCAGGAACGTCCAGCGAATGCCGCGGTAAAGGCTCGTCGCGACAAAGCCCGTCACATCCTGCACGATGCCGCCGCCGATCGACATGAGATGCGTATTGCGCTTCGCCGGCATCGCCGTCATCTGCTCGCAGATGGCAAGCGCGGTCGCAATCGTCTTATGCTCCTCCGCCGCCTCCATAAGGAAGAGCCGCCCCGCCGAACCCGCCGGCAGCTGTTCCCGATAACGCTCATACACCGCTCGATCTATGACAAAAAACGTATCGTCCTCCGCCGCAAGCTCCCCAAGCAGCGAGAGAGATTCAACAAACTCCACACGATATGTTTTGAACCGCGATTTGATTTCCATACAGCCATACCTCCTGCGCACATCTTTATGCGTTCTTTTTCAGCGAATCACGATCTTGGACACATCGAACAGACGTCGAATAGGGCGGCACTGACCGGAATAGAGTACGAAGCGGGCGAGCTCACATCTCTTTCCCCGGCGAGCGGAGTCTCTCTACAGGGAATCCGTCGAGGTTATCCTCGCTCGTATCCTTCAGCGGGATCTCGCATGTCGCGCAGAGGGGATGGTTTGCGCCCTTTGTCCTGAGCTGCATGCACCGGAACGCATAGAGCTTCTTGGAGTTCCAAATCTCTTCGAGCGTGTTGTCGCAGATGCTGCCGACCAGCGTATCGCGCGACCAGTCCGTACAGCAGACAACGACGTCGCCGTTGCTGCGCACCGTCATATGTGTGAACGGGTAACGGCACACCTTGCGCTCCTTATAGAGTGCCTGTGCCAAATAGGCAGCCTGTGCCTCCTCTCCCTTTTCCTCACTGCCGTAAAGCCGATCGAGCGCATTTTCCTCCAGTTTTGGCAGAATCCACGGCGTATCGATCAGCTGCTCGTCCGAAATATCCTCGTACATGCGATAAAACTCCTCGTTCTCTTCGCCGTGCGTATCCATGATCTTGGCGCAGATAAACGGTTTTTTCCCGCCTTTGCTGTCGCGGTACTCTTTCAGATATGCGATGTTCGCACGAATTTCCTGCGGCGCGACGCGCGACTGCGTGATGCGGGACTGTCCGTCCGAACGCACGGAGTAGATGGACGCCCGCAAATAATCCAGTCCAAGATCGACAAACGCTTCCGCCATCTCCTTCGTCAACAGAGACGCATTCGTCGTAATCTCCATCTCATGACAAATATCCGCTTCCTTGATTTTGCGAACCATGCGAGGAATCCCCTTGTGCAGGAGCGGCTCGCCTGTTGAATAAAGCTTGACGAGTTTAATCTTCTTCCCCTGACGGCGGCAAAAATCCTTCATGTCCTCCACCAGCTTGTCAAAGAGTTCATCCGTCATATAGCCGAAGGGACCGCCGTGTTTTGTATACTCCGCTGTGCTCTGCCAGCACATAAGGCACTTGAAATTGCAGATATTCGTAGGCTCGATACAAACGCACAGCGGCACGTCGAGCGGCACGACATCCCGCAGCGTCAGCCTGTTTTTTCGGTATGCCTTGGAAAAAGGCACTATTTCATTGCTCACTATGATTCCCCCAAAATATACGGCGCACCGGGATTCATTCACCGAAATCTCCCGCGCCCTTTTTATGCTCGATACCGCGCCAAAAACGCTTGATGTTTCTCCTCATGCAGAAAGAAGAAGTTCGTTTCCGCCGTCGCTTCCGTCATCTCCTCAAACGGGATAATACGCTCCCCGTCGGACGTACAGCAGCAGTAGCCCCACTCCTTAAACATGGCGATGATCTCGTTGGGGTGGTAGTCAAACCGCGCCGCGTGTTTCCGAAGCATTTCCGTATAGACGACGGGACGCATTTCAGAGAACACGCGCACCCCGCCGCCGAATACCATCTTCTCCGCGCCCTCCGTATCGCACTTAATGAAATCGATATTTTTGATTCCATGCTCCTGTGCAAAGTGATCGAGCGTGTCGACTGGACAAACGACCACCTCCGAGCGTTCCCTGCGTTCTCCCTGTCCTTGATCACCTTCCTTGAAATAGTAAGTATCCGTGATCGGACGAAGGGATGCGGCTTCGTTCGCCGCAGGAACAAAAAATTTCAAGTCCCCGCGCTCGCTGTAAAAGCCCATATGAACAGCCTTGATCTGCCCGGTTCGTTCATTCAGCCGCAGGTTGCGCTCGAGTCCGCGGAAGGTATCCGCCACAGGTTCAAACGCATAGATCGTGCAGTCCTCATGCGCCGCCGCTAAACCGAGACTCACCCGCCCGACATTCGCGCCAATGTCAAACACCACAGCGTTCGCGGGGATGAAGCGGCTCATAAACGAAATCTCTTCCCCCTCCGTGCCGATAAAAATAGTTTCCGCGCGGCAAATATTCTGCTCCATGTCGAAGAAGAGCGCAATATCCTGCGTCCTCAGCACAATGCCGTCCGCACGGATCTCGACGCTCCTGCAATAGGGATTCTTTTGAAGAAGTCGCTGCACCTCGAGCAAAGGCACAAGCCGCTCGCGCGCCAGTTCCCAATAGAGACGCTTCGGGAGCTTCCCCTCTCCATACAGATCGTAGAGCTGTTCCAGTTTCATATATGATTTCCTCTCCCTTGCCGTTAAAAATCCGTCCCATCCTCATGATTGCATAAGAGCCGCCGCGTTTTGTCTCCCCTTGGTCAAGAGGTGCGCTCTTCCATATAGCTTTCAAGCGTACGCCGCATCCCTTCCTCCAACGAATACCGGCGGCGATACCCGAGTAATTTTAGTTTTTCCGTGCTGATGCGAATCTTCTTTTCAGGTGCGGGGAGATAGCCTGCGTCCTTTTTTTTATGAAATGTGACCGAAAGACGTTTCTCCGGGCAGAGTGAGACCAAGAGCCGCGCAAGCTCCAGAATGCTCGTATTCTCGTCTGCCGCGACATTATATGCGGCGCCGTTCTCCCCCCGGAGCAGAATGCGAAAATAGGCGCGCACCGCATCGGCAATATAGAGCATGGGGCGTTCCGCACTGCCGTCGCTGTTGAGCGAAATATCCTCACCGCGCAGTACATTGCCGATAAAATCCGTAAATACGCGTCCGTCGTCGAGCGGCATAAGCGGCGCGTAAGTGTGAGCGATTCGCAGGATCTTCACAGGCAGGCGATATGCGAGTGCATAGGCACGGCAAAGCGCCTCCGCCGCCGCCTTTCCGACAGGATAGCAGGCGCGGTCGCTGAGCGGATCGATCCTGCCGACATAATGCTCGTCGATCGCTTCGTCGGGCGTCTCGTCTCCCGCAGCCAATTCACCGTAACTGTCACAGCTGCTGAACAGCAGCATCCCCTTAATCCCTTTTTCGTGTGCAAGACGCAGCACATTGCGTGTGCCAAGAATATGTCCTTCGAGTGTTCCGACGGGATCCGCGCCGTAGAATTTAGGGCTTGCCTGCCCCGCCGCATGAAAAATATAATCCACGGGCATATCAATCGACAGCGGTTCACATACATCCTGCGCCATGATCGTCAGATCGCTCCGCCCCTCGTAATGGGCAAATCTCCGCCGCGCCTTTGCCGTATCGCGCACGACACCGATCACATGCACACCAAGTCCGCGGCACTCGTTCAGATAGAGCAAGGTCTCTGCCACATACGAGGCGAGGATGCCGGCGGCGCCGGTCACCAAAACAGAACTCCCCGCAAACCGATCCCACGGAAGATCTTCCCGAACGATCTGCACAAGGTCTTCCTGCACAATACGATTTCGCAAAGCCGCGCCCCACCTTTCCCAAAAAATAATTTTACGGTTCTTCATCCTCCGGCACAAGCGGAATATACATATTCCGCTGCAATTCCTCACGCGGCAGGAACGGCGCCATATCCTCAAGCGGCGGTGAGAACAGCCGCCCGTCGGGGAGACGCTTCGTCGCGGATTTCGGCTCAAAGATCTGATCCGTCGAGACGAACACCTCGCAGAGCACATACGTCTCCGACTGCAGGACGCGGTCGATCGTCTCCGGCAGTTCGTCATTGCTGTGAATCGCCGCGTAGGGAATCCCAAATGCCGCCGAAATCTTTTCGAACGACGGAAACCCCAGATCGCCGCTCTCAGGCCCAACGCCGATAAGTCCGTCATGAAAGACATTGTTCTGTGTCTGCCGAATCTGATGGTAGCCGCCGTTGTTGATGACAAAGATGCAAATAGGAAGCCGATTCGTCACGATCGTTTGCAGCTCCTGCAGATTCATCATGATGCTGCCGTCGCCTTCGATACAGATCACGCGGCTGCGGTCATTGGCAATGCACGCACCGATCGCAGCGGGCAGGGCATAGCCCATCGAGGAGATCGCGCAGTTCATCAGGAACCGATCGCCCTCCTTGATATAATACGACTGACTGCCGACAACGCTCGCCGAGCCGTTCGCAGCAACGGTCACTGCATTCTCCGGCAAGCGGCGGCTGAGGCAATCAACGAAAGCATAGACATTCGCTGGACTCTGCGGCGCCCTATGACGTTCCTGCACAATGGGATATGCCGCCTTCCACGCGGCGCACTGCTCACGCCATGCCCCATGCGAAAACTGCTCTCCCTCCGCCGCGGCAATAAGCGCCGCCATAAATTCCGCCGCATCAGCGCAGATCGGCAAATCGACGCGCAGAATGGGTTTTGAGAGTTCCAACGGGTCAATATCGACCATTGCCACATATGCGGCACGCGCCCACGTCGCCGTGTTCCAGCCGACCTGATAGATGCTCATGCGGGCGCCGATGCAGAGGAGGAAATCGCTGTTCTGCACGGCAAAGTTCCCTGCACGGTCGCCCATGTTGCCGCCGCGCCCGCAGTAATGCGCATCGTCCGTCGCGATGAGATCGACGCTGTCCCAGCAGGTGACAACGGGAATATCCAAAGCGCTGCACAAACGCCGGAACAGTTCCATTCCCCCCGACCAACGGATGCCGTTGCCGGCATAGAGAACAGGGCGCTCCGCCGCTCTCAGCCGTGCAAGCAAGCCGCGTGCGATCTGCGGCAGATTGATCTGCGCGGAGGGCGCGGGCGGTTCAAAGCCCTCGAGCGCATCTGTTTCAATGCCCCCCCCCTGCACATCGAGGGGAATATCGAGCCAAGAGGGTCCGGGACGCCCTTCGCGTGCGAGATAAAGGGCTTTCTCCAGTTCATAGCGGATTCGTTCCGGCTCCATCACCATCACGGCATACTTCGTCATATTCTGCTGCACGGCGGGTACGATGTCGACCTCCTGCCCGCCGATGGAGCGAATCTTCCCGCCGCATCCGTGAATGCAGAGGTCACGCTTTGCCTGCCCCGAGATGACGAGCATCGGGATCGAGTCCTGATAGGCGCCGACCACACCGTTCAGTGCATTGAGCGCGCCGGGACCGCTCGTGACGCAGACGACGGCAATCCGCCCATGCACGCGCGCATAGCACTCCGCCGCCATCGCCGATGCCTGTTCGTGATGATTGTAGAGGCAGTGCAGGCGCGGATGATGCCCAAACGAATGATTGAGATGCATCGCGCCGCCGCCGACCACGGTAAAGATTTGGGTAATCTCCCGCTCGGCTAAGAAATCCGCGATATAATCCGATACTTTTTGTCTCATACACGCCCCCATATCACCATATCCGCGGCATTTATTCAATGATTTCCAAGATATTTCCTTCCGGATCGGCAGCAAACGCACACGACCGGCCGTTATCTAATACCGTTGCGGGAATCAGTATCCGCCCCCCATAAGTCTCCAGCACCGATAGCGTCTCCGTCAAATCATCAACGGCAAAACACAGATGTATCGTTCCCGCCGCCGTAATCGAATTGCACGGGATCGTTGGATGATCGGCATCATCGGAACTTTTGTTTTCAGTGAGAGAACGCACTTCGAGCAGCTCAACCATGTCGCCGTATCCGCTCACTTTTCCCTGCGGCGTGATCAGTTTTGTCATCAAGATCCGCGCATCCGGCGTTCCCGTCAGCGCACCGTGCAGTTCGTTTTTCAGCTCTTCCCTGTCACAGATCACATGCATGTGAAAAACTTCTCGGTAAAACGTCTGCATCCGTAAAAGATCGCGGACATAGACCCCCGCGTGCCGCATCTGTATCATGCCAAATGTTCCTCCACAGTCTAAAAATCGACGCAGTATCCCGCGCACTAGCGGAGGAGCGCACCGCCGTCCACGGTCAGAACCGCTCCCGTAATATACGAAGCGTCCTCGGACATGAGGAAGAGCGCCGCCTTGGCGACTTCCTCCGGTGTTCCGACGCGTCCCATGGGAATCGAGAACCGTGAAAAATCCCGATTGGTATAGATCTCGGTATCGATCAGCCCCGGACATACGCAGTTGACCCGCACGCGTCCCGCATAGTTCAGCGCGCAGAGCTGGGTGAACTTGATCAGCGCGG
>ERZ773009.1210-NODE-1210-length-18416-cov-6.648113_pt1 | contig 18416 bp, 12 predicted proteins | sample MGYA00580663_ERZ773009 | MGnify/ENA primary metagenome ERZ773009 (study PRJEB29015, sample SAMEA2737969) | human oral metagenome | biome: human oral; feature: human-associated habitat; material: dental | place: China | collected 2026 ... | reverse complement strand
CGCGCGATGAGACGTTCGGTGTGGGGTCCGGCAGCTGCCGGACCCCACACCTGTCTCTTTTGTATCTTTGATACCCACCTGCGCTTCTCGCCCCACCGGCGGATACGCCCAACGGGGCACGCGGGGCATTGTGGCGGTGATGGCGGGGAGTATCGCCGAGCGCCGACAGGGTGCCGGGCCAATCAGGGATTTCTCGGGGTGGACGCCTCTACCCCGAGCCTGGCCAGGCGCGCTAGGCTGTACGAGTATGGCCCCGCCGGGCCCACCGACTACCGAAAGGCTTCATTCATGACGACGCCCGATCCGCAGGTCACCCCCTCCTTCTCGGAGGATCCCACGAAGGCCGCTGCCTCCGATGCAACCCCGGGTGCTTCCGCTGCCCCTGGCATGCCTGCGAACAACGCGACGGCCGACATCCCCGCTCCTCAGGTTCCTGGCCCTGACGCGCCGAGCTTCCCCCAGGCCTCGGCCCCCGACTTCGATGAGTCCATGGCCACTCCGGGCACGACCACCTACGGAACTGCCTACGACTCGGCGTCGGCCGGCGACGCCAACGGAGCACAGGCGGGTTACGACCAGGCGGCCTACGGAGCCCAGGCGGGCTACGGCCAGCCCGGCTACGACCAGGCGGCCTACGGAGCCCAGGCGAGCTACGGCCAGGCCTACGCGGGCCCGCCCAAACAGTGGATCATCGCCGTGCTCCTGGCGTTCTTCCTGGGGACCCTCGGCATTCACAACTTCTACTTGGGCTACACGACGCGAGGCATCATCCAGCTGGTTCTCACGCTGACCTTCATCGGCGCGATCGTCTCCGCCGTCTGGGCCTTCATCGAGTTCATCTTGATTCTCATGCGTTCCGGCTCCTACGCGTACGACGCGCAGGGTCGCCCGCTGGAGTGAACCCTGGGGCTGTTGTCGCGGCGCTGAGTATGCGACAATCAAGTCATGCTGCTCAGTGACCGCGACATCAACGCCTCCCTGGATGCTGGACGTATTCAGCTTGATCCCCTGGATCGCGACCTCGTTCAGCCGGCCAGCATTGATGTGAGGCTCGATCGCCTGTTTCGCCTGTTCGACAACCACAGGTACTCGGTGATCGACCCCGCGGCAGACCAATCCGACCTGACCCACCTGGTCGAGGTGGACCCCGATCAGCCCTTCGTCCTGCATCCCGGGGAGTTTGTCCTCGGCGCCACCTACGAGTTGGTCACCCTGGGCGACGACATCGCCGCCCGCCTGGAGGGCAAGTCCTCGCTGGGGCGCCTCGGTCTGCTCACCCACTCGACGGCGGGCTTCATCGACCCCGGCTTCTCCGGGCACGTGACCCTCGAGCTGTCGAACACGGCGACGATGCCGATTCTTCTCTACCCGGGCATGAAGATCGGACAGCTGTGCTTCTTCGACCTGTCCTCCCCCGCGCTCCATCCCTACGGATCCCAGGGGTTGGGTTCCCACTACCAGGGGCAGCGCGGACCCACGCCCTCGCGGACCCACGAACGTTTCACGCGCACTCGCATCGAACGGTGACATGATGGTGTCTCTTCCCCCTCCGCCTCCGTCGAGGCGCGAACGCATGCGCGCCGAGCGCGAAGCCCGAGCTGCCCGCGAGGCCCGCGAGGCTCGCGAGATAAGCTACCCGCCCGCCCCAGAGACGGCGACCACCCTGGCCGAACCGCCCGCACCGACGCCGATCCTGGGCGTGCCCTCCATGGGGGCCTCGGCGCCTGCGGGCATGCCACCGGTTGCCCCACCGAGTGCGCGCACAGGCATCATCAAGGGGGTCACCCTCCCGGGCATGACCTCAAGCGCCGAGACGGTCACGAACCACGGTGAGACCGCGGAACACTCGCCCCAGAGACGCTCCCTGAGGGAACGCATGGCCACCGCGCCCCGCACCTTCGCCGACCCGCACCCGCAGACCTCGTCGGGGGCCAGCCCGCTCACGCAAACCAACGTGTCCCTCACGTCCCTCACCGTCGCGGACGCCGCGTTTCAGGTGGCCGCGGACGGAGAGATCACGAGCGCCGAGGCTGCGCCCCCCATCGCCGCAGCCATCGAGGTGAGCGAACCCGCGGGCGTGATCGATGCTCAGGAGGCACGCGAACACCACCTCTTCCTCGTGTCCGACGCGGTCGATCCCGCGGAGCTCGAGGCTCTGGCTATCTCCATGTGGGACGAGTCCGGGTGGATCGCTCCTGGCCGCCTGCGCCTGTCCTCCGACGCCGAGCTTGAGGGGCCGTGGACGCTCGACCAGCCGACCCGATCCGCCCTGGGGACCCCGGCCTCGTTGACGAATGCGTGGATCCTGCGCTGCCCGGTCGCGCGCGCCCGGCAGGCGGGCGGCGCCGTCATGGGCGAATGGGCCAAGGCCTTCCCCGACGGCGTCCCCACCGGCCTGGAGTACCGGGTGCTCGAGGCGCTGCACCGCATGGCGCGGCGCCTCGCCGGGGGAATGAGGATCGCGGGCAGCGGCTACGTGATGGTACCCGACGCGGACTCCGCCGTGAACCTGACGGTCTATTCGCCGCGATGGATCGCTCCCGAGGACCTGCTCGACGCAATGCGTGAGCGCGCCGGTTTCGCCGACATGAAGGACGCGCGAGACATCACCCCGCAGGCCGCCAAGCCGGCGCCCCTGAGCCCGGCTCAGGCCGCCCAGATCGAGAAGATCAAGGCCGAGCTGGGGCCCGTGCGCGAGGACATCGCCTCGAAGATCGCGAAGGCACGCGAGGAGCTTGAGGCGCAGGCGGACAAGCCGCAGGTCGTCGACGGCTATGCGCTCGTGAGCCCGATCGGACACAGGTCGGACATGATGATCGAGGTCCACACGGTGCCCACGCCCCCGCGTGTTCTGCGTTGGGAGCCCTGGACCGCCGGAGCGATCATCGAGTACCAGGTCAGGTGGCTTCCGGGAGCCGCGCCGACCCCGGGGGCGGGTGCGCTGAGCCGCACCGCGCGCCTGGAGCGGCTGCGCTCCACGCAGGACGTGGAGAAGGCCGCCGGAATGATCGCCACACTCGTGGGAGGCAACGTCATTGACGAGGACGGCTTCCTGGTGGGCCTGGAGGAGATCGCCCCGGAGGACGAGAAGTAGGCGCCTGGCCGGTGGACCTCTCGCAGTGTCGCTAGGGGGCCGCAGGCGAGCTGTGGGGCCACCGCCATCCTTATCGAGCGTGAGGCGGCTATTGCCCGCGCTTGACGGCCTCAAGAAGCATGACGGCGACGTCTCGCACCTCGGGAAGCTTGCGGCGAGCCTCGCCCGCTGCGCTGTCGGCCCCGTCCGCTTGGGGCGCAACGGCCTCGGCGGACACGAAGCCCGCCGACGCGCCCGAGGCCGAACCCAGCATCTGGGAGCAGAACGGGCAGGCCGTGGCAACCACGTCCGCCCCCGTCTGAGCGGCCTCGGCGATGCGAGCGTCCGCGATGCGGGTGCCGCGGGTCTCCTCGAACCAGGCGTGTGCGCCTCCCGCCCCGCAGCACATGGCGCGTTCGCGGTTGCGGGGCATCTCCACAAGCTCCACGCCCGGCAGCGAGCCCACCAGCTCGCGCGGGGGCTCGTACACGCGGTTGTGGCGGCCCAGGAAACAGGCGTCGTGATAGGTGACCTTCAGGGGCTCCCCGGGAGCGCCCTGCTCGGGCGCGTCAGAGGCATCGGCGTCCCGATCCCGTGGGGCATCCGGGGCCACCGGCGTGAGCAGTCCGTCGCGCACGAGCCGGTTCAACAGCTGCGTGTGGTGGACGACGTCGAAGTGCCCGCCCAGCTCCGGGTACTCCCCGGCGATCGTGTTGAAGCAGTGCGCGCAGGAGACGACGATCCTGAGGGGTTTGGCTTCCGTCAGGGTGTCGATCGCCTGAGCGGCCAGCATCTGGAAGAGGGCCTCGTTTCCGGCCCGGCGCGCCGGGTCGCCCGTGCAGGACTCTGCCTGGCCGAGGACCGCAAAGGATACTCCGGCCGTGTGCAGGAGCTGCGCGATCGCCGCGCTGGTCTTCTTCGCCGTGTCATCGTAGGCACCCGCGCATCCCACCCAGAAGAGATAGTCGACGGTGGAGGCATCCTCGATGTCCTCGCCGACGATGGGAATGTCGAAGTCGAGCTTCTTCGCCCAATCCATGCGCTTGCGGGCGCTCTGGTTGTAGGGGTTCGCCTTGGACTCCATGCCTCGGAAGGCGCGCCCGAGCTCTCGGGGGAAGGCGCCCTCCATGAGCACCTGGTGGCGACGCAGGTCCAGGATGTGGTCGATGTGTTCGATGTCGACGGGGCACTGGTCGACGCAGGCCCCGCAGTTCGTGCAATCCCACAGGACCTCCTCGGAGACGACGCCGGGCACCAGGGGAGCGGTGACGGGAGAGACGCCCTCGGTGCCGGTGGCGCCGGAGAGGGACAGCGCGGAGACCAGGTCGAAGGAGTGGGGCGAGGCCGGCACCCCCTTGTCGAGAAGCACCTCGCCCTCGTCAAGGTGTTGGCCGGCCTCCTCCCGCTCGACGATCTCGATGGAGGACGCGGACTCCATGTGGTCGCGCAGGCCCATGACGAGGAGCTTGGGGGAGAGGGGCTTGCCCGTGTTCCACGCGGGGCACAGCTCCTGGCAGCGGCCGCACTCGGTGCACGCGTAGAGATCGAGGCGGGCCTTCCACGAGAAGTCTTCGACGGTTCCCACGCCCAAGACGGTGTCCTCGGGCACGTCGTCGAAGTCATCCTCACCGGTGACCGGCTTCCCATCGATGAGCATGTGGTCGGCCGGCCCCAGCGATTTGGTTCCGTCGGCGTTTCGGCGCGCGTACAGGTTGAGGACGGCCACGAAGCGGTGCCAGGCGACGCCCATGCCGGTCTGCACACCCACGACCGTCAGCCAGGTCATCGACGTGAGGACCTTCAGCGCGCTGACGATCACGATCGTGTTCGCCAGTATCGACGCCGACGAGGCGGCGGATGCGAAGAGGGACCCAAGCCACGCGGTGAGCGGGAAATGGAGGAGGGATGCGTGTCCCTCGAGGCCAGGTGTGGAGCCGAAGAGGGCGAACTCGAGGGCGCGTAGGACCACCACACAGGCGCACACGACGAGGATGACCCATTCGACGAAGAGGGCCTGCCAGCGGGTGGACCCCAGGAAACGTGACGCGGGCCCGAGGGGGGAGGAGTCTCGGGGGTGCGGGCGCGTCATGGCCGAGGGCAGGGGGCCGGTCGGGTCGGCCTGGGAGGCAGCCGCGTCGGGGTTGTCGTTGGAGAGGGCGGCCTCGGCGGCCGAGCCGTGCCCGGCGCGGGCGCGGACAGCCATCAGGAAGATGATGCCGACCAGGCCGCCCCACGCGAAGACCTCGGTCAGCCATTCCCAGGGAGGGAAGTGGCCGAGGAAGGGCAGGGTGAAGGTCTGGTCCCGCAGCTGCGCGTATCCCGTGACCAGGGTGAGGAACAGGATCGGGAAGGAAACCATGACGAGCCAGTGGGCGCACTTGATCCACGGGCGTCCCCTGAACTCGCGGTGGGTGAGCGCGGCGGAGAGGACGCCCCACAGGCGCCTGCCCACCGGGCGCAGCCGTCCGGGGTCGGGCGTTCCCGAAGCGACCGTGCGCCACATGTGCGCGAGTCCGCGCGCAAAAGACACGACGGCCAGAGCACTCACCAGGAGGGCAAACCCCCACATGATGGCGCTAAGTGTCGGATTGGCCACGTCTCCTCCTCATGGTTGCTGCACCCCATTGTGACACCTCGTTCCCCGCGTGACCGGGTGGCCCGGCGGAAAGCGCGCGCAATTCACGCTCGGCTCGCCGCAAAGGGAGCGCGTGTGGGTAGCGCAACGTGGACAAGTCCCGCTGAGAGACGAAAAGTGTGACAGAGTTGAATCGTGCTTCCCGTCTCGCAGCCAGACATGACACTGTCCGATCAGGAGCTCTTCGGAGACGATCGTCCCCGCGATCACTGCGGCGTCTTCGGAGTGTGGGCCCCGGGCGAGGACGTTTCTCGTCTCACCTACTTCTCCCTCTACGCCCTCCAGCATCGGGGCCAGCAAAGCGCCGGCATCGCGACCTCCAACGGCAAGCAGATCCTCGTGTACAAGGATCAGGGCCTGGTCTCGCACGTCTTCTCCGAGCAATCCCTGCAGGGACTGCGCGGGCACATCGCCCTCGGGCACGTCCGCTACGCGACGACCGGCGCAGACGTGTGGCGTAACGCCCAGCCGACCCTCGGGCCCACCCCCACCGGCACGCTCGCCCTCGCCCACAACGGCAACCTCACGAACACCGTGGAGCTGCGCGAGCTGGCCCGATCCATCGCCGAGGAAGGCGAGGACTTCGAACGCGGGGCGTCGACCGACACCTCCCTCGTGACGGCGCTGCTGGGTATGGCCGAGCGGATTCCGGGGCCCTCCCCCTTCATCGCGGCTCCCACCGTCACCCCCGCCGTGCCCGAGCCGCACGGGGACACCCCGGCCTCGTCCGCGGTTCGGGGAGGGCAAGCCTCGGGTGTGCAGGCGCCGACCGAGGAGGCGGCGAGCGGGGAGAACCCCGGGGGCGAGGCGGCCCAGCCCGAGCCCGCGCCCCTCGTGGGAGCCGCCCTGAAGGTGTTGCCTCGGATCAAGGGTGCGTTTTCGCTCGTCTTCATGGACGAGAACACCCTCTACGCGGCGCGCGATCCCCACGGCTACCGGCCACTGGTGCTGGGACGCCTGGCGTCGGGCTGGGTTGTGGCGTCGGAGACGGCCGCGCTCGACCTGTGTGGCGCGACCGTCGTGCGCGAGATCGAGCCCGGGGAACTCATTTCGATCGATGCCTCCGGCGTTCACTCGCGTCGCTTCGCGGTGCGCCGCGCCAACACCTGCGTCTTCGAGTACGTCTACCTGGCCCGACCCGACACGACCATCGGGGGGCGCCGGATCGTCGCCGCGCGCCACGAGATGGGGGCGGCCCTCGCCCGGGAGAACCCAGTCGAGGCCGACCTGGTGATGCCCACCCCGGACTCGGGCACGCCCGCGGCTATCGGATACGCGCAGGAGGCGGGGATCCCCTTCGCTCAGGGGTTGGTGAAGAACGCCTACGTGGGGCGCACCTTCATCGAACCCACCCAGTCCCTGCGCCAGCTCGGCATCCGCCTCAAGCTCAACCCCCTGCGGGAGGTCATCGAGGGCAAGCGCCTGGTCGTCATCGACGACTCCATTGTGCGCGGCAACACTCAGCGCGCGCTGGTTCGCATGCTCCGCGAGGCCGGGGCCCAGCAGGTGCACGTGCGCATCTCCTCGCCGCCCGTTGCCTGGCCCTGCTTCTTCGGCATCGACTTCCCGACGCGCGCGGAGCTGATCGCCTCCTCGATGAGCGTCGAGCAGGTGCGTGACTCGCTCGGTGCCGACTCGCTGGCCTATCTGTCCATTGACGGCATGGTCGCGGCCACCGGGCAGGGAACCTCCCTGTGCCTGGGGTGTTTCACCGGCCACTACCCAGAGACGATCCCTTCCGGGACTCCCGTGCCCGGAACCCCCGGGGCGAACGCCTGCTAGGCCCGCGCCCCTTTTCCCCGACCCGACAGCACCGACACGGCCTCGTCCGGCGCCCACCTTCGAAAGGCAGCACCCATGAACGACACCCCCCTTGACTACGCGTCCGCCGGAGTGGACACCGCCGCCGGTGACCGCGCCGTCGAACTCATGAAGAGCGCAGTGGCCGCCACCCACGACCCGACCGTCCTGGGGGCGACCGGTGGCTTTGCTGGGATGATCGACGCCTCCGCCCTGCTGGGCATGAAGCGGCCCCTCCTGGCGACCTCAACGGATGGCGTGGGCACCAAGATCGCGATTGCGCGGGCGATGGACGTGCACGACACGATCGGCCAGGACCTGGTCGGCATGGTGGTCGACGACATCGTCGTGATCGGAGCGCGCCCGCTGTTCATGACGGACTACATCGCGTGCGGTCACGTGGTCCCCGAGCGCATCGCCTCGATCGTGACCGGCATCGCTCGGGCGTGCGAGGCCACGGGCACTCCGCTCGTCGGCGGCGAGACCGCCGAGCACCCCGGCGTCATGGAGGCCGACGACTACGACATCGCGGGCGCGGCGACGGGCGTCGTTGACGCCTCCGCCCTGCTGGGGCCCGACCGGGTGAGCGAGGACGACGTCGTCATCGCGATGGCTTCCTCGGGACTGCACTCGAACGGCTACTCCCTGGTTCGCTCGGTCCTGGCCCGCACGGGAGCGCCGCTGGAGGGGCACGTCGACGAGTTCGGCCGCACCCTCGGCGAGGAGCTCCTGGAGCCGACGCGCCTGTACACGCGCCTGTGCCTGGAGCTGGTCGAGCGTTTCGGTGTCGAGGGCATTCACGCCTACTCCCACGTGACGGGCGGTGGCCTCGGCGCGAACCTGTCTCGCGTGCTCCCGGTCAGTGCGGTCGCGACCGTCGATCGCTCCTCCTGGATCGTGCCCCCCGTCTTCGATTGGGTGCGTCGCGGGGGTGACGTCGCCTGGGTGGGAATGGAGGACTCCCTCAACCTCGGTGTCGGCATGGTCGCGGTGGTGTCGGCGGCGGTCGCCGGCGAGGTCGTGGGTGCCATCAACGAGGCCGGGGTTGACGCGTGGATCCTGGGGTGCGTCGCCTCCCGGATGCCCGACGGGGAGATCGTCGCTTGTGGCGGGGTCGGTGGAGCTGAGGACGCGCGCGTCATCTCGGGCACGAAGGGCGTGAAGGCAGGGGCGGTGCTGCTGCACGGCTCATACCGCGTGGGCTGAGGGCGAAGGGGCGAGGCCGCTTGGACGCGCGGTCTCGGCCCCTCGGCCCCCGGGTACTCCCGGGGTGCGCCGAAGCCGCGGACCGGTGCGGGCCCGCCGGGGTGCTTCAGCCGTTACTTGGTGGAGGATCCGCCCGTCCAGAAGGACTCATCGAGCTGCTTCGGGTCGATGTCGTCGTCCTCTGCCGGGATGTTCGCGAAGTCGGCGTACTTGGAGTAGAGGTCGTCGTCGATTGCATCGTCCTCTTCGGGCTCGTCAGCCGCGGCGTTTGCCGCGTACGAGTCCTCGTCCGCCAGCTCTCGCTGAAGTGCGTGTAGGTCGGTGTCGGGGCTGAAGTACTTCAGCTTCCGAGCGACTTTCATCTGCTTAGCCTTTTGACGGCCGCGCCCCATGGCGTCGACCCCCTCCGCGTCGTTCGGGTCCGCATCAAGCGGTTCCCTGGGTGTTCAAAGTGTTTCGTGGGACCATCATAGCTAATGACGGGCCTTGACCCCACCTTGGATCGGATTTTGCGCGCACAGCGGAGCGAGGACAGCCGATGGGAGGCCCGTCAAGCCGCGGAAACGCGCCCGGAGGCGTCCCGTCTGTGAGCGCCCTTACGTCGGGTCGCCTCGGCGGGCGGGTCGCCCGGTCGTCAGCTCTCCCGTGGGTCCTCGGCCGACGCGAGGAGTGAGATCGCGAGAGTTGCCGCTTCGCGCGCGGAGCGACGTGCCTGGCGGCGGGAGCGCCTGGCGGGGCGGGTGACGAGCCACGCGACGACGCCGATCACTCCGATGGTGGACAGGGCGGCGATGCCCACGCGCCGGAGCGCCTCCGTGTTACCTCCGGCCGCGTCCTGCAGCGTGAGGGCAGCGCTCTCCTTGAAGCGGGCGAAGCGGGTGGTTGCGCTTTCCTTGACCTCCTGCGCGAGGGCGGCGGGCTGGACGCGGGCGTAGAGCTGGTCGATCGTGGAGGCCAGTTCGGCGCGCTGACGCTCAAGGTCCGCGGCGATCTGCGCCTCGGAGCGCGGCTCGGCCGCCTGCTGAGAGGTGGCGGCGCCGACACTGACGTTGCGCGGGTCGAGGTTGGTGCTCACTTCCCCAGTCCCTTCTCGATGGCTTCCTTGGTCGCGGCGACGGACGCGGCAGGGTCCGGCCGGTGCTCCTGTGCGTTCTCGAGGGAGCGCTTGCCCAAGAGCGCGAGCACCAGGACGATCACGAGGAGAATGGCAACGATGATGAGGGAGGAGGCCCAGGCGGGCAGCACCAGGGCCAGGAGGATCTCGGCAGTGTGCAGTGCCCAGCCCAGCAGGAAGAGGGCGAAGACTGCGGCGCTGACCAGCAGGGCCGCCCCCTTGCCGCTCTTGGACGCGAAGGAACGAAGCTTCGTCTTGTTGAGTTCGATCTCGTCGCGCACGATGCCAGAGATCTGGCTGGTGACGGACGCGAAGAGGGTGCCGATGCTGGGCTTAGCCGCGGCGCCGCCGGGAGCGGGGTCAGAGGGCGGGGGGTACTGCCCGGGCTGGGGGGTGGGCTGTGTCATGGGGGCTCCTGCGCATGCGGACGTCACGAGGCGCTGCCTCGCCTGATACGCCTAGTGTCTCACGAAGGATGGTTGCTCGCAGTGACCTGTGCGCTACTCCCTGGGCGCGATGGAACCGGGCAGGTCGGAGAGGATCTTGCGGGCGCGAACCACCAGCTCGGACACCTCGGGTTCGGCCAGGGTCGGGTCCTCCGCCTCGACAATGGGAATGCCGCGCATCGCTGTTTCGGTGCGCGGCTCGTCGACGCTCACCGTTCCGGTTGCCTCGGTGTCCGCGACGGAAACGTCCTCGGCCGCCTCGGGGTCGAAGCCCCGTAGAGATGCCTCGGCGTCGGTGCGGGAGGGGGAGGCGCTCTGGGCCCGGGCGTGTGCGGCCTTGTCGGCGGAGGAGGCCGCGGCGAGGGCGCGGAGGACCTGCGGGTCCTCGGGGTTGGCCTCCAGGGAGGTGGAGATCAGCTCGATAGAGGGACCGGGCGCGTCGAGGGCGACGTGGCCATTCGTGAGGAGGATCGCGCGGTCGGCGGCGGCCGCGACCTGAGGGTCTGGCGTGGACAGGACGACGGCGCACCCCGCCGAGGCGAGGCCGCGCAGTAGGCGGTCGAAGCCGGGGCGGTCGGCCTCGGGCAGGGACGTGGGGTCTTCAACGAGGAAGACCTCGGCCCCGGAGACGATGGCGCGCGCGATGAGCGCCTTGATGTGCTCCCACGGCGAAAGTTGGGAGGGGCGCAGGTCGACGCGCTGGGCCAGGTCGGTGATCTGGAGGGCGCCCACGAGGTTGTCCCAGTCGGCCACGGAGCCGGTCGCTGAGAGGGGGGCCAGGATGTTCTGGCGGATCGTCAGGGACTCGTCCAGGGGCGAGTCGGCTCGGATCAGCGCAACCGAACCGATGCGGCCGGCCAGGCGCGCCGAAAGGGAACGGGACGGGGCGGCGACGATGCGACCGGCCTGCGGCTCCTCGAGCCCCGCCAGGATGAGGAAGAGGGCGCGGGCACGTCGGCCCGTCGGATCCAGGATGGCGCTCAGCGTGCGCGCGCGGAACCCCAGATCGATGCCCGCCAGGAGGAGCGCGCCTGACTCGTGGTCCGTGTAGGTCACGCCCAGGCCCGCGACCTGGACGCGTCCGCCGCGCCCCTTTGCGGCAAAGGAGCGGCGGGAGCGATACCACGGGCGAGGCTCGGCCGCGGGCGCGCGGGACGGGAACGGGGCGAGGGCGCCCTCGGCGGGCGAGGCCTCGACTGCGGAGGCACCCGCCCCCGCGGAGGCGGGCTGGGCGTCAGCGGGCCCAGCGGCAAACGTCAGGTCGGCCGGCTCCTGGTCTTTGATACCGTGCAGGTTCTCACGCGAGTCATTCGACATGACCCCATTCTTTCAGCATCGTGTCGATTGTGCCGTAATGGCGCGCGGGAGGGGGTGGGGTGGACGGGCGGACAAGTGCCGCACGAAGTGGCTTGCGTCTCGTGTCGTGCGGTGCTATGCTGTAAGCGATTGATTCTCAGTAAGAGCCGACTCGTTAGCGGCTCCGAATGCTCCACCGGGTCCTTCTTCGCGAAGGACCCGGTATTTTTGTCGAAACCCTCCCGAAGTGTGTGTGGGTTGTGCCACCATAGGGTGTATGACTTACGCAGCAAATGACAAAGCTATCCGCTACCGTGTCGGCATCGACGTCGGCCTGAGGTCCATCGGCTTCTGTGCTGTCGAGGTAGACGAGCACGATCAGCCGTTGAGTCTGCTGAACTCCACGGTGTTTATCCACGACGCGGGCGTTGACCCAAACGAGAATAAGGCGGCCAAGAGCCGCAAGCTCACCGCAGGGGTCGCACGCCGCACGCGCCGCCTCTATCAGACCAGGCGTCAGCGCCTCGCGCGCCTCGATCGAGTTCTCGCCAACGAGTTCGGCTGGCCCATCATTGACCTGACTCGCACTAAAGATCCCCGCGAACCCTGGCGGGTTCGTGCCCGGTTGCTGGAGCGGTACATAGAAGACAGCGGTGAGAGGAACGGGGCGTTATCGATTGCCGTTCGGCACATCGCCCGACACCGCGGATGGCGCAACCCGTACGCGGACGTACGAACCCTCCTTCAGCCGGCCGAGCCGAGCGACTTCCTCAACCGGCTCAATGAACGTGTCAGTACGGCGCTCGGAACGAGTTTTCCTGCCGACGCTACTCCCGGACAGCTGGTAAACGCCTATCTTTCGGACCCGGATTACGCCGGAAAAGCGGGAACACCGAAGATCAGGGGACCGAAGGGGATTCTCGCTGGCAAGCTCCACCAGTCGGACAACGCGGCGGAAATCCGGCGGATCTGCGACGTGCAGAAGGTGTCTGGCGACGAGCGGGATCGACTTATCCGTGCGGTGTTTGACGCGAAGTCACCGAAGGGAAGCGCGAAGGAACGCGGTCTGGTTGGCAACGACGAGTTACCCGGGCAGGGTAAGCATGTGCGTGCCGAGAAGGCTCACCCGGTGTTTCAACGGTTCCGCATCGTCAGCGTGCTGGCGAACCTGCGAATCCGCGAGGGGCGCACCGAGCGTCGCCTGAGTGCTGATGAACTGGCGGAATTGACGGACTTCCTCATGAATGCGGGCCTCAAACAAGCTGTGGCGTGGCAGGACCTGGCTGACAAACTGGGAATCGAGCGTGCTGATCTGCGAGGGACTGCCAAGGCATCCTTCGATAATTCACCGGTGCTGAGGAATCCGCCGACGGACGTGACCACCGAGAAGATACTGGCCTGCAAGGTCAAGTGGCTCAAGGAATGGTGGAAAGGAGCGGATGAGGAGCAGAGAGGCTATATGGTTGATGCCTTCTCGAATTCTGGTGGTTCCGAGGATTTGACGGATGTCAACGACGAGGTGGCGGAGCTACTTGAGCAGGCGTCGGAGGAGGATCAAAGCGAGTTTGAGAAGATCGCGCTTCCGCAAGGGCGCGCGGCCTACTCGCTGGACAGCCTGCGGCGGTTGACCGACAGGATGCTCGCCGACGGAGTTGACCTGCACGAGGCGCGTCGGATTGAGTTTGGCGTGGGTGACGATTGGAAACCGGCGGTGGAACCCATTGAGGCGCCGACGGGCAATCCCGCGGTCGACAGGGTTTTGAAGCAGGTGAGTCGCTGGCTGCATGCCGCGACGGACCGCTGGGGGGAGCCGACGGTCATCAACATTGAGCATGCCCGTGATGGGCTTGGGTCCGAGAGGGTTGCCCGCGAGCTGATGCAGGCGAATGAGAGGCGGAGAAAAGCTAATGCCGCAGCAGTTGCGAGCATGGCGGAGAAACTGAATATCTCCGGGAAAATTCATCGTTCCGACCGGATTCGTTACTTCGCGCTGACGAGACAGAACTGCCAGTGCCTGTACTGCGGAACCGCCATCACCTACTCAACGGCAGAGATGGATCACATCGTCCCTCGCGCCGATGGCTCGTCGACGAACGACAGATCGAACCTGGCTGCCGTATGTCGAACGTGTAACCACCGGAAGGGCGCGATCCCCTTCGCGGTGTGGGCAACGTCTGAGGACGCGAATGAGGGGGTTTCGCTCAGCGGGGCTCTTGAGCGCGTCAGCATGTGGCAGCGCGAGAACGGGATGTCCCCGAAGCAGTTCAAGCAGCTCCAGCGCGAGGTGAAGGCTCGCCTCAAGTCGAAGAAACCCGATGAAGAGTTCGATGGTCGCTCGATGGAGTCTGTCTCCTGGATGGCGGTTGAGCTCCGGACGCGCGTTGAGGGGTTCTACCGCGAGCGAGACGGCGAGCGTGTTCCCAGCGTTGGCGTGTACCGTGGGCGCCTCACGGCCGAGGCCAGAAAAGCCTCGGGGTTCGAGAATCGCGTGAATCTCATCGGTGGACGTGGAAAGACTCGCCTGGACCGGCGTCATCATGCTATGGATGCCCTCGTGATCGCCTTGATGAATCCCTCGGTCTCGCAGACTCTGGCACTTCGTCTGAATATGCGCGACGCGCAGCGTCTGACGGGCCGGGAAGAGACCTGGAAGAATTTCTACGGGAAGCCGGGGGCCGCGTCCCAGCGTTTCGAAACCTGGCGCGAGTCGATGCTGCGCGCGGTGGAACTCTTCAACATCAGGCTCAGTGAGAACACGATCCCGTTCGTTGAGAATATTCGCTTGCGTGTCGGGTCGAGTGCCATGCATGATGCCACGGTTCATTCCTTCAGGCCCCGGAGGAATGCGGCAGGGGAGCTGATCCAGGAGAAGGGATGCGGTGAGCAACACCCGCTGAGTTCCGCGCTTGCCGTTGAGCTGATCGACCGGGCTGAAACTCCCGCCCTGTGGACTGCCCTTACTCGCTGCCCGGATTTTGACCCTAAGAAGGGACTCCCCGAGAATCCAAATCGCGTGATCTCCGTGAACGGCACACGCGTCGGACCGGATGATCTCTTGAACTTCTTTGGGTCGTCGGCGGCCTGCGTGAAGGTGCGGGGAGGGTACGCGGAGCTTGGAAACTCTATTCATCATGCGCGGATCTATCGAATCGACGGGAAGAAGACCGTATACGCGATGGTGCGGGTCTTCCAGGTCGACTTGCTCCGGTTGTGTAAACAGGACCTGTTTACCGCGCCGCTCAAGCCCTCAACGATCTCGATGCGTACCGCCGAGCCGAAGATCCGACAGGCGCTTGCAGATGGGAGCGCGAAGCAGATCGGTTGGCTTGTCGAGGGTGATGAGCTCCGGATCGAGACGGACAAGTACACGGGAGGGTTTATCGGCGATGTCCTGAAGCGGTATCCCGAGGCGACGAGCTGGAGGGTGGCGGGCTTCCCCTCGACTTCAAAGTTGCGGTTGCGTCCGTATCTCCTCTCGGCCGAAGGACTAGACGATGAGGCATCACAGGCTATGAAGGAGCTTCTTAGCGGCCAAGGATGGCGGCCTTCCGTTAACGTTGTGCTTTCTTCCGGCGTTGTTACGGTGGTCCGACGAAACTGTCTCGGTGAGGAGCGCTACGGTTCCGCGACGTCGCTCCCTGTGACGATCGTGTTGGAGTGACCGGGCGTGGCTGAGCAGTGGCGGGTGATTGACCTCTGTGAGTTCGAGGGGCGGGTCGCGTCCGTCCGCGGAGGAATTGAGGTGTGTCCGGAAGGTGGAACTTCGACGACTGTGCCCGTCGCCGAACTTGCCGTCGTTCTCGTCGGCATGCACGTCGATCTGAGTGCTGCTGTTCTTCACCGTCTTGCCGAGGCGGATGTCGCTCTGCTTTTCTGCGACTGGAGGGGTGTCCCCGAAGGTGGCTGTTACTCCTGGTCCGACCATGGGCGTGTGGCCGCCCGCCACCGGGCGCAAGCCGAGGTCTCGGTGCCTCGGAAGAAAAACGCGTGGGCACGGCTAGTTCGCGCGAAGATCGAAGGACAAGCCGCAGTCCTGGCAAACATGAAAATCCGGGGTGGTGGCGAGCTCCTGGCCCTGGCTGATCAGGTTCGTTCAGGCGATCCGGGTAACGTGGAGGCGCAGGCGGCTCGTCTCTACTGGTCGCGTACGCTGGGGCGAGAAGTGGGGCGCCAGCCTTCTGCTGGCCAGCTGATTGGCGCCAACGCGTGTCTCGACTATGGGTATTCGATTCTACGGGGGCACCTGATGAGGGCGGTGTTGGCCGCAGGGCTTGCCCCCGCTCTCGGGGTATTTCATAGGGGACGTGGCAATGCGTTTGCGTTGGCGGACGACCTGATTGAACCCTTTCGGCCAGCGATCGATGAGGTCGCCCTGCAACTGCCGTCGACGGCGTCACCGTCGGATCGCGAGGTGAAACAACTCCTGGTGGCGGCCGCTGCTCAGCGCTTTGACCGAGATGGGCACGGGATCCCTGCGGTGGCGGAAGGTCTGGCGCAGCGTTTCGGCCAGTACATCGAAGGAGACCTCGATCGCTTGCAGGTCATTTCGTGGGAGGGGCCGTCCACGGTCGTCGTGGGAGAGCATGATGGCTGATGATCCCATGTGGTGTTTAGTCATGTTTGATCTGCCGGTCGAGACGAAGAACCAGCGCCGTGAGGCGACCAGGTTTCGTCACGACCTGCTGGACTGGGGTTTCTGTATGGTTCAGTTCAGTGTCTACGTCAAGTACTGGCCGACGGGAGGGCAGGATCATGCGACCTTGCGTGCGATCAAGATGCATCTCCCGGAGGGCGGGCAGGTGCGAGTGTTGGCGTTGACTGATCGCCAGTGGGCGACCGGGCTTCGTTTCGACAACGCAAAGCCTCGCAAGGAGCCTGGCAGTCCCGAGCAACTCATGATTTTCTGACCAAAGTCCCCCGATTTTCGTTGGTATTTCAACGAAAATCGGGGGATCTCAGTATATCAAAGGGGATTGGTGATTGATTCCCAGCGAGCTCGTTGATCGTATGCTCCGGGACGCAGTATATCAAAGGGGATTGGTGATTGATTCCCAGCGTTGGTCCGCCAGGGCCTTCCGAGCGGCCAGTATATCAAAGGGGATTGGTGATTGATTCCCAGCGTACAGAGGCGACATCAAGGACGTGGATCAGTATATCAAAGGGGATTGGTGATTGATTCCCAGCGGTGCGCGGTGCGGGCCTGGACGCCAAGCAGTATATCAAAGGGGATTGGTGATTGATTCCCAGCATCCGGCGTATGTGGATGTCGGCGCCCACAGTATATCAAAGGGGATTGGTGATTGATTCCCAGCCAGTATGTGGGTAGCCTGGAGGGGGTGACAGTATATCAAAGGGGATTGGTGATTGATTCCCAGCACGTAATGCACTGGAGTGTATTGTGTGTCAGTATATCAAAGGGGATTGGTGATTGATTCCCAGCCTCACGTAGTAGAGATGGCCATCTAGGGCAGTATATCAAAGGGGATTGGTGATTGATTCCCAGCGGCTCGGACATTACAGGTTCCCTTCGATCAGTATATCAAAGGGGATTGGTGATTGATTCCCAGCTATCCAGGTGTTTCGATGGTGCACCCCGCAGTATATCAAAGGGGATTGGTGATTGATTCCCAGCACGGGAATAAGTACCCCCTGCGCCTCAACAGTATATCAAAGGGGATTGGTGATTGATTCCCAGCCCCAACGCTCGCGCCCGTATAGTCCAACCAGTATATCAAAGGGGATTGGTGATTGATTCCCAGCTGAATCAGCACAAGGGACGTACTCGCCACAGTATATCAAAGGGGATTGGTGATTGATTCCCAGCCCCACTCCGCGACGGTCAGGCCACGGAGCAGTATATCAAAGGGGATTGGTGATTGATTCCCAGCCTCTCTGTCGTCTTCGAGACGAGGTGGGCAGTATATCAAAGGGGATTGGTGATTGATTCCCAGCTCATTCTCCGTGAGCTGCAGGCCGATACCAGTATATCAAAGGGGATTGGTGATTGATTCCCAGCCCTTGAAGGCGCTCGTGGATGGACTGGTCAGTATATCAAAGGGGATTGGTGATTGATTCCCAGCGCGAGAGCGTAGGGGCGCCTGATTGGGCCAGTATATCAAAGGGGATTGGTGATTGATTCCCAGCTTGAGCATATTCCAACACATCCTGAGGGCAGTATATCAAAGGGGATTGGTGATTGATTCCCAGCCAGAGCTTTTCATCCGCTACCAGGACGGCAGTATATCAAAGGGGATTGGTGATTGATTCCCAGCCAGTCTACGCCCCACCGTGCCCCGAACGCAGTATATCAAAGGGGATTGGTGATTGATTCCCAGCTTCTCGTACGGGATCGGCTGACCGTCGTCAGTATATCAAAGGGGATTGGTGATTGATTCCCAGCCAGCTCTGGGACAGGGCGCGCTCATGCGCAGTATATCAAAGGGGATTGGTGATTGATTCCCAGCGTAGTTTCAGTTTAGCAAGCTGTCATTGCAGTATATCAAAGGGGATTGGTGATTGATTCCCAGCACGCCGCGATGGGCGAACAGGCTAACGGCAGTATATCAAAGGGGATTGGTGATTGATTCCCAGCCGGTTCCGAGCGTCGAGGTGGCGATCAGCAGTATATCAAAGGGGATTGGTGATTGATTCCCAGCACACCGTTGCCCGCGTCCTCAACGTTCCCAGTATATCAAAGGGGATTGGTGATTGATTCCCAGCGCACGAACGGCGGGAAGTTGACCGTGAGCAGTATATCAAAGGGGATTGGTGATTGATTCCCAGCGTACCGGGGCGACATCAAGGACGTGGATCAGTATATCAAAGGGGATTGGTGATTGATTCCCA
>ERZ773009.1206-NODE-1206-length-18427-cov-49.279229_pt1 | contig 18427 bp, 13 predicted proteins | sample MGYA00580663_ERZ773009 | MGnify/ENA primary metagenome ERZ773009 (study PRJEB29015, sample SAMEA2737969) | human oral metagenome | biome: human oral; feature: human-associated habitat; material: dental | place: China | collected 2026 ... | reverse complement strand
AGGCGCCGTCACGCACCGTGAAGGACACCGAGGCCTTGCCCGAGGCCGTGTCGGGCGCGCTCAGCGTAATGTGCGTGGAGTCCTGGAGCGAGGCCGAGTCCAGGGCGCCGCTGAACTTCACGGACGACGCATCCGTGATGATCGGGGAGCGCGAGTTGTCGCGCACCAGCACGTAGTCGTGCATATCGAGGGTCAGCGTGGAGCCCGCGCGCATCGCCACCGGGACGCGCGTCGTGTCCAGGCGAGGAGCCAGCAGGTCGGTGCCAGGAACGGTCACGACCGCGCTCGCGCTCAGGCCGTCGGGGTCCCTCACCGTGTACACGACGAGGCGTCGGCGGGCGTCCGTAGAAATCGACAGGTTCTGCCCCGACACACTCACGCCCGAGGCGTCCGAGGATACCGTCAGCGCAGCCGTGGTGCCGTCCGGGTCCTCGTCGTTGACGAGGACGGCAACGCTGACGGGCTTGGAGTCCGAGGGCAGATCGGAGACCGGCACGACGTCGTCGCGAGCGATCGGCGCGCGCAGCGGCGCCTCAGCGTCCACCGTCACGGTCAGCTGGCCCTGTGCGCGGCCACCTCGGCCGTCCTCGATCTGGTAGGCCACGACGAACACGCCGTTCGTGGCGGGCGCCTTGACCGTCACCAGATCCTCGGCCACCGTCACGGTCGCGGTCGGATCCGACACCGACACGGTCGCCGGATCCGTGTCCATGTACAGGGTGTCGCCGTCCGCGTCCACGTCGTTGTTCAGGACGTTGATGCTCACCTCGCGCCCCGGACGCACCGTCACCGAGTCGGGAACGGCCGTCGGGTTGTGGTTCTGCGAGCCGGGAGGGGCGATGCCGACGCGCACGCGGGCGCGTCCCTGCACGCCGAGGCGGTCCTCGACGATGTAGGAGAAGGTGTCCGTGCCGGTCGCATCGTCGGAGGGCGTGTATTCCAGCCACTCCGTGCCCAGCACGACGCTGCCCTTGGCCGGCGGCTGGTCGATGCCCACCAGGGCGACCGAGTCGCCGTCGGGGTCGATGCCCGTCAGCGGCACCGGGACGCGCGTCATCTGGCCCTGCACGGCCCACGCGCTCAGCGCCTTGGGCACGGGAGCACTGTTAGCCGCGGAGGAGGCGATGACCTCAAACGTGACGGTTGTCGTCGCGCGGTTACCCACCGAGTCGATGGCCGTATACGCCACGCGCACCACGCCGGCTTCGGAGCCGGCGGCCAGGCGCACCTGGTTACCGGTCACGAAGACCGTGCCCAGCTCGGCGCCCGACAGGACCTCCACCTCCGGGTCCAGGCTCAGCGACAGGCCGATCGGCGAGCGGTCGTTCGACAGGACGCTCACCGAGCCGATGTCGTCGGCGCGCACCTTCGCGGTGTCGGCCGTGACCTGGGGCGGAGTCTCCTCACTCTGCGCGTTCGTCGGGATGACGCTGACCTGGGCGGTCGCGGAACCCGCGCCGTTGGAGACCGTGTAGGTAAAGGTCGTCACGTCAGTGAGGCCGCCCGGCGACGTAATGCGCAGCAGGTGGCGCTCGATGAGCGTGACCTCGAGGCCCGAGTTCGCGGGCACGTCGATCGATTGGACGACAAGCACTCCGCCGGACGGATCCGTGTCGTTGGCCAGCGGCGCGATCAGCGAGGCGCCGCCGCTGGGCAGGACCGCCAGGTCGTCTTCGGCGATCGGCAGGGCGTTCGTGTCGTCGTCGACCACGTCGACCCGGATGACGCCCACGGTCGTGGACGGGCCGTCGGAGACCGTGTAGGTGAACTGGAAGGATCCCGGCACCGAGCCCGTGAACGTCAGCGTGCCGCGCGAGAGGTCAGCGGAGACCGCGGTGCCCGCCGGGGCCGTGCCCGCAGCCACGAGGGACAGGGCGTCGCCGTTGGGATCCGTGTCGTTGGCGATCGGGTCGATCGTCAGCGGCTCAGCCACGCGCGCCACGTAGAAGTCGGCGCGCGCCACCGGCGGCACATTGCCCGCCTCCTGGACGCTCACCTTCAGCTCGCCGGTGGTCTCGGCGTGGCCATCCGACAGGGTCACGGCGATCGCCTTGACGCCAGCGCCCGAGCCCAGGTCGCGGATCTGAACCGTGCCGTCCTCGGAGAACTGCACGGCCATGCCCTCCGGGGCCGTCGCCGACACCAGGTAGAACTGGTCGCCGTCCGGGTCAATCCAGTCCGACAGGAGGTTGTACTCGACCTGCGCGTTCGCACCCACCTTGATGACCGGGTGCTTGAGCTGGCGCGGGCCCTCGTTCTGGCTCCACGGGTGGATCGTCAGCGTCACGTTCGCCGTCGCGCCCGCGAGGCCGTCCGAGGCCTCGTACGTGAAGGACGTCGATCCGCTCGTCATGCTCTCGGGGACGTCCGTGATCTGGAGGGCGCGGCCGCCCCTCGTGCGCACGATCGAGCCGAACTCGGGGTTGGTGACCGCGCGCGCCGTCAGCACATCGCCGTCGTCGTCGGAGTCGTTGTCCAGGACGGGTAGCAGCGTCGAGCGGCCCGGGCGGATGCCGAACTCGTCATCCACGGCCTCGGGCGGCGTGTTCTTGTCCTTGTGCTCCGGCTCGGAGACCTGTTGGCGCTCGTCGGGGGTCGGAGTGTCCTCTTCCTCCTGCTCCTCGGTGGGGGTCTGATCCCAGTTGCTGACCACGACCATGTTCTTGTCGGGCAGCCACAGCGTGCCCGTCGAAACGTCGTTGAGGACGATGCGCGTGCGGTTCGTGCGGAACACAGCGGAGGAGGCCTCGGCCAGGCTCGACACCGTCTGCGCCTGGTTGCGCGTGGAGTCCGTGCAGGTGCGCACGAACGCGCCCGAGCCCGCCCATGCACCGTAGGAGCAGCCACGGTGGAAGACGGGGGGCGCGGGGGTGCCTTTCTGGCCGCTCTCCGAGGCCTCCTGACGCTCGATCGCCTTGCCGTTCAGGGGCACGGACACCAGCTGGTCGCCGGTCGCGAGGAGGACCGAGGCGGCCTCGTCGCCGGGGGCCTGCAGGACGGCACCGCTCACGTGTTCCTCGGACAGGTCGCGCACCTTGCCGCCGGGCAGGACCAGCTTATTGCCGGTCTGGTCGTAGACGACCGGCTTGTCGCCGACCGCGGTGATCGTCGGGGGCCCGGCGGGAGTAAAGTCTTTGATCTCAGTGGTTTTCACGCGCCAGGCCTGGCCTTCGCTCGTCAGGGTCACGAGCTTGGAGGAACCGGGAGAATAGGCGAAGACCGTACCCGAGTTCGACACCGTCACGATGCCGTCGCTCAGGTCGTTGGCGACCGCGTCCTCACGCAGGAGCGACATGGTGGCGGGCTCGTTGGCACTGCCGACCCACAGGAGGCCCTCGTTGGGGTCGAGGACCGCCAGGACCGAGCCGCCCTGAACCTGAACAGCGTTGTCGGGCAGGGTGACGGACTGGCCGAGGGAGAAGGAGGTCGGACGCACCGGGGTGACCGTGCGACTCACGGTCTCACCCAGGGTCACGTCGCCGCCCTCCTGGCCGATGTCGAAGGACGCGGACTTCACCGAGACCGTGCCGTCCAGCATGAGGGCGTCGTAGTTGAGGTGCCCGAGGAGCTTGCGGTCCTGGTTCGTCACCCAAATGCCGCCGTCGTCGACGCTCACCTGGGTGACCTCGACACCCCGATACACGACCGCGAGCACGCACAGCATCGCGGACACCAATAGGACGGAGAGCGCGGGTATCCGCTTCGACCAGGTGTTTCGCGATCGACGCGCCTTGTTCATGTGGCTTTCCTCAGTCTCAATGTGCGCACTGGTATGGGGCGTTGTCTGTATCCGCGGAGGGTATGGGCAACCATCCCAAGGATACACACCGACCAACCCTATGGATAAACCCCGCAGACAACAACAGGTACCGAGGAATCTGCAACCTGTCGTACGGGGTTCTCGCGGAGGAGCGTGGCCATTCCTCATGCGCGAGAACCTGACCACAGTCGTGCATTTGGGCGATCACGCTCCGGGAACGAGGCCGGTGCGGGTCTCGGGTCCGCTCTCCCAACGCCGCCGTCACGGCGCCCGCCCGCGCGCGGGAACCGCAGATGAGGGAGGGTCGGGTTACGGTGAGTGCATGGCGAAAGAGAAGATCACCTACCGCTGCTCCGAGTGCGGGTGGACCTCCCCCAAGTGGGTGGGCCAGTGCCGCGAGTGCGGGGCGTGGGGCACCGTCGACCAGGCCGGCGAGGCCTCGGGCGGGCCGCGCGCGGCCGCGACTCCCCCGCGTCGCCCCGCCCTGCCGATCGGCGAGGTGGACGGCGAGCGGGCCTCGTCGCGCTCGACGGGCGTGGGCGAGCTGGACCGGGTCCTCGGCGGCGGCATCGTTCCCGGAGCGGTGATCCTCCTGGCGGGCGAACCCGGCGTGGGTAAGTCGACGCTGCTGCTGGACGTGGCCGCTAAGGCCGCGCGCACGGCGGCGGCGGGCGGGCGCGGCCCCGTCCTCTACGTGACGGGCGAGGAGTCGGCGGCGCAGGTGCGCGGGCGCGCGGAACGCATCGGCGCGCTCGAACCGAACCTCCTGATCGCCGATGAGACGGAGCTCGGCGTCGTCCTCGGGCACGTCGAAGCCTCGCACCCCTCTCTGCTCATCGTCGACTCGGTACAGACCATCTCCTCCGCCCAGGTCGAGGGCGGGGCGGGCGGCGTCGCGCAGGTGCGCGCGGTCGCGGCCTCGCTGATCCGGGTCGCCAAGGAGTCCGACCTGCCCACCCTGCTCGTCGGCCACGTGACCAAGGACGGCGGCATCGCCGGTCCGCGCGTCCTCGAACACCTCGTGGACGTCGTCTGCCAGTTCGAGGGCGACCGTCATTCGCGCCTGCGCCTACTGCGCGCGGTGAAAAACCGCTACGGCCCCACCGACGAGGTGGGCTGCTTCGAGCTGACGGACTCGGGCATCTACGGCCTCGCCGATCCGTCCGGCCTGTTCCTGTCGCGCACGACGCGCGGCGTGCCCGGCACGTGCGCGGCCGTTTCTCTGGAGGGGCGCCGGCCGCTGCCCACGGAGATCCAGTCCCTCGTCGCCCCCTCGTCGGGCGGGTCACCCCGGCGCACGACCTCGGGCGTGGACCACGCGCGCGTCGCCATGATCCTCGCGGTCCTTCAGGCCCGCATCGGCGCGGACACGTCGGGGGCGGACGTCTACGTCTCCACGGTCGGCGGTGCACGCACGGTCGAGCCCGCGATCGACCTGGCGATGGCCATCTCCATCGTCTCCTCGCTCAAGGGTACTCCTCCACGCCCCGACCTCGTCGCAGTCGGAGAGATCTCGCTGACGGGCGAGGTACGCGCCTGCACGGGCACCCAGCGCCGCCTCGCCGAGGCCGCGCGCCTGGGCTTCTCCAGCGCGATCGTGCCCGCCCAGGGCAGCGAAGACCTGTCGGGAGTCGACGGCATCACCGTGTTTACTGTGTCGGATCTGGCGACGGCTATTCGTGTCTCTTTTCCGGCGGACTCGCAATAATAGGAATCACACCGACTGTTCTGGGAGGGAATCACATTGACGTCCGATGCAGCGATCCTTCGTGACGCACTGCGCGCAGTCGCGCCCGGCACGCCTCTGCGAGAGGGACTGGAACGAATCCAGCGCTCCCACACGGGTGCTCTCATCGTCCTGGGGTACACCCCGGAGGTGCAGGCCCTGTGCTCGGGCGGCTTCGACCTCGACGTTGCTTTTACGGCCGCGCGCCTGCGCGAGCTGTGCAAGATGGACGGCGCAGTCATCATCGATCCCAACCAGTGGCGCATCCGCAAGGCGAACGTGCAGCTCTTCCCGGACCCGACGATCCCCACGGACGAGTCGGGTATGCGTCACCGCACCGCGCAGCGCACCGCCCGCCAGACCCACCTGCCGGTGCTATCGCTGTCCGCGTCCATGCGCATGATCTCCATCTACGTGGGCTCCGAGCATCGCCTGGTGGAGGAGCCCGAAGCCCTGCTCTCGCGCGCGAACCTGGCGGTTGACACGCTCGACCGCTACAGCCAGCGCCTCGACGAGGTCCTGCAGACCCTCACAATCCTGGAAATGCGCGACAGCGCGACCGTGCGCGACGTCGCCACCGTCATGCAGCGCATGGAGATGATCCGGCGCATCACCTCCGAGATCACGGAGTACCTCGAGGAGCTGGGCTCGGAGGGCCGCCTGCTGGCCCTGCAGGTCGAGGACCTCGTGCGCGGCTCCGCGTCCGAGCGCGCCCTCGTCATGCGCGACTACATCGCGAACCCGGACGACCTGGCACGCGTCGAGGCCGAGCTGTCCTCGCTCGGCTCCGAGCGCATCGTGGACCTCACGGCGATTTCGAACATCCTGGGCCTGGACGTGTATGAGGTCGCGGACCTGGATCGCGAGATCACGCCGCGCGGCGTGCGCGCCCTGTCCCTGGTGCCGCACCTATCGTGGAGCGCCATCAAGGTCGTGTCGGCGCACTTCAACTCGCTGCCGCAGCTGCGCGCGGCCACCGTCGAGGACCTGGAGGAGCTCGAGGGGATCGGCCCCTACCGGGCAAAACTCATCACGGAGAACCTGGCCCACCAGGCTCAGGCCGTGAGCGCCGGCATCGTCGGCTGGTAGCCGCTCGCCGACTCCCAGCCGTTAGCGGCCCGACTGTGTGCCGGACTGGGTGCCCGACTGCGCTCCCGACTGGGGCGCGGGGGTGGGTGCCGGCGTCACGTCGACGACGGTCGAACCGACTTCTCGCGTCCCCATCGTGACGGCCACCTTGTAGGTGCCGGCCGCGGCGGCGCTCGCGCCGCCCGCGGGAGCCGCACAGCCGTTGGTGTACACGTATCCGTCCCAGCTCAGCGAGCCGGACCAGGTGCCGCCCGGGCGCAGCAGCAGCGTCATCGAAGACTGCTGGCTGTCGGCACAGCGCGAGGAGTCGTAGACCTGGTGGTCGCCGGTTGTCACCGCCAGGTTGAAGCGCGTCAGCGACGTTGAGCAGGCGACCGAGCCGCGGTTTTCCAACGTGAGCGTCACGGGCATGGCGGAACCAGAAGCCACGGGGCTCGCCTTCGCGGTGGCCGTGATGTCGCGGTCCAGGCAGGCAGGAATGTCGATCGTGGTGCCGTCGGTGAGCAGGCCGTCGGCGGTGGCCTCCTGGCCGCCCTTGAGCGTGTATCCGGAGGCGTCGAGGGCTCCGGACTGGACGACGGACTGCGGGGTCGACTGGGGAACAGGAGCGGCGCTGAAGGCTCCCGCGATGGCTCGCACCGCGGCGACGATACCCCACACGATGAGCGCGATGATGAGGAGCAGGCCCAGGCCGGTGATGATGCGCCGGGGCCACAGATTCACGGGCGGACGTCCACCGCCCGAGGAGGCCTTCTTAGGCCGACGCCCGGCTGCCCCGCTCCCCCGCTTGACCGTCGAGGCTCCGGCGGAAGACGCCGCGCGCGTCGAGGCTCCCCGACCGCCCGTTGCGGCTCGGGAGGCGCGGTCGCCGACGCGTCCGGATGCGGACGTGGAGCGACGGGACGAGGGTCGCCGGGGGGAATTCTTACGCTGGTCAGCCACGCGTCCACGATACCGGCCCGCGCCATCGGGGCGCGACTAACGCTCGGGGCGGGCTCACTTTCGCGCGCGAGAGGACTCCCACACGAGGCGCTTAGGCTGCTGCGCTGCGCTTGTGCGAGCTCGAAGATCCGTCGTCGTCGGGGTTAATCACGCACCAGCGTTCCACGACAAGAGCGACGACAATCCAGACAAGGCCAACGAGGCCGCTGAGACCCGATGCAATCGCGTTGGCGACCATCGCCGAGGCCTCGAGCTGCGTGAGGGACACGATCATGACACCGATGAGGACGCCGGCAAGCGCGGATCCAACGATCGCGCTGGCCCTGGCGAACACTGCGACCCTCATCGCGCCAATCGCGTCAATCCACGTGTCCTTGTTGGCGCGCAGGCGGCGCACGGCCAGGCCGGACCAGATGAGGAGCGCGGTCGCGACCGCGAAGACAACGGCCGGGCCGGGCGTGACGATCATGGGGGTGCCTCCCGCGCGCATGTGCGCGAAGAAGCCGAGGAAGCTGAGAAGGGCACAGACGAAGCCGACCAGCGTCACCCAGGTGATCGACAGGGGTTTCATTTAACGCCTCTTGACGATGGGGACCGCACCCGTCATCGTGGGCCGCACGACAACGCGGCGCAGGATGCCAGTCTGAGTGGCCTCTTCCTCGGGGATGGGGCCGACGGGGGTGTTGTCGGGCAGCCCGGGGGCGAGGATGGTGGAACGTCCGTCGGCGTGCACGGTGGCCTTGGGAGCCTCGTCGTCGCGCCCCAGGCCAGAGCGGTCGTCGACGACGCGCACGTCGTGGGAGGCACCCACGGAGAAGTTCCAGTCGGGCAGCGCGATCTTGGAGCGGGACTCCTCTCGCTTGGACTCGAACACGGGGGCCCAGCGGGGCTTTTCGGTCCCGCTCGGCTTGTAGGTGCCGGTGCCGATCTTGCGGGTCATGCGACCGGCCGGGGAGTCGGCGGGCACGGAGGACACGGGGTGCCAGGACGGGCGCGACGAGGCCTTGGCTTCGTCCGCGCGGCGGCGGCGCTGGCGGTGGGGCGGGCCGGGCACCGCCGGGGCGGTCGGGGCCTCGTCCGCGGGGGCTTCGCCCTGCGGGGCTGCGTCGGTTTCGTCAGCCGGCGCGGCGGCGTCCGCGGCCGGAGCTTCGGCCTCGGGCACGTCAATGCCGTGCGACGCGGATTCGTCGAGCTCTGGCTCGCTGGCCTCAGGCTCTTCGGCGCTCGAGGCCTCGTCCGAAGCCTGGGCGGCGGCCAGGCGGCTCCAGATGCTGGCGCGAGGGGCGGGGGCCTCGGCGGCGGAGACGGGGGCAACCTCGGGTTCCCCGGCCTGCTCGGGGGCCGACTCGGAGTCTGAGGCCTCCTCAACGTCGTCGCCGGAGTCCTCGATCACCGTGTGAGCAGCGGGAATCTCCACCGGCTCGGCGGGCTCGCCCGGGCGGGTGACGAGGTCGCTGACCTGGCTGATCTCGCCGGTCAGAGCCTCGATGAGCTCGCGCATGTCGGCGCTGGCCTGCTCGGCACGCAGGGCGAGGAGCTGGTCGGAGTCGGCCATGACGGCTGCGGGATCCTCCAGCCAGTCGTCGACCGCGTCGATGATGCCCTCGCGGTCGGGGGTGTCGGCCAGCAGGTCGGACACGCGGCCCACGCCCTCGAGGACGGCGTCGGGCTCACACAGGATCCAGGGCGCCAGAACGAAGGCGCGTTCCTTGGCGCGCGGGTGCGGCAGGGTGAGGACTGGGTCGGAGGAGGCCAGGCCCTCGATCTGAATGATGTCGATGTCGACGGTGCGCGCGCCCCAGCGCTGGTGGCGCTCGCGTCCCAGCTCGCGCTCGATGCGGCTGGTCTGGGCGAACAGCTCGTCGGGGGTCGCGATCGCGGAGCCGACGACGACGGCGTTCCAGTAGTCGGGCTGGGGGGCTTGGCCGGGGGCCAGCACGGGCTTGGTACGCATGATCGGCGAGACGTCGTCGATCTGGAAGCCCTCCATGTAGGACAGCGCCTCGACCGTGTGCATGAGGGTGACGGGCACATCCCCGAGGTTTCCGCCGATCGCCAGGACGACGCGGCGCGAGCGCAGGTGCTCGGGGCGCGTTGCATCGTGGGCGGGCGCGGCGTGTGCGGCCTGGACGTCGCGACGCGTGGGCAGGGCGCCGCTCTGCTCCTGCTCGGCGGGGCTGGGGGCCTGGGCGCGTCCGTAGGCCTCGATCTCGCCGGTGAGGACGGAGCCATCCTCGGCCTCGTAAACTCCCTTGAGGGACAGCGACAGGGGCATCGCCTCGGTCTGGCCCGCGCGCACGGTCACGGACACGTCCGCGAAGGGGTGGTCGATGGGGGCGTCGGGCTTGTGGACGGTGACCTCGGTGCCGACGACGCCCTCGTGGCTCATGACGTGCGAGGCGATGGTCTCGGCGAGGGTCTCGATGAGGTCGACGGCGGTGCCGGTGAGGACGGCCATGGCCTCGTCGGCAATGTCCGCGTAGGAGACGGTGGCGGCGATGTCGTCGGCGGTGCCGGCGGTCTCGACCCACATGACGATGTCCGCGCTGAAGCGCTGGTTGCGGTCGCGCTCGAAGTCGTAGACGCCGTGGTTGGCCAGCGCCCCGAGTCCTTTCAGGGCGATGATGACGCGTCGGTTAGTCAACGTCGTTCTCCTTTCGGGCGATGGCCGCTACGGTGGCTGCTACGTCGTGGACCCGCACGGCCCACGCGCCAGCTGCCGCGCAGTAGGCGGCGATGTCCGCACTGTTCGCGTCCACGTCGCCGTCGAGGGCCTTGACGAAACGCTTGCGAGACGCGCCGACGAGGACGGGGTATCCGCCCTGCAGGAAGCGCGGCAGTTCGCGCAGAATCTGCCAGCACTGGTCGCCCGTCAGCGAGAAGCCGAGGCCCGGGTCGATCACAATTTTATCAGCTGTCACACCAGCATCAATAGCGTCTTGAACCTGGGACCCCACGCGCTCGATGAGCGTGCCCACGAGGTCATCCCCGTAGTCGAAGTGCTCCCCCGGCATGCCCGGCAGCGCGCGGTAGTGCTGAACGACGTACGCGCAGCCCGATTCGGCAACGGCAGCGTTCATCTCGGGGTCCCAGCGCCCGCCGCTCACATCGTTGATGATCGCCGCACCGACGCGCGCGGCCTCGCGGGCCGTCGACGCATGCAGCGTATCCACCGACACGATGACTCCGTCAGTGGCCAAGGACTCGACGATGGTGCAGATGCGCGCCCACTCTTCGTCCGCGCTGATGCGCGTCGAGTTCGGGCGGGTCGACTCCCCGCCCACGTCGATGAGGTCCGCTCCGGCGGCCACCATCGCGCGCGCGTGGCGCAGGGCGGCCGCGACGTCCGTGTAGCGTCCCCCGTCCGAGAAAGAATCCGGGGTGACGTTGAGGATGCCCATGATCGCCGTCCGCCCGCTGGGCAGGCTCAGGCCGCCGGGCAGCGCCGGGGGTGGCGGGACCGGGGACGAGGCCGGGGCGGCGGGCAGGGGCAGGGCACTCACGTCATCGGCTCCCGGACAGAACGAGGGCCATCATCTCGGCGCGGGTCGCGCCGTCGTTCATGATGCCGCGGAGCGCGCTGGTCACGGTCGAAGAGCCGGGCTTGGAGATGCCGCGCATCGACATGCACATGTGCTCTGCCTCGATAACGACGATGACGCCCTGGGGATCAAGGATTTCGTCGATCGCGTCAGCCACCTGGGCAGTCAGGCGCTCCTGGACCTGAGGGCGGCGCGCGTAGCCTTCGACCACGCGGGCCAGCTTGGACAGGCCCGTCACGACGCCGCCGCGCGGGATGTAGCCCACGTGGGCGCGGCCGTAGAAGGGCAGCAGGTGGTGCTCGCACACCGAGAAGAAGGTGATGTCGCGGACCAGGACCAGCTCGTCGGTGCCGGCGTGGAACTGGGTGTGCAGGTGCTCGCGCGGGTCCTCGGTCAGGCCCTTGCACATCTCGCGCCACGCGCGCGCCATGCGGTCGGGAGTGCCGACCAGGCCCTCGCGCTCGGGGTCCTCACCGATTGCGACAAGCAGGTCGCGCGACGCCTTTTCGACGCCAGCGGGATCGTAGGTCACGCCTGCTCCCCTTCCATGCCCGAGGCGTCGGTGGCATCGGTCGGCACCACCTCGGCGTCCTCCTCCAAGACGGGCTTCCACTCGTCCTCGGCTTTAATGCCCACGGGGTGGCCCAGGACCACGCCGGGGACGGCCGCATCGGACTGGTAGTTCCACACGGGGCGCTCGGGGGCCTTGACAACGTCCTTGAAGATCTCCGCGAGCTGCGCCTCGTCGAGGGTCTCCTCCTCGAGCAGGCGCGAGGCCAGGGTGTCCAGAACCGCGCGGTTTTCCGACAGGATCCGCCACGCCTCGCGCATCGCGTTGTCGAGGAGGCGACGCACCTCCTCGTCGATGATCGCGGCCGTCTCGTCGGAGAACGAGCGTGGACCCTCGCCGGACCCGTGACCGAAGGCCTCGGTGTCGGCGTCGCCCAGCTTGACCATGCCAATGCGGTCGCTCATGCCGTAGTCGGTGACCATGGCGCGGGCCGTCTTCGTGGCCTGCTGGATGTCGTTGGCAGGGCCGGTCGACGGGTCGCGGAACACGATCTCCTCGGCGACGCGGCCGCCCATGCCGTAAACCAGATCGTCGAGGAGCTGGTTGCGGGTCTTATTGAAGCGATCCTCGGTGGGCATGACCATCGTGTAGCCCAGGGCGCGACCGCGCGGCAGGATCGTGACCTTCGTGACCGGGTCCGTGTAGTTCAGGGCGGCGGCGGCCAAGGCGTGGCCGGCCTCGTGGTAGGCGGTCACAGCCTTGTCGTGGTCGTTCATGACGCGGGTGCGCTTCTGCGGGCCAGCGATCACGCGATCGATGGCCTCGTCGATGGCCCGCTCATCGATGAACTGCATGTCCGAGCGCGCGGTGAGCAGCGCGGCCTCGTTGAGGACGTTCGCCAGGTCGGCGCCAGTGAAGCCGGGCGTGCGCTTGGCGATCTGGCGCAGGTCGACCTGCTCGGTGAGGGGCTTGCCCTGCGCGTGGACCTTCAGGATAGCCTCGCGGCCCTTCAGGTCGGGGGCCTCGACGGCGATCTGGCGGTCGAAACGCCCGGGGCGCAGCAGCGCCGGGTCGAGGATGTCGGGGCGGTTGGTCGCCGCGATCAGGATGATGTTGGCGCGCTCGTCGAAACCGTCCATCTCGACGAGGAGCTGGTTGAGCGTCTGCTCGCGCTCGTCGTTGCCGCCGCCGATGCCGCTGCCGCGGTGGCGACCCACGGCGTCGATCTCGTCGACGAAGATGATGGCCGGCGCGTTCTTCTTGGCGCGCTCGAAGAGCTCACGCACGCGGGAGGCACCCACGCCGACGTACAGCTCCATGAACTCCGAACCGGAGATCGAGAAGAAGGGGGCGTTCGCCTCGCCGGCGACGGCCTTGGCGAGGAGGGTCTTGCCCGTTCCGGGAGGACCGTAGAGCAGGACGCCGCGCGGGATGCGTGCGCCCACCTTGTGGAACTTGTCCGGGGAGGCCAGGAACTCGCGGATTTCCTCGAGCTCCTCCACGGCCTCGTCCTCACCGGCGACGTCCGCGAAGGTGACGTCCGGGCGCTCCTGGTTGAATTCCTTAGCGCGCGACTGCGTGAAGCCGCCCATCATCCGCGAACCCGACATGGAGCGCATGATGAAGTAGAACGCGACACCCAGGATCATCAGCGAGATCAGCAGTTGAACGACGCCGCCGAGGATGCCGGACTGGGGACGCATCGCGTTCCAGCCCTTCGCGGGGGCCTTGTCGGCCACCGTGTCCAGAATCTCCTTGGTCTGTACGTAGGAGTACGTGAAGTAGACGTTCTTACCCAGATCAGCCGTGCGGTCGCCACTGCCCGTGCTCTGGTGGACGTAGTTTTCCGTCAGCGTCAGATTCACCTGCTGGGTGCCCTCGTTGAGGACCACCCGCTCGACCGTATCACCCGAGATGAGCGCAAGGCCCTCGGAGGTCGTCACGGCACGAGGGGCGAAGAAGCCCCACACGAACCAGCCACCGGCGAGCAGCATGATGAGCGGAACCATCACCCACCCCAGGCTGGGACGTTTGTTCTTGATCTTCTCGTTCACGTGGGTCCCCTACAGGTAGGCGTTCTCAGTTGTTGTAGACGTGCGGCTGCAGCGTGCCGACGAAAGGCAAATTACGGTACTTTTCCGCGTAATCCAGGCCGTAGCCGACGACGAACTCGTCGGGAATATCGAAGCCCACGTAGGCAACGTCCACGTCGACCTTGGCGGCCTCCGGCTTACGCAGGGCGGTCGCGATCTTGACGGAGGCGGCACCTCGTCCGAGCAGATTGGCCTGCAGCCAGGACAGGGTTAGGCCCGAATCGATAATGTCCTCGACGATCAGCACGTGGCGTCCGGCCACGTCCTGGTCGAGGTCCTTCAGAATGCGCACGACGCCCGAGGTCTTGGTGCCGGAACCGTAGGAGGACACGGCCATCCAGTCCATCTCGAGGGGGGTGTGCAGCTTGCGGGACAGGTCCGCCATGACCATGACGGCGCCGCGCAGGACGCCGACGATCAGCAGTTCTTCACCCGCGTAGTCGCGGTCGATCTGCTCGGCCATTTCGGCGAGCCGACGGTCCATATCCTCGGCGGTGACCAGGATTTCTTTCAGGTCGTTACCCATATCGGTGGCGTCCACCGTGTCCTCTTTTCGTATCGAAGCTACGCGAGCGATTCCACTATAAGCGTGCCACACAAACGCTCGCCTGTTCCAGGAAGGACGGGATTCTCACTGTCAGCGCAACATCCTGTGATCGCGCAGGCAGTGCCGGGCCGCTCCAGTGGGGTCTATCGCGGTGTATTCCCGCTGTTTAGGCGGGGTCCGGTGCCATCGGGGCGCCCACCTCACGCGCGACGAAAGCGATGCGCGCGTGCGCGCCGCGTCCAACACGTGAGGCGGTGCCTCCGGGCAGGTCGATGGGCCCCTGGCCGCGCCACGCGACCACGAGGTCGTCGAGGGCGTCCACGTGGGTGCTGGACAACGCGCGAATTCCTGCGGCGCGGGCGGCCTCACGCAGCGCCCGGGTACGCACCGCTCGGGGGGCGCCCAGCAGGCCGGACACCGCCAGGGACGGGTGTCCTGTCTCTGAGTCGTGTTCCTCCCCGGGCGCCACCGAGGCCGCGAGCGCGCTCGCCCACTGGGTGAGGGCGTCGTCGTCGGCCGCGCACAGGGCGGCCGTGCGGGCCAGCGCGGGAACCGGGTCCACCCCCAGAGCCGAGGCCAGGGCGGGGATCGCGGCGTGGCGCAGCGCCGAGCGGCGCAGGGGGCTGCCGTCCGCGGCGCGCCACGGTCCGTCGATGTCGTTGGTCGGGTCCTGAATCGGAGTGAGGCCCGCCTGGGCACACGCCTGCTCCGTGTCCGTTCGCCGCAGCCCGAGGAGGGGGCGCAGCCACGTCACCCCATCATCGTCGCGCGAGACGGGCGCGATGGCCCGCAGGGACGAGGGGCCGGAGCCGCGCGCGAGTCGCAGAAGGACCGTCTCAGCCTGGTCGTCCATCGTGTGGCCGAGGAGGATCGGGGCACCCTCACGCTGGGCGACCGCTCGCAGAGCGGCTCGGCGGGCATCGCGGGCTGAGCCTTCGGGCCCTCCCGGGCCCTCCACCGACACGGTCTCAACAACGGCACGCGCCCCCAGGGATTCCGCTCGATGAGCGACTCGGCGAGCCTCCTCGCCGCTACCCGCGCGCAGCCCATGATCGACGGTCACCGTCACAACCGGGATTCCCGCGCGCGCCGCCACGTCGATCGTCGTCAACGCCAGCGCCAGCGAATCCGCGCCCCCCGACAGGCCGACGACGAGAGCGGGAGGGGCCCCGGCCTCGTCGATGAAGGAGGTCAGAGAAGCGCGCACCGCCAGGGAGCAGGCTCGCACGGGGCCGCGCGGGTTCGCACCCACGAGGCGGGAGGCGTCAGCGCACACGCGCCAGCCACGCTGCCGGCTCCGCGTACTCGCGGGCGCTCGGCAGGGCCTCGACGCTGGACAGAAGCTGCGCGATCGCTCTCTCGCGCACGACGGTGCGCGCAAATCCTTCGGTCTGCGCCTGCAGGGCCTCGACCCCGGCCAGGGGCATTCCGGCCGCCGCACACGCGCGCACCAGGCCGACACCGCCGCCGTGCGCGCGGTGGGTGCGCAGCCACTGGATCGAGGGCAGGTCGCGAGGCGTGAGGACCTCCATCTCCGCGGTGGGCAGAGCGTCCAGGAGCAGCACGATGCGCACGAGTTCGTCGCTGCGCTCGGGCAGCGAGTGCATCAGGTCGGCGATGTAGGGGACGAGGTGAGGGGCGTGGGTGAGGTGGACGCCGCGCAGACCCGTGCACAGGGAAACCCAGCGGCACCAGTCCGTCTGGTCCAGGGCGTAGCGCTGCGCGCCGGCGAGCACGTTGGGGGCCACGAGGATCCGGCGGCCAAAGCGCACGTCCCAGATGCCCGTCGCGTCCTTGGCCAGGGCGCGCAGGATGACGGCCTCGGCGGCCAAGACCTTGGGCGTGCGCGCGTCCTCAAAGCTCTCCAGGAGCGATCCGACCGAACGAATCAGGCCACGACGGTCGACGACGAGGGTCGAGGAGCCCGCCACCTTCTCGGAGGCCTCGGGCAGGGTGGACAGCTCAGCGAGCCGGCGATCCGACCAGGCGACCGAGCGGCGCAGGCGCGCCACGACGGCGGAAGCACCCACGCGAGAGGCCGAGGGACCCGCGTAGGACAACGAAGCGAGAACTCCCGCGATGTTGCGCGGGCCAAACGGCATATCCATGGCCTCAGTCTAGCCCGGCGAGGCCCTCCTCGAAGGCGTCCAGGTGGCCGCGCGTGGCGTAGGCGCCCTCGGTGACGTTGTCGTGACCGATCGACACGAGGAGGACGCGCCCGCTCTTCGTCATGACGGAACCGGACAGGGAGGTGACCTCCTGGAGGGCGCCCGTCTTCGCCTGCACGTTTCCGGCCGCGGGTTCCTCAGTCATGCGCTTGGAGAGCGTGCCCACCAGGCCCGCCCACGGCAGGAGGCGCATCGTGTTCGCCTCGGTGCCCGTGCCCTCGTACGAGGCCTTGAGGACGCCGACGAGGGTGTGTGCGCTGATCTTGTCGTTGCTGGACAGACCCGAGCAGTCCTCGAGGGTCAGGCCCTCCGTGGGCACACCGGCCTCGGTCAGGGTCTTGCGCACCGTCTCGGTGGCGCCGTCATAGGTCGAGGGGGCTCCCGCAGCGCGCGCGGCGAAACGGCAGTACTGGTCGGCAAGGGTGTTATCCGAGTGGGCGAGCATCCAGCGCAGCTGCTCCCCCATCGTCGCCGAGCTCACCTGGGCCACGGCTCCCGCTCCCGCGGGCGGATCCCCGGCCTCGCCGAGGGTCGCGGAGATCCCCTCCGCGCTGAGGGCCTGCGAGAAGACCTCTGCGACGCGTCCCGGCGCGTCCGAGTAGAAAGCGTTGGCGCCCTCGTAGGTGCGTCCGGCGTCGATCGCCATGGGGCCGACGTGGCCCTCGTAGGAGCCGACTTCCTGTGTGTCCCAGGAGGACAAGTGCGAGGCGCCCTCGAAGAGAGTGTCGCGCCAATTCAGGGTCACGGAGGTGATGCCCCTCTGCGCCAGGGCCGCGGCCGTATCCTTCGCGAGAGTCTGCAGGCCCGCGCGGCCCGAGACCTCAACCTCGTCGGAGGTGCCAATTCCCAGGAGCAGATCGCCCTCCGAATCCAGGTAGAGGGTCTGGTTGTCAGCGCCGAGAAGCGCGCTGGTCGTCAGCGTCGCCGTCGGATCCAGGTGGTGCAGCGCGGAGAAAGCCGCGAGGGTCTTCGTCGTCGAGGCGGGCGTGTGAGGGGTGGCGGCGGCCGCATCCAGGAGGACCTCACCAGTCTCGGCGTCCACGACCGTGCCCCACGCCGTGTAGCCGCCCTCAGCCGCAGCTGCCGCGACCGGCGCCCACAGCGCCTGGACGTCCTCGGCGGAAACCGGCAGCTTCGCGCCCTTCGCATCACCGGAAATCGTTGCGGGTTCAAGCGTCGAGGCCGTGGGAGCGTCCGCCGGAGTAGCCGTTTGCGTCGAACAACCGGCACCCACCAGCGCCGCCGTCGCCACGAGTGCGGCGCTAGCGCTTACAATGGCCCCCATAGACGTGCGATGCATGGATTTCCCTTCGTGGTTACTTCGGTACCTACAGTACCCGTCCATGCGCCGACACAACCAACCGGACCCCCGAGTTTCGGGGCTAATGAGGAAGGCGCGGCCATGGAGTTTGACGTGACCATCGAGATCCCCAAGGGGAACCGAAACAAGTACGAGATCGACCACGTGACGGGCCGCATCCGCCTGGACCGCATGCTCTTCACGTCCACTCGTTACCCTGATGACTACGGCTTCATCGACGACACCCTCGGCGAGGACGGCGACCCGCTGGACGCCCTGGTGCTCCTCGAAGAGCCCACCTTCCCCGGCTGCGTGATCCGCTGCCGCGCGCTCGGCATGTTCCGCATGCGCGACGAGAAGGGCGGCGACGACAAGGTCCTGTGCGTTCCCGCCTCGGACCAGCGCGCCTCCTGGCGTACCGAGATCGACGACGTGTCGGAGTTCCACCGCCTGGAAATCCAGCACTTCTTCGAGGTCTACAAGGACCTCGAGCCCGGCAAGAGCGTCGAGGGCGCCCACTGGGTGGGTCGTGAAGAGGCCGAGGCCGAGATTCGCCGCTCCTACGAGCGCCTGAAGGAGCACGAGGGCGAGCACTGAGCCTATCGCTACGACGGGGCACCCCGCGCGCGCACGAGCGCCAACCCCACCCGTAGAGGGATCCGCATTGGAAACACTCCACGAGTTCGACGAGCGAATCGGATCGTTCCAGACCGACTCGGTCCCCTACGAGCCGGTGTTCGCACTGCCCC
>ERZ773009.1204-NODE-1204-length-18445-cov-4.403970_pt1 | contig 18445 bp, 17 predicted proteins | sample MGYA00580663_ERZ773009 | MGnify/ENA primary metagenome ERZ773009 (study PRJEB29015, sample SAMEA2737969) | human oral metagenome | biome: human oral; feature: human-associated habitat; material: dental | place: China | collected 2026 ... | reverse complement strand
TATTTATGGAAGTTTTTATACTATAAAATTCATAGCAAAAATGTATCGAACGACGGTAATACGGAGGCTGTTAAGCAGGAAAATTCCGTTTCGCGACATACAAGTTTTACAAAAAGATCACTATTACAAGTAGTTGTGCTTTTTGTTATATTTTTTGTGGCGTTGTTGTTTAGAAAGGATAATATAGCAGCTCTATCGGCAACGGATATTCTGAAAACTCTCGTAATTTCGGTAATAGGAACGGTTGTTTCGTACTTCCTATTTTGGTATTTTCCCTCGAAAGCTCAATACAATCTTTCTAAAGGACAGACAGAGTCAGACTTTTTTAAGTCGAAGGAATATGTTATAAGTACGATTATTGCAGGGACTTTTCTGACATTTTTATTTTCGGCACTTATGATTTTTGGTATGTATGGTCTTGCAGTACAGGGGCATGTAGCTGAACTTACCGAAGAGGCTTCTAACCAGATACTATACAGTAAGATACCGTACGGAGTGATATTGTTTGTTGCGGGAGAATTTTTATTGTATCTCTATTTTAGACACATGAAGCGTAAGTATAAAGATAAATGAAGCCTTGTATTTGGGTAATACTTTATAAAAGAGGTTGTCGCCTGTCGACTTCCTCTTTTTTTGTGTCGCAGACAAATAATTTATTGCTACCTTTGCCCACACGCTTGAGAATCGGAAGCCAGACGACTAATGTTTTTATATGATTAATCCCCAGTGCTATAGCAATAATGTATGAAAGACGAAACCGCTGTTTTTATCTGCAATCACCGTGACGACGATGTGGCTCGGCTTGCCCTACAAATCGATGGGCGGGCAGACTCCGACTTTATATTGCGGCAGATAGATGGTTGGCAGCGATTGAGGCACAAAGTTCCTTCGTGGGCGTCGGCAGACGAACTTCTGTATCCGAAGCGGCTCTCGATAGAGCAGGCATCGGGTGAGGAGGCTGCTCGTTTCAAAGAGCTGATAGTAAGGCGTTTGTTGCCCTCAGGTAGTACTATGGCAGACCTTACGGGAGGTTTCGGAGTCGATTTCTCGTTTATGGCTCGTAATTTCGATAGCGCTGTGTATGTAGAGAGAGACGAAGAGCTCTGTATGCTGGCTCGCCATAATTTTTCGTTGCTTGGGATATCGGCAAATATCGTCTGTAGCGATGGAGTGGAGTATCTGAAAAATATGCAGCCGGTAGACCTGATATTTATCGACCCAGCCCGACGCGATAATGTCGGACGTAAAACAGTGGGTATTTCCGACTGCGAGCCTGATATTACGGCTCTACTGCCATTGCTCCGAGAGAAATCGAAATATACGTTGGTAAAACTATCGCCGATGCTCGATTGGCACGAGGCGATGCGTTCGATAAATGCCATAAAGCGTTGTGTGACAGAAATTCACGTAGTAGCTTCCGACGGAGAATGCAAAGAGCTTTTGTTTGTACTCGGAGCCGAAGACTTGTCGGTGTCGCCGATGATATATTGCAGCGACGGAGTGTCGAGTTTTTCGTTTCGCCCCGAAGACGAAGAGCAATGTGTTTATGCTATTGTCTCTGCACCAAATACTTATATATACGAACCTAATGCTGCAATAATGAAAGCAGGGGCATTCAAGAGCGTAGGACAGCGATACGGTTTGCAAAAACTGCATAAAAATAGCCATTTGTATACGAGTGATAGTAAGGTAGATATGTTTCCGGGACGATGTTTTAGGCTTATCGAAGTAGACGGATTCGGTAAGCAAGATTTGAAGAGACTCGTCGGCAGGCAAGCAAACCTTACGATTCGTAATTTCCCCGAATCGGCTACAACCCTTAGGCGAAGACTCCGACTAACCGACGGCGGCGACGAGTATTGGTTTGCAACGACATTAGCCGATAACCGAAAAGTGATATTGCGTTGCACGAAAGCCTGATTTTTTGCTACCTATTTAGGTATAGTATCGTAATATATTTTCTGAAAAAACAGTAATATTAGTTTCGAAGAATCGGAAAAAATGATTAACTTTGAGCCCCGAAAAAATGTTTAATATTTAAACTAAAAATAATAATAAAATTATGGCACAAGTATCAGAACGCGGGAAGATTCTGCCCGCATCGCCTATCAGGAAACTTACTCCTCTGGCAGACGCTGCCAAACGTCGTGGTATCCACGTTCATCATCTGAACATCGGTCAGCCCGATTTGCCGACGCCTCAGGTAGCTCTTGACAAACTCAAACACATCGAACGCAAGACGCTCGAGTACAGTCCTTCGGAGGGATTGTTGAGCCTGCGTAAGAAAATGGTGGAATATTACGCCTCTATCGGCGTAACGCTCGACCCGAGCGAAATCATCGTAACTTCGGGTGGCTCGGAGGCGTTGATGTTTGGTTTTATGGCGTGTATGAATCCCGGCGACGAGGTCATTATCACCGAGCCGGCTTATGCAAACTATCATTCGTTTGCACAAATGGCAGGTATCAAGGTAGTTCCTTTGGTATCGAAGATCGAAAACGGATTCGCTCTGCCCGACATTGCCGAGTTTGAGCGACTCATCACACCGAAAACCAAAGCAATCCTCATCTGCAACCCCAACAATCCGACAGGGTACACCTATACCAAAGAAGAGCTGTACAAGATACGCGACTTGGTGAAGAAGTACGACCTTTTCCTCTTTGCCGACGAGGTTTATCGCGAGTTTTTCTACTCCAAAGAGCCGCTCATATCGGCAATGACACTCGAAGGAATAGAGCAAAACGTAATTCTTTGCGACTCGTTCTCGAAGCGTTACAGCGAATGCGGTATCAGAGTGGGAGCACTTATTTCGCACAACAAAGAGGTTTGCTCTACCGTGCTCAAATACTGCCAAGCAAGGCTTTCGCCTCCGTTGCTCGGACAGATAGTGGCAGAAGCCTCTATCGATGCTCCGAAGAGCTATCTGCAAAACACATACGACGAGTATATCGCTCGACGCAATGTGCTCGTAGAGGGTCTAAACAAGATAAAAGGCGTACACACGCCGATGCCCAACGGAGCGTTTTATACCATTGCTCAACTGCCTATCGACGATGCAGATAAGTTCTGTGCTTGGATGCTGTCGGACTTCAGCTACGATGGACAGACTGTGATGATGGCTCCGGCTACGGGCTTTTATTCGGACCACGCCAATGGTCGAAATCAGGTTCGCCTGGCTTATGTTCTCGAAAAGGGCGAATTGGAAAAGGCTCTGGTGGTACTTGCCAAAGGCTTGGAGAAATACAACTCATAATAGGATAAAAGACAAAGCCTAATCGAAAGAAAATCACGATATTGCTACAAGAGGCAGTATCGTGATTTGTTTTATAACACAAGCAAAATAAAAGGACTTATGTACGCGACACAGGCGACTACTACCGAAAAAAGTCATCGTCTTGCTTTGTCTCTTGCTGAGCCTTTTGTTTCTTGAGGTCTTTGCTAAGCCATATATCTACTCGCTTGCCAGGAATGACGGTGTCGTTGGGCTGAGGTATCTGTTTGTACACTTTGTACTGATTTTTTTCGCTGTCGTTTTTCGGCTGCGGTTGGTCGAATCCGATATAGCCTACGACGAGATTTTTGTCGGATATTATGCGTACTGCCTCTTCCGACGACAACCCGATGAGAGATGGCATAGCTACCATTTCGCCGGCGACATTATAGTCGTTGCGTCCGACCGATATGGTGAGCGCAGCTCCGTCGGGTAGCTTATCGCCTGCCTTCACTACGGCGTTGTTGTATCTTATTTCGAGTAAGACATCGGAGTATTCGGATGGTACTATATTGATACTGCTTATACTGAAACCCAGAGTGCTGAGCGTAGAGGTAGCTTGTCGTTCCGATACGCCTATGAGGTTGGGTATAGTTATCTCTTTTTTGGAGTTTGAGTTTATAGTAAGATATATCACTCGTCCGCTCTTTACGTTAAGTCCTTGTTTAGGAGTCTGTTCTACGATTACCCCAGGTTTTTGGTCTCTGATATATACCGAGTCTATTACTTCCATTTCGAGTCCGGCTTTATCTATCACTTGCTGTGCTTCAAGTTCGTAAAGACCTACAACATTGGGTACGTCGATAGATTCACCGTGATTGGTATATATTTTCAATAAAAAAAGTACCACTGCCGACAGTACGATAAGTAGCAATATGGACAGTACGATATTGCACCACACGAATCTACTCTTCAATAGCTTCAAAATCTTTTGTTTCATAAGTTTTAAAAATTATTATTCCAAACCGATTGGCAAAATTAATCAAAAAAAATCGACCGTAGCCTATAAAATTACTACACAATCAACCAAAAAAGTCAGCCTCATTCGAATCGGCCGAGTATCGTAGCTACAATATGGGCGGCTACTTCTGTCTTCGGCAACAACGGTAAATCGATAGTCTCGCCACTACGAGTGATGATGGTTACTTTATTTGTATCGTAGCCGAAGCCTGCACCTTTGTCGTTGAGTGAGTTTAGTACTATCATATCGAGGTTTTTACGTTGCATCTTTCCCATAGCATTTGCCTGTTCGTCGTTTGTCTCCAAAGCGAACCCAACAAGTAACTGTTTGTCGGTCTTCTGTTTACCTACGGTAGCAGCTATGTCTTGCGTCGGGCGTAGCCTTATAATGAGGTCGTCGGATTTACGTTTTATCTTTTCGCTATGAACCACCTCGGGGGTAAAATCGGCAACAGCTGCACAAAATACCAATATGTCGTAATCCTTAAAGTTTTGTACCACTGCCCGATACATATCCGATGCGCTTTCGATATCGATACGCTCGATACGCGGCGATACGGTCTGTAGCTGCACCGGACCGGCTATAAGCAATACATCTATATTCTTTGCGGCGAAGGCTTCGGCTATGGCAAAACCCATTTTGCCGCTACTGCGGTTGCCAATGAAACGAACGGGATCTATCGGTTCGTAAGTCGGACCTGCTGTTATTAATACTTTCACTGTGAATGAATCAGTCTTTGTCGAAGTAATCTTTGAGATATGCCACTATATTTTCGGGTTCTTCCATACGACCTTTACCTACGCTGTTGCAGGCAAGCTCTCCATAAGTCGGTTCTATGAGCTGAACTTCAATGGCTTGCAGTTGTTTTATGTTGCGTTGTACTATCGGGTGTGTATACATACGGTTGTTCATTGCGGGAGCTATAAATACAGGTTTGTCGAATGCCAAAAATAGGGTAGACAGAGCGTCGTCGGCTATACCGCAAGCGAATTTGCCGATGATATTGGCAGTAGCCGGTGCTACGAGCAATATATCGCCCCAGTCGGCATGCGATATGTGTTCGGGGTTGAAATCGCATATCGGCTCGAATACTTTGGAATATACCTTATTGCGCGAAACGGTCTGCAATGTAACGGTAGTAACAAACTCCAAAGCACTTTCGGTGGCAATAACCTTTACTTCAGCTTGTTCGGCAATAAGCTGTCGTATAAGTTCGGGGCATTTATATGCTGCTATGCCTCCCGAAATACCGAGTAAAATCTTTTTGTTTTTCAACATAATATCTTTGTACTTATATTATTTCTGCTTCTTGTTTTTTACCTTTATATCTTCGGTGAAAATCCACTTCCCTTTTTTCATCCGATAGGCGTTGATCGAAAAATCGGGTCCGTACGACAGTATCTTGCCGTCGACGACCTCCATAGGCGATAAGTTGTCGCACTCGATACGCTTTTTAGAGGCGTTGTATTCGAGATACATCGATACCCGTCGGTCGAAGTCGAATACTATTCGCGACTTTGTATCTTCTATCTCTTTGCCCGTATTGTAATAGTCGATACTCTTGTATTCGAATACAGGCAGCCCAAGCGTAGGCTCCGAGCCGTCGAACCTGATGATATCTATTACTTTTTGGCGAGTTACTTGTCGGTTTCGCCAGCCGAGCAGTGTGTAATAGGTGTGTTTATCTACTTTGAACGGTATGATGCTGTAATACAAGGCTCCGTACCATGTCTCGGGTGTGTATGTCTTTTTCTCGTCTATCTGCTCCGACGAAGAGATTCTCGTCAGATACGACTTATCGCCGTTGGTATTCAGGAATAAAGCATTGTATATAGTCGCTTCCTTTAAAGGTATTAGCCACGAATATAGGGTAATATTACCGTCGGAAGCCAATACTTTGCCGATATATTTCACGCTGTCGAAGGGTAGAGAGCTGCTTTGGTCGTCTGCAATAAGCCTATCCATGACGTTATAAACGGAGTCGTTGAGCGATATTCTCGCCGTATCGCTATTTGTGTCTATTATACGCTTGAATAGTTCGTTGAGCGTGGTTATATACCTATTGTCTGCATTTTGCGATATTGTGTATATGGGGCAAATCAGTGTAAGGGCGTATATCAGTATTATTCGTTTCATCTTCCGCTGTTTTTTATCAATTCTCCGAGTGTAGTGTTGAAAGTATTTTTTCTTAGTATCTCTTCCAATGGCAGATGAAGGCGATAGCTCCACGTATGATTCGGATTATCGGGATAATTGATGCGTTCCGACATAAAGTCTTTTGCCGCCGTATCGTCGTTTATCGCCAGATAGTCCTGAATGGGAATTATTGCCCACATAGCATCGGTTTCGAAAAGCAAAGCTAATATTTTTTTTGCAATCTCCGAAGTACATCTCTCGGGAGCCTCCCCCGCAAGTCTGAGCACATTGCCGTACAGACTGCGTACTCTATCCCTATCCTCGCTCCACCACATACGCAGAGTAGACGTATCGTGCGTGCCTGTGGTAACTACCGAGTTGTACGGGACTCTGTCGGGAACGACAAACTCCGTCCCCATCTCTTTGGGCATACGCAAAACCTCGAGCGATAGTATATTTAGTTGCCGCATAACATCGGGCACCGAAGCGGGCACCATACCCAAGTCTTCGCCGCAGACGAGCATATCTATATCGTCGAGTATCACAGGGAGCTTGTTTAGAGCACTTTGTCGCCAAAACTCGTTATGACGGCGGTAGAAATAATCGTTATAAAGACGGTCGAAATCCTCTCGTTCGTCTGGCGTAAGCCCTTTGTACGCCTGTGTCTTACGTGCCATAATGCGAGGATGATAATGTGCAGGCTTGTACGGGTCTTCTATAAAAAGTACATTATCGGTATCGGTAACAATCAACTCTTTACCGTCGGGATATCGTAAGGTATACTTCTCGTCGGCAGGTAATTTGTATTGCCTGATTTCTTCGACCGACAGAGGCAAAGCGGGCGAAAAATATCCCAACAATCCGCTGCTGACCGTCAGAGGTATCTCCCAAATCCTGAAAAAGCCCAATATATGGTCTATCCGTACGGCATCGAAGAGTGTCTGCATAAAGCTGAACCGTTGCCGCCACCAGCTGTAAGCGTCTTTTGACATATTCGCCCAATTGTATGTGGGGAAGCCCCAGTTCTGTCCCTCGTCGGAGAAGTCGTCGGGCGGAGCTCCTGCCTGCTTGTCGGTATTGAATAAGTGCGGATATTGCCACACGTCGACGCTGAGTCTGCCGACACCCACGGGTATATCGCCCTTTAAATATATGGAATGTGCATTCAGATAAGACTTGGCTTCTCTAAATTGTTTGAAAAGATGATACTGTACAAAGTAATAAAACTCAACCTTTTCGGCATTGTCTGTAGCATATCGACGTATCTTTGTCGCGTCTGCCGAAGCCCAATCGCCCCAAGCGTAGAAATTGCCTGTGCCGAAATCGTCTGCAAGACAACGAAATACGGCATACGGTAGAAGCCAACCGTTTCTTTGCTCGAAACAGAAAAGAGTACGCCTTAATGTGTCGTACAGGGCTGCGTCTGCTCGTTGCTCCCGATACAACTGCCTTAGTACACTGAGTTTAAGCCGTAACACATCGGAATATTGTACTCGGTGTTGCTCGTCGAGGCGGCGACGCTCCTGTTCGAACTCACGGAGCAAATTCGTGTCTTTTATCTCACCTATCTTGTCTATATTTACGTATATAGGATTGAGAGCATATATCGATACCGAACGGTATGGATACGAGTCTGTATCGTCGAACGAAATATTGGTATCATTTACGGGCAATATCTGTATGATTTTCTGACGTGTAGCCACGCACCAGTCTGCCAAGAGGCAAAGGTCTGTAAATTCGCCTACTCCCCAGCCGTTGCGGCGTCTGAGCGAAAATACCGGCACTGCCACGCCGGCACCGTGCCAATCGAGAGTACCTCTGAAAACTGCTCTGTATCGTCGGTAGGCTTCATCGCTTCGTTTAGAGAATATACGGTTATCGCCATCTTCCCAGAGGTTTATATGCGACGTCGACGGGTCGAAGACGACGAACTTAAACTCAAAGCTATCGGGCAGACTACCGTAATCCACGTCCACCCGCCAACGGCGAATACCAACCCTCTGCATAGACACAGGCTTCTGCCAGCAACCAAGCGTGGCACACGAACCGACGACACCGATATTCAGTGTTTCGACTATCGGCTGGTAATCAATGATAAAGGTTAATTTTGAGCTAATAGACGAATTAATCATTTGTAGGATTGCATTCTTTTTTCCGACATTACAGTTAATGCCACACTCTATTTATTTCAATGTAATCCCGAATTTTCATTTCTTGACTGATATATACAAATAGCAATGAGCTTTACCGTCTTTTGTATATTCTGCAGGCACACTACTTTCATAATCAATGGTAAAGGCTCTTTTTAATGTCCCTGTGTCGGTATCATCCCATACTTTTTTCCAAGCCTTTTTTGTACATAGTTCTATGTTTCCATTGTCATCAATAGCCTCATATTTTTTATACAAACCATTTTCTACTTTCTTTTCTATATCTTCAAAAAAGAAACGATTTACTCCCACTATGCTAATATCATAATCGCCTTTCTCTCCATTTTCGTAATTACTATATTTTGAAATGGGAGAGATACCTTCCACAAAATTATGTTCGCTATCAAACAAAACGGGTAGTTTCCCTGCTGAAATATCTTTCCATAATTCACTTATCTGGCTGATACCTTTTTCTGTATTATTTGTGCGAATGGTAACCTCTTTCAATATATATGCCATATTCGGTATGATATTTTCAATTAAATATTATCAGTCATTCTTTTTGTAGTTTTGCCTCTTCCCAAATCTCATTCATTTCGTCGAGCGACATATCTTTAAGCATCCTGCCTTGTTTGATGGTCTTATCTTCGAGATAGTTGAAGCGGGAGATAAACTTTCTGTTAGTCTTATCTAAGGCATCATCAGGGTTTATGCCATACAGACGTGCCGCGTTGATGAGGGCAAAAAACATATCGCCCATCTCGGCTTCCATTCGTGCAGTATCTTTCGCCCGCAACTCCTGCTCAAACTCGTCGAACTCTTCTTTGACCTTGTCCCAGACCTGCTCTTTCGCCTCCCAGTCGAACCCTACGGACGCCGCTTTTTCCTGTATCCGACAAGCTTTTATCATCGACGGCAGAGCCGAAGGCACGCCGCTCAACACGCGTTTGTTGCCGTCTTTTTCTTTTAGCTTCAGCTCCTCCCAGTTCTGTTTTACCTTCTCTGCCGTATAGGCTTCGACATTGCCATATATGTGAGGGTGTCTGAATATCAGTTTCGTTACTAAGGAGTCGCAGACGTCTTTTATGTCGAAGTCGCCTGTCTCGCTACCCATACGGGCATAGAAAACCACGTGTAGCAGCACGTCGCCAAGCTCTTTTTTGACCTGTTCGAGATTTCCTTCGGCGATAGCCTCCGACAACTCAAAAACCTCTTCGACCGTGTTGTTACGCAGCGACCCGAAAGTCTGTTTCTTGTCCCAAGGACATTTTTCTCGCAACTCGTCCATCACATCGAGCAGACGCGAGAACGAACCCAATATCTCTTCTCTGGTGTGCATCGTAAGTATGTTTACCTTTATTTTTGCTCTGCAAAAATACAACAATTTGTTGGAACAACGTTGCCCGTTTGCTTGGTGGCGAGGCTGGCGACTTTTTACATAAAAATACCGCCCGAATAGAGATTTTTATGTAAGTTTGCATCGTGTTTCGGAGGCAGTAGCCCTCCCGAAGCGATAATTATTATGATACGAAAGGCAGTTATTTTAGGTACGGGCAATGTAGCGTGGCAGTTGGCACACAGCTTACCGCTTTTCGGCTATTGTGTGGTGCAGATATTCGGGCGTAATGCGGCGAAAGCCGAAGACCTCGCTTCAGCTGTAGGAGCAGACCATACCGATAGTTACGATGAGATATACCCCGATGCCGATATATACATATACGCTGTCTCCGACGATGCCATATCGGAGGTAGTAGCGAGCGTTCGCCTCGATAGTGGGGTGCACGTTCATACTTCGGGCTGTGTTGGTATCGATGTATTTGAGGGTAGCAAAAGCAATTACGGAGTGGTGTATCCTTTCCAGACTTTTACACGAAACAAAAAGATAGATTTCTCGAAAGTGGCTATATTTTTCGAGGCAAACAACGCCAGTAGCCGAAGCAGGGTAGAGGAGTTTGCAAAGGCTCTCTCGCTTAAGGTCTTCGAGAGCAATAGCGAGCAACGCCGCAGGGTACACTTGGCGGGTGTCGTCGGGTGCAATTTTGCCAACTATCTATGGAGTATCTCGTACGATATTCTGAGGCAGCAGGGGTATCCTTTCCGTGACGTGATGTTGCCGCTCATAGAGGAGAGCCTCGATAAGCTCAGATATATGTCTCCCTCAGAAGCTCAGACAGGTCCGGCTCGCCGAGGCGATACGGGCACCATAGCCGCACACGAGGCACTGCTTGCCGACAATAGCGACATAGCCGCGATGTATCGCATGCTATCGAAAATGATAGCCGACGGCAGCAACTATAAATACAACCGCAACAGACAATGATACTGAATTATATTTGGATAGCTTTCGTACTCATAGCCGTCGTTGTGTCGCTGGCGGTAGCTCTCTTTTCGGGCGATGGCAGCAGCCTTAACGCCGTCATGGAGGCGATGTTTGCCAACGCCAAGACAGGCTTCGAAATCTCGCTGGGGCTTACGGGCGTGCTGACGCTTTGGCTGGGCTTTATGAAGATAGGGGAGCGGGGCGGTGTCATAGAGTTTTTGGCTCGTATCACCTCGCCTTTTTTCTGTAAGATATTCCCCGAGATACCTAAGGGGCATCCGGTGCTTGGCTCTATGTTTATGAACTTCTCTGCCAATATGCTCGGACTCGACAACGCCGCCACACCTCTCGGGCTTAAAGCCATCAAAGAGCTCCAAGAGCTCAACCCGAAGAAAGACACGGCTTCGAATGCCATGATAATGTTCCTCGTGCTCAATACCGCAGGGCTTACCCTTATACCCGTTACCGTCATCACATATCAGACTCAGGCGGGAGCCGCAAGCCCTACCGATATATTTTTGCCCATACTTATGGCTTCGACCTTCTCCACTCTCGTGGGGCTCATAGCCGTAGCTCTCAGGCAACGTATCGACTTGCTCCAACGCACCATAGTGCTTACTATCGGTGCCGTATTGCTGCTGCTCGGTCTTATGGTATGGGCGTTTCGGTCGATGCCTGCCGAGCGTGTCGACTTCTATTCGAAGATAATAGCCAATACGCTGCTGCTCGGTATCATATCGGCATTTATCGTAGCTGCCGTTCGGCGGCGGGTCAATGTCTACGATGCCTTTATCGAGGGGGCAAAAGATGGCTTCAAGGTCGCTATCGGTATTGTGCCGTTTCTCATTGCCGTCTTGGTGGCGGTTGGTATGTTTCGTGCTTCGGGGGCGATGGATTTCCTATTGCTTGGGCTTTCGCACCTATTTGAGTGGTGTGGGTTGCCGACCGATTTCGTGCCGGCTATGCCTACTGCCGTCATGAAGTCGCTCAGCGGCAGCGGTGCTCGCGGTATGATGCTCGAGGCGATGAATACCTACGGCGTCGATTCGTTCGTAAGCAAGGTATGCTGTATCTTGCAAGGCTCCTCAGATACGACGTTCTATATCTTGGCTCTCTACTTCGGCTCGGTGGGTATCACCAAGACACGCTATGCGCTCGGTATGGGGCTTTTTGCCGACTTGGTGGCGGTAGTATCGGCTATCGTACTGGGATATCTGTTTTTTGGTCATTTAATACAATAAACAATAATCACTATCGTCGAAACAAGTTCGGCTCTGCCATCGCTTAAACTCAAAATTCGTAATTCGTCACTCATAACTCGTCACTCATAACTCGTAACTCATAATTCGTAATTCGTAATTCGTAATTCATAATTCGTAATTAAATAATGTATCGCATATCTATCCGTATTGAACTCGAAGAATACCGTAAAGACCTACTCGTCGATGCCCTCGCCGAGGCGGGTTTCGAGGCTTTCGAAGACAACGACTTCGGGCTGGCTGCATACTGCCCCGATAGCTTATTCGACGAGTCGCGTTTGGCTACGATACTTCCAAGCGAAGCGAAGTATAGGGTAGAGCAGCTCGACGACAATCTTTGGCAGCGATTTATATAGATATCATTTGTTTCGAACGATAATTAATTAACAAAATAATACTCCACACCGACAAAAGATGAATATTCCTTCTTACACACTTATCCCCTTCGTATTACAACTGCTTGTCATAGCCGTTGCTCCGCTTACCATACCTCTATGGTGGGAGCGTAACCGCAACAAACTCCTTGTCTCGCTCGTGCTGAGCATACCTGTGATTTTGTTTCTGATGTCGAACGATATGCTCTATAAGTTCGAGCACCAGATGCTGTACGACTATGTGCCGTTTGTCGTCTTGCTCGGGGCTCTATTTGTCGTTACGGGGGGCATACATCTGAGTGGCGATATTATGGCTACTCCCAAGACCAACGCTATATTTCTGGCTATAGGCTATGTTTTTGCTTCGCTTATGGGGACTACCGGAGCTGCCATGCTGCTCATTCGCCCGCTTATCGATACCAATCGCCAACGTAAGTTCAAGACCCATACCATACTCTTTTTTATCGCCTTAGTAGCCAATTGCGGCGGACTGCTCACACCGCTCGGCGACCCGCCCCTCTTCTTGCTATATCTGAGAGGAGCCGAGTTTACTTGGTTTCTGCACCTGCTGCCCGAATGGTTGTTCGTAGGCTTCGTCTTGCTTGCCATCTACTACCTGCTCGACCGTTTCTACTACTACCGCCACGAGGAGTGGACTGCTATCTCTGCCGATATCAGGGAGCAACAGCCCATACGTATCACCGGCTGGGGCAATATCGTCTTGCTACTTGGTGTGGTGCTGTCGGTAGCTTTCATCAATAGCCAGTATATACCGCTTATGGGGCAGACAGACGCTCCCGTGTATGTGAAGTTCCTGCGCGAGATAGTGCTCGGCGTTATCATAACGCTTTCGTTTGTACTTACGCCCAAGTCTATCAGAGAGGCAAACCGATTTACGCTGACGCCCATACTCGAGGTAGCTGCCGTCTTCGTGGGCATATTTGCCACTATGACGCCCGCCCTTATCTTTCTCAACCAACACTCGTCGGATATGGGCAGTCTTAGCGACCCGTCGCACTTCTACTATTTTACGGGTGTGCTCAGCTCGTTTCTCGACAACGCACCTACGGCTCTCGCCTTCCATAGCTTGGCAGAGGGGTTGCCGCTTGTAGGGGCTCAGGTAGCGGGTATTTCAGAATCGATACTCAAAGCCATTTCTACGTCGGCCGTCTTCTTCGGGGCTATGACCTATATCGGCAACGGACCTAACTTTATGGTAAAGGCTATCGCCGAAGAAAACCGCGTACCGATGCCATCGTTTTTCGGCTATATATTTAAGTTTTCTCTCTTCGTGCTGCTACCCGTCTATATCATCACCGAAAGGATTTTTATGTAATCGTATCGTAGGGGCTTGCCCCGTGTGTGTTAGCCCCTTTTTTATTCAACTCTTACAACGCTTCAACCTCCCTCCATTCCTTCATTTTTAACTCTTAATTTTTAATTTCCCTCGCCCCTACACCCCTTCATTTTTACTTTTTCATTTTTAATTTTCCTCGCCCCTCCATTATTACTTCTTCATTTTTAACTTTTCATTTTTAATTTTTTGGGCGTGCCCCTCGCCGCAAGCGGCTTCGGGTCGGGCTATCCGCTCTTACTCGCCGCATACAAACGGTTAGTCTTATCTCTTCCCTCTCCGTAATTCCTAATTCGTAATTCGTAATTGATTAAGCGTCTCGTATCCGCTTCTATCCCTCACGCATCCCGATGCCCACGCCTCCGCCCGTACAGACAATTCACGAATTGCCTCATCAACATCAGGGCAACCACAAGGATTGCCCCTACATTTTTGTGCTCCGCACAAACCCCAACCGCCTATCCCCAATACAAACCATTCAATAACACACAAACCGTAGGGGCGAACCTTGTGTTCGCCCTTTTTATAATTGTGTTCGCCCTTATTTTACATTCCCATTTTGTGCTCCGCACAAAACACAATTAAACGCTTCAACAGTTAAACGACTAAACGTAATTTGCTCCGCACTGCTGGTCGTAATTGATTTCAGAATCCCTTTATGGTGAGTTAAAAGTGTTAAAACTTCGGTTGTTGGTATATTTTTGTATACCTTTGCAGAGTTCCTAAATATAGTCTTATACATGAAATCAAGAGAACTACATAAGTTGATAAGAAAAAACGGTTGGGAGCTATTGCGTGTGAGTGGCAGTCACTATATTTATGAAAAAGATGGGCAGACATATCCCGTGCCATACCACGGTACTAAAGAGATGGGGCGAGGTATAGAGACGAAAATCAAAAAAGAGATGAACCTAAAATAAAAATACGAGTAGATATGAAAATTATACGTATCGTCATAGAAAGAAGCAACGATTGCTATTGGGCTTATGCCGAAAATTTGGATGGCGTAAGCGGTGGCGGAGATACTGTCGAGGAGGCTAAAAAAGAAGTATTAAATTCCTTGGAACTACAGAAGGAGCTTGGCAATATTGCCAATCGACAATACGAGATAAGGTATAAATACGATACCGAAAGTTTATTGCAATACTACAAGGGGATACTCAACAATCCTGCGATGGAACGCATAACAGGGATAAATCAGAAACTGATACACCAATATTCGACAGGTAAAAAAAAGCCTCGAATAGCCCAGAGGCAAAAAATAACGGAAGCCTTGCACCGCCTTGGACGAGAAATGCTCGCGGTAGAACTTTAGCAAACAACATTTCCCATTTCCCCCCGCCCCGCTTCAAACGCTTACACGCTTCAACGTAATTCGTAATTTGTAATTGATTTTGTGCTCCGCACAAACCACAATTCAACGCTTACACGCTTCAACATTCCCTTCATTTTTCATTCTTGCTTCTTAATTTTTTTTGCAGAATGCAAAAAAAAAGTATTACCTTTGTAGCCGTCGGGGGTAATTCGGAGATGATATTTCTTCGAAATTATCGGCGGCAAGCGACCCACGACTGTGGTTTTGCACAAAGTAAAACAAAACGAGCAATCCACGACCGTGGTTTTGCACAAAGTAGAGTAAAACGAGCAATCCACGACCGTGGTTTTGCACAAAGTGAAACAAAGTGAGCAACCCACGACCGTGGTTTTGAAGAAAACAGTTGTTGGCGAGCAACCCACGACCGTGAATTGAGAAGAACGAATAATTTTTAATTCACGACCGTGAATTGAATAGAACGAGTAATAATAATTAAATAAAAAATCAAATGAAAAAAGTAGTCTTATTTTTTGCCCTCGCAGTAGGGCTTCTCTCGAGTGCCGCCACAGTGCAGGCACAGATAGTAAACATGAGCCGCTATATCACCCTTACCGTCGCAAAAGACTCGGCGATACGGCTCGACTTCAAGGCAGCCGCTGGCGGCAGGCTCGTACGCATCGTAAGCGGCAGCACCGATACTATCGTTACCGTCGGCAGCGACTGGACGGGCTTTGCCAACTACACCGCCGACGGTACCACGATGACCGTCTACGGCGATATAATAGGCTTCAGTTGCAGCGGTAACAGAGCAAACCTCACCGCCCTCGACCTGTCGCAGAATACGCAGTTGACATGGTTAAATTGCAGTTCCAATCAACTCACCAGCCTCGACGTAACGCACAATACGCAGTTGATAGAGTTAAATTGCCACAACAATAGTCTTAACAGTCTCGACATATTGCACAATACGCAGTTGTGGGGGGTATATTGCCACGGCAACAACTTCTCCACTCAGGCTCTCAACGATATCTACTGTGCTCTGCCCGATAGAACAAGCGAGACATATGGAGTAATACAGCCCGTACGGAACTCTTCGTCGGAAAACCACGCTACCGTCATTGCCACCAACAAACAGAACGCCACCACCAAGAACTGGAGAGTGCAGTACTACTCAAACGATGCCGACATACCCGTTACTATGGGTACATACGTGTGCGGCACGCCACACCCTGTCGACACGAGCCGCTATATCACCCTTACAGTCTCTAACGGTGAGGTGATAAAGCTCGACTTCAAGGCAGCCGCTGCCAATACCTCCGTACGTATCAAAAGCGGTATCACCGATACTACCATCACCGTCGGCACCAGCTGGAAAGGTATTACCTCCTATACTGCTGCCGATAGCGTTATGACCGTCTACGGCGATATAATCGTCTTCTATTGCAGCAACAACAGAGCGAAGCTTACCGCCATCGACCTGTCGCACCATACGCAGTTGACGGAGTTATATTGTACCAACAATAAGATCACCAGCCTCGACGTATCGAACAATACACAGCTGACCGGATTATATTGTACAAGTAATCAGCTTAGCAGCCTCAATGCAAGTGGGTGTACGCAGCTGAAGACATTAAATTGCGTATCCAATCAACTCTTGAGCCTCAATGTAAGCGGATGTACGCAGTTGACCAAAGTGGAGTGTTTCTCCAATCGACTCTCGAGTCTCGATGTAAGTGGATATACTCAATTGAAGGAGTTGAACTGTCACGGCAATCAGCTCTCGAACATCAATGTAAGCGGATGTACACAGTTGAAGGAGTTGAAATGTTACAACAATCAGCTCGCAATCCTCAATATAAATGGATGTACACAGTTGAAGGAGTTATATTGCTACAACAATATTCTCACCGCTCTCGATGTAAGCGGGTGTACGCAGCTGACAAAAGTATATTGCCACGACAATAAACTCTCTACCGATGCTCTCGACGATATCTACTGTGCCCTGCCCGATAGGAAAGATTCTATCAATGGAGTGATACAGCCAGTAGACAACTCTTCGTCGACATACAACGATACTGTCATTGCTTCCAACGCCGCCAACGCCACCGCCAAGAACTGGAAGGTGCAGTACTACTCAAACGATGCCGACATCGCTACTACGGGTAGCTACGTATGTGGTACGCCACACACCAAACCTAATATGGATAGATACATCACTCTTACCGTCGCAAAAGACTCGGCCATAAAGCTCGACTTCAAGGCAGCCGCAGCCGCCACTCCCGTACGTATAGTAAGCGGAAGCAATACGCAAGACATCACCGTCGGTACCGACTGGTACAACGGCAACATACCAAGTACCTATACCGTTACTGCAGGTAGCACCACTATGACCATCTACGGCGACCTGACGGATTTCAGTTGCTCCGGCAACTATGCAAACCTCACTGCCATCGACCTATCGCACAATACGCAGTTGCAGAGGTTATGGTGCTACTCCAATCAGCTCACCTCCCTCGACGTATCGCAGAATACTGAATTGGATTGGGTAAATTGTTCCGACAATAAGCTTAGCAGCCTCGACGTATCGAAGAATACGCAGTTGAAGTGGTTATATTGTTTAGACAATAATCTCACAAGCCTCAACGTATCGAATACTCAGTTGGAGCTGCTATATTGCGACGGCAACAACTTCTCCACTCAGGATCTCGACGACATCTACTGCGCTCTGCCCGATAGGACAGGCAAGGAAAATGGAGTGATAAGGCCGGTATACAACTCTTCGTCGTCGTACAACAACACTGTCCTTGCAACCAATGCACAGAACGCCACCGCCAAAAACTGGAAGGTGCTGTACGCCGACAATACCGACATACCCACTACGGGTAAGCATAAGTGCTCCGCTACCGACATAGCCGAAGCCGCCGCCGAGCCGGCTCTCACCCTCTACCCGAACCCCGTGGCAGACGTGCTATACCTCTCGGCTACCGCTCGCACCATACGGATATATAACGTCTACGGCATCGAAGTAGCCCACGCCACCGATACCGACCGCGTAGAAGTATCGCACCTGCCCGCAGGTGTCTACACTGTAAAAGCCGATGGCACGGTAGCGAAAATGGTAAAGCGCTGACGCTTCAATTAAAAATTAAAAATTACGATTTACGACCGTCAGTGCGGAGCAAATTAGGGGCGAACTTGTATGTTCGTCCCTTTTTTATTTGTGCGAAGCACAAAACAGATAGGCCTACGCGCCGAGACGCAAACCCGCTTGTGCGAAAGTGAGCGAAGAAAAACGTCGAACTGTC
>ERZ773009.1203-NODE-1203-length-18462-cov-8.880915_pt1 | contig 18462 bp, 21 predicted proteins | sample MGYA00580663_ERZ773009 | MGnify/ENA primary metagenome ERZ773009 (study PRJEB29015, sample SAMEA2737969) | human oral metagenome | biome: human oral; feature: human-associated habitat; material: dental | place: China | collected 2026 ... | reverse complement strand
GGTACATCTCCACGGTACGTTCCATTCTTACCAACGAGAAGTACCGTGGCGATGCACTGATCCAGAAAGAGTATACGGCGGACTTCCTCGATAAGACGCGACGGAAGAATACGGGTGAGATTCCGCAGTACTATGTGGAAGAGCATCATGAGGCGATTATCCCGCCGGACTTGTTCGATTTCGTGCAGACAGAAATCAAGGAGCGTGAAAAGAGAGGGAAGCACAGCGGTGTGAGTATCTTCGCGAACAAAATCAAATGCGGCTGCTGCGACGGTTGGTACGGCGCTAAGGTATGGCATTCGACGGATAAATACCGCAGAGTCATCTACCGCTGCAACAAGAAATATGCCCACAAGGGCAAGCCATGCAATACAAGACATCTGACAGAGGATGAGATCAAACAGATTTTCGTCAAGGCACTGAATTCCTTGGTGGAAGTCAAAGAGCACGTGATTGCAGAACTCCGATCTCTGATTGACAGCGTTTGCCGGACGGGGGAGCTGAGGGAGGAACGGGATAAAGTAGAGCAGGAACTCAGCGTTTTGGCAGAACGCCTTGAAACACTGATTCGTGAGAATGCACGGGTGGCACAGGATCAGAATGCGTATCTGAATCAGGAGAATGAGATTCGTGCACGCTATCTGGAAAAGCAGGGGCATCTAGCGAGGTTGGATGAGCAAATTGCCGAGAGGGAGGGCAAGAGAAAGACCTTGGAGACCATGATTCAAGTGATATGTGGTATCAACGGGGAGCAGACTGAGTTTGACGAGGATTTGTGGAGCTGGCTGCTCGATCACATTGTGGTGAAGGAGGATGGAGCGATAGTTGTTATTTTCAATGACGGGATTGAGATTGTATCTGAGGGATAATTTCTCCATTTATTTCTATGCACATGGAGAAATGTGCAAAAAAAAGCACGTCACCTGTGCTATACTCTCTGTGTAAGCAAGATGATAGGGAGGTATGACGATGTACGGCGCAAACAAAAAGATACTGAACCTGTTGATTTTGAAGATACTGCAGGAGCACACGGATGCCAAGCATCGGCTGACGCAGGGCGAGATCATCCGTCTGCTGCAGTTGCAGTACGAGATTACCTGTGATCGCCGTTCGGTGCGCAGCAACATCCAGTCTTTGCAGGACATAGGCTACGAGATCGCGACACACGGCGGATGTTGGCTCGTGGAACGGGACTTCGATGATGCCGAGCTGCGTATGCTGATCGACAGCGTCCTGTTCTCGCGGACGCTCTCGACAGCACAGGCAAAGCGACTGATCGGGAAGTTGAAATCATTCGGCAATCGCTACTTTCATGCGAAGGTAGCGCACATCTCGAATCTTCCTGAGCTTTCGCACGCTGACAACAAGCAGGTGATGATTGTTCTTGACGTGCTCAACGATGCCATCGAGGAAAAACGCAAGGTGCGGTTCACTTATAACACCTATGGGACGGACTTCAAACTCCATCCGAAACGGAGTAAGCCTTATATCGTCAATCCTTATCAACTTGTTGCGAACAACGGTTGGTACTATCTCATCGGCAACTACGACAAATACGACAACGTATCTCACTACCGTGTTGACCGCATCACGGCAATTGAAATACTGTCCGATGCGGCAAAGCCGACGAGTGTTGTACGAGAGTTCGCGCGTGGATTCAGCCTCCCGCGCCACATGGCAGAGCACATCTATATGTTCGGCGGAGAGAGTGTCACCGTGAAGATGCGGGCGAACACCTCCATGATGGATGCACTCGTTGACTGGTTTGGCAAAGATTTCCGCATCATACAGGAGGATGCGGATGAACTTATCGTTTCTGTTGTCTGCAACGAAATGGCGATGAAATACTGGGCGCTGCAGTACGGGGAATACGTGGAGGTCTTGGAGCCGAAAAGCCTGCGGGATGATATTTGTGATGCAGTCGATTGGATGAGGAAGAAGTATAAGTAGGTGAAATGGAGGTAATCATGGTCGAGGAATTTTATGGAAAAATCAGCAGATCCGGTTCGAACTTATCCGATAAATTGGAAGATAAGCTGACCGGAGATTTCTTCGGTACATTCAGGTACATGGATTTTTATGACGGACTGCAACCAATCCTATGCGGGGCATTACACAAATCGGAAAAGCATCAAGAAGAATCACAGACCGCGATTCAGCTCATAGAAAACGTGAATTGCACAAATATAAGAGATGAGGAGCATATCAAATTCTGGCCGAAACACGATCTTGGGGAATTGGATGTTTTGTTGGAATTTGACAATTGCTATATTGGCATTGAGGTAAAGTTTCAGAGTGGATTGTCCTCAGACGATCAGCTCATTCGCGAAGCAAACATTTTGTGCGATTTGCCCAAAGATAAAAAGAAAATCCTGCTGTTCATTGCGAAGCACGAAGCATGCATATCGGTTTATCGTAAATATAAGGATATTATAAGAAAGGATGTCCATTTCGTTTTTGCGAGTTGGGAAGACATATTGCAATCGATGAAGGATATTTTGAACGGGGGGAAGGGAAGCAAATATACCTTTGGGCAGAAATTGATGATACGTGATTTGGTAAGATTATTGACAAGAAAGGACTTCGATACCTTTTTGTCTATGACAAATGGTATTGCCGATAAACTGGGTCAATTAATAGAAAAGGAAGAATACTTTATGGCAGATCGTAAAAATAATAAGGATTATACGACGAACTATAAAAATGCCGCCTTTGTGGTTTTTATGACGTACAAAAATGTAGATAAATTGCTCAAGGCTATAAATTCTAAATCCCAGGAATGCGGCTATACGTTTATAAAGAGGCATGAAGAGACGTGCGCCGGTATTGTGGATGATCTTTGGCTGACGTTTAGCAAAGAAGCAAATTCCGGCAGCGGGGACACTTCGTTGTATGCAGTGAATATCTTTTTGACGAATACAAATGAAGAACATCTGTCCGATCCGACTTTCAGTGTTTTGAGATACGTTTCGTCAAATGCTGTTTCAAAAAATCTCACTGGAAAAGAATTAGTGAAGGCGATTGATGAAAATGGCGATACAGAAATGGATGTTTGCGATATCGCTGTGAATGGAATAACCAGAAAGTTACGAAGGAGAGGTATAAATAACACTAAAAAATATTCTGACTTGCAGTGTTGTTATTATGTAGATTTACCCTTGATGCGCATTTCCAAGGAGGACATAAAATGGGTTTTTCATATCTTTGATGAACTGTCGAAGCAGCCTAAAAACGTGTGTTCACAGTAAGAAGCGAATTGAGGAAAATCTAATATTGACTGAAATAGATGAAGTGTGTCACTGACATGACAGAGATTCCGGCGTGTGACGGAAAGCTCTAATATAAGAGGAAAGTTGTTTGATTAATATTTTTATGATATGATTACAAAGGATTAAAAAGTGTAACAAATTGCAGAATATTAATGAATAATTTCATATCTATACAGCAAAACCAATATCATCTTACCAATGAAATGTCTATGTCGATCGCTATGATGAGATTACGACGTATGGATGACATGAATGAGAGGAGAACAGTGTTGGCTACATCGTCGGTATCACTTTTATTATACAACTCGTCGGGATAGTGATTATGCTTGTCTATGGATTGGTGACAGATCCTATCAATATCCTTATAGGAGTTGCTGGTATTGTGGGTTTCTTCATAGTGTTGTTCGTTATTTAGGGAAGGAAAGTAAAAATCATGGGAGTATTTGATTTCTGTCATGGCAAATCTACTGAACCTACTGGCTGTCCCGATGTGCCGATAGCAGATATTAAAGATGACCGTTTTAATGTCGGCCAGTACATCAACGGTCTTTCCAGTTTTATTTTGACCTGCGACACGCCAATGACTGTTTCTATTCAAGGAGACTGGGGCAGCGGAAAAACAAGCATGATGAACATGGTTGATGCCAACATAAGAAACTTGGCCTTGCCCATCTGGTTTAACACTTGGCAATTCTCCCAATTCTCTCTCGGAAATTCGTTGGCAATCTCAATGATGGAGGTCTTGCTCCAAAGACTAGATGGGGATCCCAATATCTTGGGGAAAATTGTCGGTGGAATAAAAGGGCTGGCAAAAAATGCCATCTTAACTGCTGCGGAGATGACAGCTGGTTCGCGGGTGGCCGATAAGATCGAGCAAGCAACAGATTCTGCCACTGCCACGACTTATGTTTCGGAAATTTTGGCTCTAAAGGAGCAATTTCAAAAAGCCGTGAACACAAAATTAGAAGAGACGATGCGTCAGCGAGTTGTTGTTTTTGTTGATGATTTAGATCGACTTCATCCTGCAAAAGCAGTGGAACTGCTGGAAGTCTTGAAACTCTTTTTGGACTGTGAGAATTGTGTATTTGTCCTTGCCGTCGATTACGAAGTAGTCACTATGGGGATAAAGCAGAAGTATGGCTCGGAAGTGGATGCTCACAAAGGGCGCAGTTTTTTTGATAAGATCATCCAACTTCCATTTAAAATGCCTGTAGCACAATACGATATAGCCGTTTATGTGCAAAATATAATGGAGCGACTTAAGGTCGATACTGATGATGCCAATGTGTCGCTTTTCACCTCGCTTATTAAGACATCCATCGGACTCAATCCACGGAGCATGAAACGACTGTTTAACACTTTTCAGCTGTTAAATATTATCACCGAGTCCGTAATACATCATATCCCTGAAAAATTGCGTCAGCGCATTTTATTTGCCACTGTCTGTATGCAAATGAGGTATGATGCTCTGTATAATTACATGGCAGCAGGAAATGCAAGCATAGACAATCTCCGTGCACTATCGAGCGTCGATACCCATACGATTAAACACTTCGTCGAACATCAAGGAAATACAGCGGATACGCAGGAAGATGACAACATTACTGATTTCGCTATTTTGGAGGAAATCTTTGCCCGTGTTGATTTTTCGGCGGAACTTACGCGTCTTTTGCAGGAGTTGCCGAACTTTCTGGAATATTTCCTCTTGACGGTAAAAGACGATGCAACCTCGGAGTTTTCCGAAACTAATACGTATTATTTGCGTGATATTCTCCGCTGTTCGGCTGTCACTTCGGTAGGCGGTGAAGATATTGGAGATGCTGCGGAACAGGCATGGGGAAACAGAAGCCGAAATCGTAGCTTAGTGCAGTCGGTGAACGAACTGCTCTCTGATTTGCCTACCCAATTTTCAGTATATCAGTCGCGTCAGCGTAACGATGGAATCATATCGTCCCGTGCTTGTGGTTATACCATGATAAACAGGAACGGTAAAGAATATAAGCTGGAATACGATGTCGATAACTGCAACCAATTCGGTTTGAGCGTGGCGATTTGCTTGCAAGGTTATTCTTACGGCAGCAAGAAACACCACCAAAAATTCTATGAAATATTCGGTGAAAATCCTTTGGCTTACGACAGTCCGCCGACGAAGGAAAACTGGGCATGGTACGTTTATGAAAATATATTACACATAAACGAGCGCGATGCAAACGCCCCTTACCAAATTGCCAACATCGTACGTGATGCTTATGCTCGTTTTGAAAAGGTGTTGGCAGGAGTAAACGCAGAATCGGAGTAAATGCCATGATAAGGAATGGTGAAACCATCAAGGGAATGATGGAGACGAAAATGATATGAGCGAACAGGAGGGATTATGATGCAGGAGACTGTATTTACAATGGATCATATCGTTGCGAAGGTAAAACCACTTGCTGATAAATACCGTGTGAAAGAAATTTATTTGTTTGGCTCGTATGCGAGAGGTGAAGCAGACGAAAATAGTGATTTGGATTTTTTGGTTTACGGTGGAGAAAAGTTTAAGCGAACGATGATTTTTGCTCTGGCAGAGGATTTGCGAGAGACGTTAGAGAAAAAAGTAGATGTTTTTGAGATCGATGAAGTCAACCCGGACAGTAATTTCTACAAAACAATTATGAAAGAAAAGGTTTTGGTGGCATGAAGTATTCCGATCGACAAAGAGTTCAAAAGATATATGACTATGCTGCTCGCCTGCAGGAATATATCCTAAAAAATAGCATTGAAAAAGAAGCACTGATGACACAGCTGCCGTTGCAGTGGCTTGTCACAACGCCGCTATATAATATGGGGGAGCATAGCCATAATTTGACCCCGGAGTATAAAGCGAAACATAGTGAGATTCCATGGGCGATGATCGCAGGCTTGCGGCATCGTCTTGTGCATGATTATGATGGAACAAACTGGAATATTATAGCGGAAGTCGTTTTTGAAGAATTACCAATTTTGATAAGACAGTTAGAGGCGTGCTTGACGGAAAATGAGAATACGGATGCTGTATGACAGCAAATGACGATTCTCTAGGAAATTGTATCATCACATAAAAATGACTGCTGCATAAGGATATGTACCTTGTGCAGCAGTCATTTTCTTATGGAATCACCCATGTGCAGAGCTCTCTTCTGCAGATTCTGCATCCGCTTCATTCGGGAGAAGATTGCTGATGTAGGGCGTGCGCCCTGAGAGCACATCGTCATAGAATCCCTGCTTCCAGTCGATGTAGTCGATGGATACTTGGACAGCAGTGAGCCGATCGACGAGTTCCGCACGCTTGCCTGCAAGGATTTCTTTGCGCTCTGGGATGGTGGGGATGCCGCCGAGGCAGAGTGCGAGGTATTCCTTCATTTCGGCGAGACTCATGCCGCAGTTTCTGAGGCAGGTAAGGCTTTTCAGCCATCCAATATCGTGATTGTCGAAAATACGGTGATTGTGTGCATCACGCTTGACGTTCGGCAGAAGCCCCTGATTGCAGTAGAATTTCAGCGTCTCATAGCTCATTCCTGTCGCTTCACAGGCGCCCTTCATTGTATACATGATTTTCCTCCAAAAAATTTCAAAAAGGGCTTGCGCGGTAGCTGCTACCGCCTGTTATGATAGCATTGTACTACGGATGGCAGGGCAGGGCAAGTCCTCTCCGAGGAGATCTGTTTTAGGAGGATGATATCATGCGAACACAGTATGCTTTGACGGCAGCACTTTTGGTGAGTCTATTTATGGGGAGTGTCGAGGCACTGAGCCGTCCCGTGACAATCGAGGATCAAGGCAGCTTTATGGCGGGCGGCGTGACAATTACCGCGCCCGGCGTATACAAGGACAGCGAACCGACGAACTACGACGGTGAGACACTGCACGGCGATGCTGCCTATGTGTTCTGGCAGCGTCCCGTAAAGGCGAAGAAGAACGCGCTCATTTTCCTGCACGGCTACGGACAGTCGGGCAAGACGTGGGAGACGACACCCGACGGGCGCGACGGCTTCCAGAACATCTTCCTCGCAAAGGGGTGGGCGACCTACATCGTGGATGAACCGCGCCGCGGGCGTGCAGGACAGTCGACCGTGCCCGCAGAGCTCAAAGCACAGCCGCAGGATCAACTCTGGTTCAACAACTTCCGCATCGGGCAGTACCCGATGATCTTCGATGGCATGGCGTTCCCGCGCGACGAGGAGTCGCTGCGGCAGTTCTTCCATCAGATGACACCCGACACGGGAAAATTCGATGTGGAGGTTGTCGCAAAGGCAATGGAGGCGGTCATTGACCATACGGGCGATAATGTCCTCATCACGCACTCGGCGGGCGGCGGTCCGGGGTGGCTCGCGGCGATTCGCAGTCCCAAAGTGAAGGGCGTGATCGCTCTCGAACCGGGTACGTTCCCGTTCCCGCCGGGCGAGGTGCCTGTGGTTGAGGAGACAACAAGCCCGTTCCCCGCGCGCGGAATGGAGGTGACGGCGGAGGAGTTCGAGGCTCTTCTGAAAACGCCGATGGTCGTCTATTTCGGCGACAAGATCCCGACGGGCGATAAGCCGCACGAAATCTGGGGGCTCGACAACTGGCGCACGCGGCTGAACCTCGCAAGCCGCTGGGCGGAGGTCGTGCGGACACATGGCGGCGATGCGGAGATTATCGTTCTGCCCGATGTTGGCATCAAAGGAAACACGCACTTCCTCATGTCCGACCTCAACAACGCAGAGGTCGCGGCGGAGATGGAGCGATGGATGCACGAGAAGGGCTTGGATAAAAAGTAATAATCATTTGGGGATTTGGGAAAGGAAGTTTTACCAATGAAAAAATCAATCATGAAATCAGCACTTTTGATGTCTCTCGGACTCTTTGCATTCGGGGGCGGCGGTGCCTCGGCGAGCGAGAGCAAGCGTCCGAACGAGAATCCGTTCGGGCTCGTCTATCAGGGCGCACTGACGGAGAATGTCACGGGCAAGGTGAACATCCGCCCCGTAACGTACGAAGTGGAGGGCATCGAGGTTGCCGCGAATCTCTACCTTCCCGCAGACTACGATGAAACGAGCGACAAGAAATATGCTGCCGTGACCGTGGCGCATCCCAACGGCGGGAGCAAGGAGCAGGTGGCAGGGCTGTATGCACAGCGATTGGCGGAGCTTGGATACATCGCCCTTGCCTGCGATGCACGCTATCAGGGCGCGAGCGGCGGAACGCCGAGACTGAGGGACTATCCCTCGAACCGCATCGAGGATATCAGCGGCATGGTGGACTATCTCTCGCAGCTGCCGAAGGTGGACAAGACCCGCATCGGTGCGCTCGGCATCTGCGGCGGAGGCGGCTATACACTCGCTGCGGCACAGACCGACAAGCGCATCAAGGCGGTTGCCGCGCTGTCGATGTTCAACTCCGGCAGGGTGCGCCGCAACGGTTTCCAGGATGCGGACATCAAGGGCATCCAGACACGTCTGCAAAAGGCAGCGGATGCACGGGAGAAGGAGCTCGCAGGGGAAATTGTCTATGAGGGATTCCTCCCGCCGAACGCCACCGATGAACAGCTCCGCGCCAAGATGGCGGAGCTTCCCGAAAACACGCTCTATCGCGACGGCATCGAATACTACGGCCTCTCCCACCGTCATCCGAACGCTACGGGAATCTACACCACCGAATCCTTTATGAAGCTCATGGCGTTTGATGTGGAGGATCGTATGAAGCTGATCAATCAGCCCCTCCTGATGATTGCAGGCGAGAAGGCGGACACCCTCTATATGACGAAGGATGCCTTTGCCAAAGCGACCGGCACGGAAAACAAAGAGCTTTTCCTGATTCCGAGCGCGAGCCACATCCGTACCTACTGGGTGCCTGAGTACGTGGATCAGGCGGTGGCGCAGCTCCAGATGTTCTACGCAAAGAATCTTTGATGGAATGAGATGATGTCAATGAAAAAGGGCAAGAGCTTTATCGCGGCGGCGACTATGTCGCTCGGCCTCACTGTCGGCTCCGCATGGGCAATGCCGCTTCCCCTCGGCACAGATATATCGGATCGCTTTCATGGGACGGTACACAGAAATGACCTCATTGCCACCGATGAGACATACAACCTTCCGCAGACGAATGTGATTTCCTTTGAAGCCGGTAGTTACAGCGGCTGGCACGTGCACGGGGCGATGACCGTCATCGGCGTCGCAGGGACGGGACTTTATCAGGAGTGGGGCAAGGAGGCGGTTCTGATTCGTCCCGGGGATGTGGTGAATATTCCCGCAGGAGTGCCGCATTTCCACGGCGCGGCAAAGGATGCCGCGTTCCAGCAGTTCGTCATCTATGACAGCACATGGAAAGCGCCCGAAGGACACGCGGCACATACCGGCGCGCTCACCGAGGAGCAGTACGAGGAGGCGAATGAGAACGCCGCCGCCCCAAGCGGAATGCAGAACAATGACAGCGAGTTTTTGTTTGGCACTGGGATGACGGAGCTGACAACCCCCAATTTCAACTCTGAGGTATACCTCAGAAAGATTCTGGGTACGCTGAATGCCGCAAATTCGCCCGAGTGGGTTTATGTTGCCTTTCCTGCAGGAACGTACAACCGCTGGCACAGTCACAAAACGGGGCAGGTGCTCATTGCGACCGACGGCATCGGCTATCATCAGATCAAGGGCGGTGCGTTGGAGGTTCTGCATCCGGGGGATGTGGTTTTCTGTCCGCCCAATGTCGTTCATTGGCACGGTGCATCTCCCACAAGCAAATTCGCCCACATCGCGATCAGTCCGCAGGATAATCACGATGTTACATGGTACGATTTCCCTACGGCGGAATATGAGGCAATCGTACCCGAATGATTCCGTAAAAAGGAGAATAACGAATGAAAACAGCACGAACAAAAAAGACGTTCCTGTCGCTGCTTTCGCTCGGTCTGCTCATGTGCATGCCCTTTTCCGAGGGGCAGGTATTTGCCGCAGATGGAATGAAGGCAAATACGGTTCGCATGGAGCAGGGCGATTTCCTTGCGGGACCCGGCATTGCTGTGGCATCGACCGAGAGCGGTCTGGTGCAGGGCTATGTGCGCAAGGGCATCTACACCTATCACGGCGTTCCCTATGCCGAGGCAAAGGAGCGTTTCGTCCGCGCCGAGCGCGTAACGCCGTGGCAGGGGGTACGTCTCGCGTTTGACTACGGAGCGATTGCGCCGCAGGAAAAGGGCGGTTTTCTGAATACGACATGGGAAGACCCCGCGCGTGAGTTCCCCATGGACAACAACTGCCAGAATCTCAACATCTGGACCCCCGGCATCGCGGACGGCAAGAAACGCCCCGTCATGGTCTGGCTGCATGGCGGCGGGTTCTCCGCAGGTTCGTCTGCTGAGATTCCCGCCTATGACGGTGCCAATCTCAGCCGTGAGGGCGACGTTGTCGTTGTTTCCGTTAATCATCGTCTGAATGTGCTCGGACATTTCGACCTCTCCGCCTATGGGGAGAAATACCGCAATGCGGACAATGTCGGTATCTATGACCTCGTTGACGCGCTGCGCTGGGTGCGGGACAACATCGCACAATTCGGCGGTGATCCTGCAAACGTCACGATCTTTGGTGAGTCGGGCGGCGGTGCAAAAGTACTCGCACTGATGACAACCCCATATGCAAAGGGGCTGTTCCACAAGGGCATCGTCGAAAGCGGTGCGGCTCCGACCATGGGACCGGTATTCATGCCAAAAGAAGCGGCAGCGCGTGTGACGGAGCTGACGCTGGAAAAACTCGGCATTATGGCAGAACGCATTGAGGAGATTCAGACCATTCCCTATGAGCATCTCACGACAGCATCGAATGAGGCACTCAAACAAGCAGGGGAGGAATTCAAGGTTCCACAGGCACTCGGAACAGGCTATGGTATGAGCTGGGAGCCGGCGATTGACGGCGACTTCATGCCGACGAATCCTGTGACGGCAGACGGCTTTGCCGCCGCAGGGAAGGACATCCCACTGCTCATTGGTTCGAATCGGACGGAGTGGACGAATTTCTCCGACATCATGCAGATGGAGAGAGCACAGTCCGACAACAAGAATACCTGGAGCACAGAGGAAGTTGACCGCCGTCTGAGGGACGCATACGGCGATAAGGCGGAGAAAATCGCGGCGGCATTCCTGCGCGCCTATCCGCAGAAGAAACGTGCAGATGCACTCTACGTCGACATGATGATCCGCCTGCCGATCAAAGAGATCATGGATCACAAGGCAATGCAGGGCGGCGCACCTGTCTACGCCTATCTCTTCGCGTGGGATTCGCCGATGATGGGCGGAGTCTATATGTCCTACCACACGGCAGAGATTCCCTTTGTATTTCACAACATTGACCGCGCGGAGAAAAGCATCGGCACAAGCGCGGAGGCAAAGAAACTCGAAGCGCAGATGAGCCGCGCTTGGATTCATTTCGCCCGCACGGGAAAACCCGAAGCGCCCGGCATGCCGAATTGGGATGCCTATACACTGCAAGGAGGCGCAACCATGATGTTTGACGCTGATACGAAGCTCGTACATCACCACGATGCAGAATTATTGAAACTGCTCGCACCTGCGCAATAGATTTGGCAAAGTAAACATATGGGAATCGAATGAAATGGAGGTCATGACATGAGAACCCTATTGACAATCCTGATGACGACGATGATGCTGCTGCTGACAGCGTGCGGCGGAGGCAATGCGCAAACGGGCGCAGATACTTCTGCACAGAAAGAAACACAGACGACAGCATCTGCACGAAGCGATCAGCGTGTCCTTGTCGTGTACTTCTCGCGCGCCGACGAAAACACAGGCGGTGTCGGCTACATCGAGAAGGGAAACACAAAGATTCTTGCAGAGATGATCGCCGAACGCATGCACGGTGACATCTTTGAAATCAAGACCGTCAAGCCGTATCCGAAGGAATACCGTCCCGCGACAGAAGCCGCCAAGCAAGAGAAGGAAGAAAACGCCCGTCCTGAAATCGTCGGCGAGCTGCCCGATCTCAGCAAGTACGATGTCGTCTTTCTCGGTTATCCGATTTGGTGGAGCGACATGCCGATGCCTGTCTACACCTTCCTCGATCGGGAGAATTTCGTGGGCAAGATCATCCTGCCGTTCTGTACACATGAAGGGAGCGGGCTCTCTGATACGCAGCGGTCGATTGCGGACGTGACAAAGGCGGATGTCAGGGAGGGCTTTGCGCTCCAGGGACATATCGCGCAGAAGTCGCCCGAGGAGGCGCGGACGGCACTCTATGAATGGATGTCGAAACAAGGATATTAAGGAGGATTTCAAATGGCAGTGGAAAATGTAAAACTCAATAATGGTGTAATGATGCCGCTTGAGGGCTTCGGCGTGTTCCAGATTCCCGACCTTGCAGAGTGTGAGCGCGTGACCATCGAGGCGATTCGGCAGGGCTACCGCCTGATCGACACGGCGGCAGCATATCAGAACGAGGAGGCGGTGGGTGCGGCGATTGCAAAGTCGGGTGTGCCGCGTGAGGAACTGTTCATCACAACGAAGCTCTGGGTGCAGGATATCTCCTATGAGGCGGCGGGTACGGCGTTTGAGCGTTCCCTGCAAAAACTCGGGTTGGACTATCTCGATCTCTACCTCATTCATCAGCCGATGGGGGATTTCTTCGGCGCGTGGCGGCGGCTCGAGGAGCTGCACCGCGCGGGGAAGATTCGGGCGATCGGCGTGTCGAACTTCTATCCTGCCGTGCTTGCGAACTTCTGTGAGACGGTGGAGATAAAGCCAATGGTGAATCAGGTGGAGCTGCATCCGTTCTTTCAGCAGGAGGCGGCACTCGCGACGATGAAGGAGTACGGTGCCGTGCCGCAGGCATGGGGACCGCTCGCCGAGGGCAAACACGGCATCTTTACGCATCCCGTACTGACGAAGATCGGGGAGAAGTACGGAAAGACGGCGGCGCAGGTGGCACTCCGCTGGAATACGCAGCGTGGCGTGTCGATCCTGCCGAAGTCCGTGCGTGCTGAGCGCATCGCGGTAAATCTCGATATCTGGGACTTTGCGCTGAACGAGGCGGAGATGGCAGAGATCGCAAAGCTCGACCTCGGGCACAGCGAGATCGTCAACCACGACGACCCTGCGTTTGTGAAATGGCTGCACGAGCGCAGGATTCACGATTGAGGCATAGCGAAGAATAGAAATGAGGGAACGTAGTGGTGACGGTATGCGGCTTTTCGTCTGCGGCATCATCGCAGCAGCGGCGGCTATGCTGTGCTTCGGCAGCTGTTTATCCTTTGCGCGGGAGGCAGAAAACATACAGACCGGCACCGATGCAGAGGAGGAGATGAGCGTGTTTTCAGCAGAGTCCCGCGTGGAGGATGTGGCAAGGGCACTCCTGTTTGCACCGTACGGTCGGCTGCTCTTTCCCGTACAGAGCGGGTACATGGATGGCGATACGCTCGGCAGTCTGCGCCTGACATGGTATTCTCACATCTCGCCTGCGCGAACCGTGGCAGTTGTGAATCGGCTTGCGGCAGACGCAGCGGCGGGGCATCGGATTTTCTATCCGATCTACACAGAGGAGGAGATGCGGCGCGACCCCGCGAAGCGTGATACAGGGCTGTTTTTCTTTCGTGGGCGAACGGGAGCGCCTGTCGCCGTCGTGAGTGCGGGCGGCGGATTTGCCTATGTGGGGGCGATGCAGGACAGTTTTCCACATGCGCTCGTCCTCTCTGAGCGCGGAGTGAACGCCTTTGCACTGATCTATCGACCGCGTGCGCAGACGGCGTGCGAAGATCTTTCACGTGCGGTTGCCTTTCTCCACGAACATGCGGCAGAACTGGGCGTTGACATGCGTGGTTACTCCCTCTGGGGCGGCTCGGCGGGAGCGCGTATGGCAGCGTGGGTCGGTTCGCATGGAACGGAGGCGTTTGGACAGCGTTCATATCCGCGTCCTGCCGCCGTCATTATGCAGTATACGGACTTGTCGGAGGTCTATGGTACAGAGCCGCCGACATACAGCTGTGTCGGGACGGCCGATGGCATTGCCTCATGGCAGACGATGCAGCGGCGTACACAGGCGATCCGCAGAAACGGACAGGCGGCAGAGATCGAAGTGTTTGAAGGTCTGCCGCATGGCTTCGGGCTTGGTGAGGGCACTGCTGCCGAAGGATGGCTGAACCGTGCCGCAGATTTTTGGATAGCACAAAGATAAAATAAGGAGGCAACGGTATGAATATACTGTTTATCAACGGCAGTCCGAACAGAGACGGAAATACGGCAGCTCTTGCAGCGAGGTTTCTGCAAGGGCACACCTATGAGACGCTGAATCTTACGGACTATCGGATCAATGTTTATGGACAGGAGCTGCCAGGCGATCAATTCTCTGAGGTGCTTGAAAAAGTGCGGGCGGCGGATTTTATCGTCATCGGTTCGCCGCTTTATTGGCACAATATCTGTGGCGCTGTGCGCAATCTGCTGGATCGATTCTACGGTCCTGTCGAGGCGGGGAGTCTTCACGGGCAGATTGCCTTCCTTTTCCAAGGTGCAGCACCTGAGAAGTGGATGCTGGAGGCGGGCGAATATACAATGCGCCGTTTTGCTGATCTCTATGGATTGACGTATCTCGGCATGGTGACATCGGTACGCGAGGCAGATGTGCTTGCGGCGAAGATCGGCTAAGAATATTTTAGAATCAAAAACCTCGGACTGTGAGAGCATGCAGTCCGAGGTTTTTGTGTATGAAAATTCTTTAATCAAGAATATGGGTGTGAAGTTCAAGTCTGTGGGTGCAATGGTCAATGTTGTACCCATTGATGTGCGAAATTACCTTATCGAAGTTCAAAGATTGTCCGATATCCAGATCCCGGTGACCAAGTTTTTAGATTTCCATGTTCAGTTTTACTTACAGGGGGATGCAAAATTTCGACTGAGGGGGTGCAAGGGTGTGCATCGTTAGATTGTATCAAAATTGGTGGTAAGACGGATGTCTAATGCGTGAAAATGATACAAAGGAAATCGCCGCTATGCGGCGTAAATCCCCAGTTACAAGGGATTTCAGAGATTTCCTAGTCTGGAAGCCCCATGATTTTTGACGTTGTTCAGCGATTTTTTGCTCGATGGAAGTTCGACCAACTGGCAGGGGTGTCAAAGCGTTTGACACCCCTATGGCGCACTCGAAAGGAAAGATGTCAGAGTTCATGAAGCCTTATGGGAACTGACTTCACGAGCATTTTTACGACTCGGATTTTTGACACCCATGGATGTTTTGCTGAAATTTTCAGCCTTGACAATCTTTGCCGTAGTGCATACTATGATAGTAGAACAAGGTGAGGAGGATAGCGAGGCAGTGAAAATTATCAAGAAGGACATTCCTGCGGAATATGGCGTACTGATTCAGAAATTTCGTCTGATTGACGATACGTTTTTCAACGTGTGCTTTGACAACTATACCGAGGGAATGCAGCTCCTGCTACGTATCTTTTTTGGACGAGATGATCTCATTGTCAAACATGTTGTCACGCAGCAGAGCGCGGACAATCTCTATGGTCGCGGCGTGCGTTTCGACGTGTTGGCAGAAGACAGCGAGGGGAAGCTCTACGACTGCGAGGTGCAGCGTGCAAACGAAGGAGCGATCTCGCGTCGGGCGCGATACAACAGCAGCATGATGGACTCGCGTGCATTGGCAAAAGGAGAGGATTTTTCCAAACTGCCAGAAACATGGGTGATCTTCATCACGGAAAACGACATCTATGGAGCGGGTTGTCCGCTGTACCATGTGGAGCGAATCATCCAAGAGCTTCAGCGACCGTTTGATGATGGGGCGCATATCCTCTACGTCAATGGTGCAAACCGTGATGATACGCCACTCGGACGGTTGATGCAGGATTTTTTCTGCGAGAATCCAAACAAGATGAATTATAAGGAACTTGCCAAAAGAGCGGATTACTTTAAGGCAGAAGCAGAGGGGGTACATACCATGTGCGAACTGATGGAGAAATTCGGAGAGAAGAAATTGGAAGAGGGGCGTATGGAATCGGCTCGTCGAACGGCGACGGCTTTAATTGCTTTGGGGAAACTCACACTTTCCCAGATTGCTGAAGCAACACAGTTGTCTCAGGAAGAAGTTGAACGATTGGCAGGGTCAACAGGGGCATAAGAGAAGATCGCTTGTTCCTCAATATTTTGCCCGAGAGAAAGCCACTGGTTGCATTCGGTGTGTGGAATCTCTCGGGTTTTTGTTGCTAAAGGAAACACTGAAAAATTCTTTTGTGCACGATTGAGCTCCGAAATATTACAATAGAGGAAAACAGCAACACAACGAGAGAGAGGCAACTTCATGGTGCAGCAAACCTTTACCACTTCAGAGCGCACATGCGGCGGTTTTTTTGTGCGGACCTATCTCCGGTGAGAAAAAAATATTTTTAGAATAGGCAGGAAAATCCACGGGGGGGGGGGGGAATAATATCACGAAAGGAGGATGCATGTTGAAGATATTAGAGTGCATAGAGAGCAAGATGGCTCTGAAAGCTCTTGTCGCGCTTTTTGTGGGGATCGTTTTGTACTGCTTTCCGACGGTACTTGAGATTAGTACCTGCATTGCCAAACAGAGTGGAGATCCTGCACTTGGCTATATCGCGCTTGCGGGGATACTGGTCGTTCTTGTCGCCGTCGCAGTAGCCGTGATTCGATGTCTGTATCCCAAGGTTCAGCCAAAGGCTGAGCTAAGACTGCGGGAGATTGTCAGTCTTCTGATTGACCTAGCGATACAGTTTATGATGGCGGAGATGATTGCACGGACTGCCGTAGCAATCAAGTAGGGAAGTTGTAAAAGGAGGATATCATTATGTGGAAACAAATCGGGAAACTCTTCGCGCTGCTGCTCTGCAGCGTCATTTGCATCGGTATGAGTACAAACGTCGCGTCCGCGCAGAACTGGGTGGAGGTAGGACAATATACCCGCAGCTTTAAATATAAGAACGGTATTAATGATGATACGTACAAAATATCGATAGATACGGACGGTATTGAAAGTCACGCAGATGAGAACTACACATACTATTCTGCAGCGACCATGCGGTTATCACCCGGTGTTAAGGAGGTATTCAATTATGACTTCCGTCATGACAACAAGACCGGTGAGTGGCGCTGTTTTGGGGGAAGAGACCATGAAAACACATTGGGGGACAAAGTTTTTGAGAATTATATTTATGGATGGTATCGTGCGGGCGACCCGGATGGACCGCTGGGGTCGTGTTTTTTGACCTCGCCGAACAGCACCCCCGGGTATATTGCACGACACGAGGGGACGGTAGTTGACTCGTTCCAATTAGAGCAAGGTGAGGCCGCCTATGTGCTGCGCGCGATACTTGCGCGTCAAAACGGTCAGGCAATTACGCGTATCGATGAGGGACGCCTTACCGTAGATGATGTTCCTGTATTCTAGTTTAGGAATCTAAAAAATAAAGAAGATATTTTTTGATGAAACTATGGAAAATATTCATGATGGCGGGGGCGTTTGTGTCTTTGCTGCTGCTCTCGGCAGGAGGTATTGCATCTGCCGCCCTTTACAACGGGGATATTCCGGAGACGCGATTCACTGTTGCGGATACGGGCGAATACGTCTTGAAACGCTATGCGTGGGAGGTAGGGAATATCGAGGATGTGCTCATATCGGACGGGGATATGCTCAGTTTACCTCTTTCGATGCCAAAACCTCCAACAGAGATTGTGCCGGAGCGCTACATCATCGTATCCTACATCGACCCGAGTTCTCCGTTTACTGCCGGGGGCGGGGACGTATTCAGCTACGATACGGAGACGGGCATCTTCACACTCTACGAGCCGAACAAAAACACGCCGTGGGCATCCTACGCGTCCTCAGGGACGATAGAATCGAAGTAAGCAATACCGACGGTAGGAACGGCATCTACACGAAGGGGGATGGCGGTAACTATATCCTCCCCAATGTGCTCGGGGGACGTATTTCGTCGCAAACAGCCGCAGGGATAAAACTTTTCCTGCAACTCATCAAATAAAAAACATTGGGAGAGACGCGACAAGCGCAGCAAACCTTTCCATACGATGGAGGACGTGTAATCGTCCGAATCATGACCACCCGTCAAACGGGTGGTTCGCTCGCCCCTATAAGGGGCAGTTACCAGCCAGCGTCTAAAGACGCTGGCTTCACTACGTTCAAGCCAGATTGCTCTTGACTCGTCACCGCCCTTAAAAGGGCGT
>ERZ773009.1202-NODE-1202-length-18480-cov-16.390014_pt1 | contig 18480 bp, 16 predicted proteins | sample MGYA00580663_ERZ773009 | MGnify/ENA primary metagenome ERZ773009 (study PRJEB29015, sample SAMEA2737969) | human oral metagenome | biome: human oral; feature: human-associated habitat; material: dental | place: China | collected 2026 ... | reverse complement strand
CGAAAAAATCTACGCCAATCTGACGGACTTCATTTTATCAGCGATTCCCTAGAAAAACTCCTCCTTGGCGCGATTGAAATCCTCCATGCGCCCGACATCGAGCCAGTACTCGCGGATGGGAAAGACGAGGGCACGCTTCTTCTCCTTCAGCAGCTGCAGGAAGAGATCTGTCATGTCGAGATGCTCATTTTCCTTCACATGCTTTACAACCTCAGGTGACAGAACGTATATGCCGGCGTTGACAAAATCCATCCGCATCGGTTTTTCCTGAATATCCTCCATGATGAAATCCTTGGACTTCACTACGCCATAGGGGATTTGATAGCAGGACTCGCGGACGCACATCGTCGCATCAGCTCTCTGTATCCTGTGGAAGGAGGCGAGCTGATGGAAGTCCACCTTTGTCAGGAGATCTCCATTCATCACCAGAATGGGGCTGTCAATCGTCTTGGGGAGAAGTCCGAGGGCGCCGGCTGTACCGAGGCGGGTGGTCTCCTCGATATACGTGATGGATACCCCGTAGTTCTGTCCATTGCCGAAATAGTCCCGTATCATCTCCGCCTTATAGTTGACAGAAATATAAAATTCTCGAGCTCCTGCCTCAATAAAATTCTCCAATATGATTTCCAATATCGGCTTTTCGCCGACCTTAAGGAGAGGCTTGGGGCAGTTGTCCGTCAAGGGACGCAGACGCATACCAAGCCCCCCTGCCATCAAAAGGACAGGAAGAGAGAAGCGCGGCCCGCTCTCTGCAATCATATCCTTAAAAAGTCGAAGATCCTTTACCCGCCCCTTGGCATCTACGATTGGAATCTGCTTTCGATTCTCCCTCTTCATCGTCTGCAGGATATCGCTCTCCGTACTCTCTTCCTGCATCACCGTGGGATGGCAGTTCATCATCTCTCTGACCGGCTGCTCCAAAGGAATGCCGCACAGAAGTGCTTTTCGGATGTCAAAGTCCGTCACCACGCCGACAAGGCATCCGTCCTCGACGACCAGCGCGATACGTGCCGCAGTCGCATCCACGACCTCGACGGCTTTACGGCATTTTTCCATCACATCGATCAAGCATCTCTGCCAAATTTCCATCCTCTTCCCCCTTTCCTCATCCTATTTGATATGTACGATGCGCGGATTGAGCTCTTTGTAGATGCCCATGTACTCCTCTTCGTACCCGGGAAGCTCCGTATAGCTACAGCAACGCACATCCCCGTCGGGGATGGCGACATTGAGCCCTGCCGTCGAGCCCATCATGAGGAGTGCGGACACGGATAAATAGCGGCAAAAAAGCTCCACAGGTATCGTTTTTGCAATGCTGTCTCCGAAGAACTCCTCGACCGAATACGATGCAATGGACAACTTCGTGCAGACGGCACGTACGCTTTCCAGAACTTCCTGCGCCTGCCCAGCCCCTTTCAGATACGATATGGGATGGAGCTTTATGAGCACAGCCTCCTCGGCAGGATTCACGGCAGCCAGCAGCTTTTCGTACACCACCAAAAAATCAATCGTCCTCTGCGCCCCCTGATAGGTTGCCTGCAGGATGTCATACTCCAACTGCGATGCCGGCAACATGAGGACAATTTTTTTCCCGATGCGCCTTGCCTTCTCCCTGCTCTCATGGAACAACGCTGCCATCTTTCGGTTCTGAAAGGCACGATAGTCCACATGGGTATAGAAATCCCCTGTCAGACTTGCAAGCGTATAGCCCTGCCCCATGAGATTGCGGTTCGGGTAATTGTGCTTCGGCAGGATCTTTTGCAGTGCGGACGCTGCTGTCTCCTCCAAGGAAAATGGAAGATCCTTTCCGCGTGCAGCCTGCATACGGAAAAGTCCTTCTGTCCCGGAATCGAGATGATGGATGTGCTCCTCTCGTATGGGCAGGAATTGCATCAGGGTCGATGTCGGTGCACCGTAGAAATGCATCTGTTCCAGCTGCTCCTGCGGAAATTTTTCCCACAGCTCCCTCGCCCGCGCTGCATTCTTCGTCAAGAGAGCCATCCCTTCGTCCGTTCCCGTGTCCACGAGACTGACATCATCGCATTTTTCCACATATACGGTTTCAATGGAAAGCTCGGAGAGGATGAGGGATATGACGAGCCGCTCTCCAATCGATGCAGTGGAGAAGAAGGGGCGCGCGCGCTCCTCCATGATGCAGTAGTCAATTTTTCGCCCTTGGAAGAGAATGGATAGGAGCACGGAAACGGTGATGCCGTCCACAATACAGCATACTTCTCCGTCTGCAGTCTCAAACGCTTCTTTTCTCACGCAAATCTTGCCTCCCCCGTATGTGCAATGCGTCGATAGGTGGCAGAATAGGCATCAGAAAAGGAGGGAAATGCATAGTTTTCCTCATCCCCCTCTTTTTCGAGCACAAGGCGATACTCATAGAATTGCTCCGGCATGACACGGGAGAACGCGAGCTTTCCCATGTCACCACGGCGGAGGAAATACTCAGCGTAGGGAACAGAAACATGACTGCGCACAAGTGCCTCCTGCATCGCGGGAACATTTGTGAAGTAGTTCGGATGCCCCTTCTCCCTTGCATTGTGCTCGGCTAAGAGCGCCTTGTCATCATCGTCAAAGTAGTTGTCGTTCTTTCCAGAAATGAGGACGCAGCCCCCCTTCTTGAGAACCCTGAGCATCTCAGCGAGCGCACTCTCCTGATAGCAGGCATCAAACGTACCATAGCAAATGATGCGGTCAAAAAATCCGTGGGAGAACGGCATATTCTCTCCTTCCGCCACAAAGAGTCTCTCCTCCAGATCGGGATAGTCCTCCAAGGCAGAAGCAATCATCTGCTCAGAGATATCAATACCATAATAGTCCACGCCCTTTTTGCGGAAAAAGGGGGAAAATCTGCCCCAGCTGCATCCAAAATCCAGAAGCTTCATACCGGGCGCATACGCCACTTGATCAAAGAAAACCTCCGCCACATGGTCATCTGCGACTTTGACATCGCCCTCTACAAGCTTCGAAGCGTCCTGTTTCTCGATGTTCGATTCCTTTACGCGCGCCTTGTAGTAGTCTACATAGGTCTGATTCCAATAGTCCTTGCGCTCCATATCACCACGTCCTCTCCACAGAGGCTGCGCCCTGTATGCCGCTCTGCTTCACATCTATGACGATCAGCGCACCACTGCCACAGGAGGAGTTCGTCGCAACGCCAATCTTCTCGATATCGGAGAGCGGTACGCTGTGCTCATCAAAGATATACGACCAACGTCTTCTCGGCTCCTGAACGTCGAGATTGTCCATGAGATAGCGTCCCGTAGACAGCTTCAGTGCAAGGAAGGGCTGCGGGCCAAAGCTCTTCTCATCGCAGGAGACAGAGAGGCCGTGCATGCCGCCCTCAGAGAAAAGTTCTGCCCTCAGTCCTACAGGCATTCTCGTCTCCTTGAGCACCGTACGTGCCGCCTCATATGCGCCCGCGTTCTTCCATAGGACATCGGGATAGCTTTCCCGCGCTTTCTGCAAATAGCCATAGACCTCCTCCACCCCCGTGCCAAGGTTGCGGAAGTCGTGATCGGTAAACGCCAGCACCGTATCTTCCCCGTGATCTGCACGCTGGAACGCCCTGTCCACCTCGTTCTGCGTCAAAAGGCGCAGACGCGTCCCGACATTGAGGCAGCGGAATATGACGCGGTTGCACTGTCCCCGCTCCTGATAGTCCTCATGTGACGGATGATACCAGTCCCAGTTGGCGGGAGCCCGACGCCAGTCTCCGAACCGCCCGTTCGCAAGATCCTTTTGCTTCACATCTTCTTCCGTCAGCAGCATCGCCTGATTCGAGAAATCATAGGGAATGAACTGTTCCAAAAACCAATGGCTGTCCGGACGCTCCGTATGAAATCCTGCGCGGAAACAGCGTGGAAAGTCCTTGCGGTCAATCAGACGCCTTGCAAGGCTCTCGAAAATATGCGGCGAGTTCAAGAAGGATGTCGCACACTTATGCGCCTCCCGATAGACGCTCATAGGGTGTGCATGCCAGTGAAACTCATCCCCCCACTCCTCCGGAGCAGTGCCATGTGAGGCATAGAAATCCCGATAGTGATCGTAGATATTATGGTATCCAATGTCTCTGCATCGAGGATTTACGGTAAATCCAACCCAGTCGAGGAGGAACCAGTTATACACCCAGCCGCCGCCAAAGCTGTCCCTGTGGCGCATGCGGTAGTCCCTGTCCATGATGCGCTCAAGCATCGCATCGACTTCGCCCCAATGCTTGTTATAGCCAAGAATATGGGGGGAGAACGCACGGCTTGCGACCTCCTCGAAGCCGTTCAGCGCAATCTCCTTTTTTTGGATCTTCCGCAGGTTTTCCGCCGTCGGCGGAAGCTGCACCCCCGTCAGATAGGCAATCCTCTCAAAGGTCGCGGGGAGGGATTCATAGAGAGGGCCTTCCGTATCGATACAATGCAGAACGTATACAATGCCTTTTTTCACGCCTCTTCCCTCCTATTTGCCAGAATCCACTCCGCCATGACGAGATCCTCCTCCGTATCGATATCGAGACTGCGTCTTCGATCCATCGTATAGCCAAGGGTGTCCTCCGTCAAAAATGTCCTGTGCTCTTTATAATAGGCTGTCTGTGCGTAGTAGAGTGCGCCATTCAGACGATAGCAAGACGGCAGTTTCTGCCTTTGATACATTGCCTCAGTAGGCAGTGGAAGGAGGGGCTTGAGGCGGTCTTCCGCTTCCACTGTATACATCCAATAGGGACTGTGCTCCACTTCGGTAACGCTCACACATACTTTCGCTGCACTCTTCTTTGCGAACGAAAGGAATCCCTCGATGTCCTCTTTCTGCCGAAAGGGACTTGTCGGCTGCAGGAGAAGAACGGAATCATACGCCGGAAAAGTGCTCAGGAGATGCAGGATTGCACCCGATACCGGAGCGGCATCGCCGGCAAGCTCCTTCGGACGGAGAAAGGGTACATCCGCCCCGTATTCTCTTGCGACCTCTGCAATCTCTGCATCATCTGTGGAGACAATCAGACGATCGATGGCAGAAACGCCCTTTGCCGCCTCAATCGTATATGCTATGAGAGGCTTCCCGCCAAGAAGGCGGATGTTCTTTTTCGGTATTCCCTTCGACCCGCCTCTCGCCGGAAGGACAGCAAGGAGTTTAGACCTGCTCATGAAATTCTCCATTCTTCCGCGCGGGCACGCCGTAATAGGTCCCCGATGCGTCAATAGCGGCAGTGACGACCGCGCCCGCACCAACACAGACATTTTCCCCAATCGTCGTACATTGGCGTACCGTCGCCCCTGCACCAATGTGCACGCAAGCTCCGAGCGTCACCTGACCGCAGAGAATTGCCCCTGTGGCAACGTGACAATGCGGTCCGATGACACACTCATGTTCGACGACAGTACGTGTATTGACAACGGCGTTTTCCCCCACAACGGCATCTGTCTGCACGACGGCACCGGCGTGAATCTGCGCCCCCTCACCGATCACTGCGCTCGTCTTTACAATGGCGCTTCGTGCAATGAGCGGCGGGAAGAAATACCCCTTTGCCTTCATGCGCTGATAGATTTGCATTCTCACCGTCGGTATTCTGGCAGAGCCGAGGCCGTTGGCAAGGGCATAGGTCTCCGGGGAATACGATGCGAGAACTTCGTCGTCTCCCAGAACGGGAATCCCGCGCCAAAGAGATGCACGGAGCACTGCGGGATCCGAGGTCGTAATCCCTCGGACGGTGAAGCCCGTCTCCAAAAGCAGGTCGAGGACAACTTTTGCGTGTCCGCCGGAACCAAGCAGGATGACAGGCATATCTTTCGAAGGATTCATAAGGGCTCATCCTTTCGATAGTCGGTCGCTGCACGCGCTCCCAGAAGCTCCCAATAAGAAAGAGGAGACCGCCCCGCACCTGCACGCTTCGCTGTGATGCAGTCTCCCGTGAACACATCTCCTTTCTCAATATCATGCGCGGCAACAAGACTCTTGCGTGCAATACAGCGATTGTCCCACTCCGACCTCGTAGGTGCCTTTACCATGGAGCCTATGGCACGGTGCGCCCTGCGCACGCCCTCGACCATAACGGACAGCTCCAAGGGTTCCAGAGATGCCTTGTGATCGGGGCCCTCCTGAGCCCGATCCAGCGTGAAATGCTTCTCTATGACCACAGCCCCCCGTGCAGCTGCTGCAATCGGCACGGCGATACCCTCCGTGTGATCTGAGTAGCCGACGGAGAGTGAGAATGCGGCTCTCAGCCGATCCATTGCAGACAGATTGACCTCATCGACGGGCGCGGGATATTCCGTCGTACAATGGAGCAGGCACAGTTTCTCAGAGAGAACGCGCTGCCCCTCGGCAGACGCATAGGCGCGGCAGAAATCCTCAAGAGACGCAGGCTCTCCCTCTGCTGTATATCCATAGGCAAGTACGGCGAGTGCCATCTCCACCTCCCCCATAAAGCTCATCCCTGTGGACAGGAGGATCGGCATCTTCGTTCGCGCGCATGCCAGAAGAAACGGGGCATTCGTAATCTCTCCGGACGGAATCTTCAGATATGGCATATCCGTTTTCTCTGTAAGAAACGAAAGACTCACTTCGTCAAACGGTGTGGACAGGAAGTCGATGGAAAGGCTCTTCGCGTAGTCCGACAGCTCGATGAAGGCTTCCGGTGGAAGTTCCAACTGCTTCAACATGGCAAGCTGCGCAGGGGCGTCCGATGGCATTGCCGCCTTTTGATACCGTGCCTTTTCCACATCCGATGTAACAAGGCTTTCCGCCCGAAAGGTCTGGAACTTCACGGCATCTGCGCCGGTGTCCTTTGCGACACGCACAAGCTCCATTGCCGTTTGCAGCGATCCGTTGTGATTCACGCCGGCTTCGGCAATGATATACACATGATTTCCCAAAAATTTTTCCATATGGCTGTCTATCCTCACTCATCCCTACGACGGTAAAAGTCCCAATCCCTGTAAATCATGAAATCTTTTCCGACATAAATCCTCTAGGGGTACGTTCTTCAAGACATGTGCAATGCGCTCTGCAACATTCCCGTCAGCGAGGGAGATGACAGCATCCCTGCACGTCTCCTGAAAGCGCGGCGAGAGCGCCTCACGGATGCCCCGCTCAATATCTGTTCGAGCCGTCCCGACATCAATGACATTCCCGTAGCGATGACGCCCCTTCTGCCTGCTTCCGATATTGACCGCAGGAACACCAAAGAGCGGTGCCTCCAGCAGTGCGCTGGAAGAGTTCCCGATCATAAGCGCACACGCACGCATTGCGGACAGGTATCGCAGCGTCCCCAAGGACGCGCAGAGCACGCAGCGCTCCGGATGTTCCTCGGCATATTGTTCCAGCCGTCGATTGATTGCCCTGCCGCCGGCATCGCTGTTCGCCTTCGTCATGAGCACCTGATGCGCAGGAAAGGCATCGAGGGCAGCGAGGATGTCCTCTAAAGAGGATGCGCTCCCCTCCTCACCTCTCGTCTCCGGATGATAGGTAAAGAGGAAAAAGCCCTTTTGTAGCGGAAATGTGAGCGAACTCCCCAAAGCAGACAAAGAAAGAATTTCCGTGCCAAGAATGGCATCCCAGCCGAGCGCACCGACGAGATGCACGCGATGCGGCTCTTCGCCCATCTGCAGGACGCGCCGTCTATGCTCCTCCTCGCTGACGAAGTGAAGGTTTGCCATCTTCGTCACGGCATGACGTATGGAATCATCGACGGCACCCTCGGTAATCTCCCCTCCATGGATGTGTGCGAGTCCGATCCGCATGAGCATAGCCGCCTGAGCTGCCGCCAAGATCTCGTAGCGATCGCCTAAGACGACGACGATATCGGGAGCGAGGCGGGAAAAGAGATCCGCGAAGCCGATTACGGCAAGCCCCGTCGATTTCGCCATGCCGACGGGCGTATCGCTCGAAAGGAGCATCTCCAGACGCTCAAAGGTGAATCCATCCGCCCGAATCTCCTCTTCCGTCCTGCCAAATTCCGGTGATAGATGCGCACCTGTCACGACAAGCTGAAGAGAAGCACCCGCATCGCTTGCCAGAACCGTAAGAAGGGGGCGCAGAAGTCCGTACTCTGCCCGTGTCCCCGTGACAACGCAGATGTTACGGCTCATTCTTTTCCCTCGTTGCAGAGGCTGTCTGCCCCAGTCGGACGCTGCTCGGTAAGTTGATGAGGGATGCTTCGAGGCGCTCCGCTATCGCACAATCCATCCGTGGGGCACTTTCGAACATCGGCAGCTTGTAGAGAAGCCGCCATGCAGGCCGCACAAAAATATTTGCTGCGTGAAGGCCGGAGATGACCGCATCGCGCATCTCGAAATCTGTGCCCTCAATGCATATCGCCTGAAGCCAGTAATTGCTTCTGGTATATGGCGGCTCTTTGACAAAGCGAATCCCATCGATTGGCGCAAAGGCGCTCTCATAGCGATCCGCCAGCGCTCTCTGCGCAGACAAAAAACCGTCCAGTTCCTCAAGCTGCGCGCAGCCTAGGGCGGCATTGATGTTCGGCATGCGATAGTTGTAGCCGATGTAATCATGCATGAACGCCCACGCATGAGGCAGCTTCGCCTGCGTTGTCAGATGCTTGGCAAGCCGCCCCAGAGCATCATCATTTGTTAGCAGGGCACCGCCGCCCCCCGTTGTGATGGTCTTATTTCCATTAAAACTCAGGGCGGCGAGCTTGCCAACATGTCCTGTATGGCGTCCCTTGTAGAAAGAGCCGATGGATTCCGCTGCGTCCTCTACGAGTGTGAGATGATATTTCTCTGCAACTGCAGTCAGCGCATCAAGATTGACGGGATGCCCAAAGGTGTGCATGGGAAGGAGGACCGATATCCTGCGTCCCGTCGATTTGTTGAAGGCGTGTCCATCCCTTAACATCACTGTCGAAGAGAGGTACCGATCCAGTGTTTCCGCATCCATTCCGAGAGACACATCTTCACTGTCAACGAAGTGTGGGGATGCACCCAGATAGGAAACGGCATTCGCCGTCGCGACAAAGGTCAGTGCCGGCACAAGCACCTCGTCTCCCGCCTCCACCCCTGCGAGAAGGAGCGCGATGTGAAGTGCCGCCGTCCCATTGGAAACGGCGACAGCACGCTTCACGCCCGTGTAGTCGGCAAGCTTCTGTTCAAAACGGTCAACGAACTTACCCGCAGAGGATACCCAGCCCGTGTCGATGCACTCTTTCACATAGGCATTCTCGTTGCCCTGCAGACACGGCTCATGCAGGGCGAGCGGCACGGTCTCCGATGCATACGGCGGCGCGACGCTTTTCCGTACTGCGTCCCTTATCTCTGCAACAATCGCCTGCACATCGGATGAATCTTTCATTTCCATGCTCTCTCCTCAGATATTGTATTGGTCTGCTTTATACTTCCGAAGGTTTCGTTCGTCCGTGAACCACGCGATTGTCTTTTCCAGCCCCCGTTGGAATCCATCGCGCCCGGCGTAATGCGGCGACCAGCCAAGAAGCTCCCGCGCCTTCCTATTGTCTGCCCAAAGGCGCTCTACCTCGCTCCCCGTGGGACGAAGCCGTTCTTCGGCCGTCGTGATCGTCACATCTGCCTGCATGATGTCCGCGATGAGCTGAACCGTTGCCTCAATGGAAATCTCAAAATTACTCCCGATGTTGATGACCTCTCCGACGGAAGCATCCTGCTCACCAACTGCAATGAAACCGTCCACCGTATCCTCCACATAGTTGAAATCACGTGTCGGAGAGACAGCGCCCAGATGCAGATTCCTCCTGCCGTTTGCAATCTGTGTGATGATCGTCGGAATGACGGCACGCGCAGACTGACGGGGGCCATAGGTGTTAAAGGGGCGGATGACTGCAACAGGCGTACCAAAGGAATAATGAAAGGACATGGCAAGCTGGTCTGCACCAATCTTGCTCGCTGCATAGGGCGACTGTCCATGGAGCGGGTGCTCCTCCGTGATCGGAACGAACTGCGCCGTTCCGTACACCTCGCTTGTGGAGGTCTGCACAATTTTAGCCACGCCAAGCTCTCGCGCGGCCTGCATGATATTCAGCGTCCCTTTGATGTTCGTATCAATGTAGGTATCGGGCGAATGATACGAATAGGGGATGGCAATGAGCGCCGCGAGATGATAAACCGCATCACACCCCTGCATTGCCGCCTTTACCCCATATGGATCACGCACGTCTCCCGAGAATATTTCCATTGCGCGAACGACATCCGCATCCAGTGTATCGAGCCAGCCACAGGAGTTAAACGAATTGTACTGAACGAAAGCCTTGACGCTGTTCCCTCTGCGAATCAGGGTTTCCGCGAGATGCGATCCGATAAAGCCATCCGCACCCGTGACCAAGACCTTTTGAAACTTGCTCACAGCTCTTCCTCCTCTCGGAAAAGACGGTATCTTTCAAATTCCTCGGGCGGCAGGGGCGGTGCCAACTCATCAATCGGCGCAGAGACAATCGATCCATCCGAAAGCCTCTTCGAGGTTGTCTTAAAGGCAAGCCCCTGCTCCGGATCTTCAAAGATTTCGCAGAGCGCATAGCCATCCTGTTCCAGCAGCACCGAAAGGACAGCATCCGTCTCTCCGTTTTCCCGAATGGCAAAGTACGGGATTCCAAAGGCAGACGCGATTTTGGAAAAATCCGGACAATCCAGACCGGATTCCTTTGTGCAGCCCGTGAGTCGGCCATCGAAAAAGCCCCGCTGCGTGCGCACAATGCTGCCATAGCCGCCATTGTTGTAGACGAGAATCTTGACCGGGAGTCGATTGCATACGATGGTCTGCAGTTCCTGCAAATTCATCTGTATGCTGCCATCGCCGTCCAAGGAAAACACGGTTCTACCCGACGCCACCGCCGCTCCGATTGCTGCGGGAAGCCCGTAGCCCATGCTGCCGCAGTTCTTATTGCAGAAAAGCCGCTGTCCATCCTTGCGTATGCCCGTCTCAATCGCCATTTCGCCGCCGAGGTTGCTTCCGACGACGACGATACCATCCGCAGGGAGCAGCGCCATCAGACGATCCGCAAGAAGGTAGGGATTTACGCCCGTTCTGTCCGCTGCCTGCGCCAAGACGGGAAAGGCATCGCGCAAACGCCTTGCATAGGACATCCACGCCCTTTTTTCCGGCATAGGCTTATCTGCCAGACAGGCTTCCATGGCGGGGAGAAACGCCTTCAGATCTGCATGAATCGGAAGATCCGGACGCATGGTTTCCTTCTTGAGCTCCTCCTCATCAATATCAATTGCTATCTTATATCCCTGCGGCGCAAATGCCTCATGTCGAAAACCGATTTGATTCAGGGCAAAGCGGCAGCCGAGGGAGACGATCACATCCGCATTCTGTACGAGGAAATTCCCCGCACGGCCGCCCAGTATGCCAAAATTTCCAAAGTACAGGGGGTGTGCTGTCTCGAAGAGATCTGCCGTGCACGTCGTCGCAAGAACGGGGATGCCGAGTGCCTGTACGACACGGCAAAAGGACGCATATGAATCCGACAGGCGGATGGATGAGCCCGCGAGAAGTAGCGGTGCCTTCGCTGTCCGAAGCTTTGTCAACACGAGTTCTGCCAATGCCAAATGATCTTGTCTCAGAGGCTTGGGCGGCGTGAAGTGACGAAGGTGCCCCACCTCAATTTCCGCCCCCTGCACATCCAGAGGAATGTCCAGCCAGACAGGGCCTTTCCTGCCCTCCTCCATGATGTACAATGCTTTTTCCAGCGCATAGAGAATATCCTCAGGACGCCGCACCATCTCCGCATGCTTCGTCAACGGGCGCACCGTTCGCACGATGTCATGCTCCTGCTCGCCGAAGTGACGGAGGCGAAGACCGGAGGCCTCGACTGTGATGGGATAACGCACCTGTCCCGAAATAACGAGCATTGGCACACTGTCCTGATATGCCCCCAATACCCCCGTGATGGCATTCGTTCCGCCGGGACCGCTTGTTACACATACGATCGCAGGCTTTCCTGTAACGCGTGCATAGCCTTCTGCCGCCATAGCGGCTGCCTGCTCGTGATGATGATGAATGTCTTTCAGTTGCTTCGACGCGCCAAATGCATCATTGAGATGCATCGCACCGCCGCCGACGACCGTAAAAACCGTATCAAAGCCACGTACTGCCAAAATCTCTGCGATATAGTCCGCAATGCGCTGTTTTCCCATATCCTTATCATCCCCCTGTCCTGCGAGGCGACCAACCCTTATCTTAATAATATCGTCATGTATTTCTATATACTTTAGGAATCACTGATAAAATGAAGTCCATCAGATTGGCGCAGATTTTTGTCCGAACGAGAAGGCAAACCGGACGCAGACTGGTGCAATAGTATTTCCACTAGTTTTGGAGCAGCGCCAAAATCGTGCAGCTGCCCCTCAGTCACAACGCGCATATCCGCTCCCTGCTCCCATGCCTTCGCCCACTCCACTGTTTTCTCCACGGCTTCAGCGATGTGCCAGCGCGGTCTCCACCCGAGTTCGCTCTTTATTTTCGAGCAGTCGAGTTTCAAAAAATGCGCCTCGTGCGGGCCGCCGTCGGCCTGCGTCTGCCAACGCACACCATCGCCCCATGCGCGGCAGAAGATGTCCACCAGCTCGCCCGTCGTCACGCAGTCCGCATCGTCGGGGCCCACGTTCCACGCACCGACAAGGGATGCGTCCGCCGCCTGCCGCGCCGCAATCGTGAGATAGACAGAGAGTGGTTCGAGAACGTGCTGATAGGGACGCGTCGAGTGCGGATTGCGGATGTCGATGGTCTGCCCGCGCACGGCGGCGCGAATGCAGTCGGGAATGATGCGGTCAGGCGCGAAGTCGCCGCCGCCGATCACGTTGCCCGCACGCGCCGTCGAGACACGTACATCCTGCGCCGCAAGGAAGCTCTGCCGGTAGCTGTAGACGGCGAGCTCGGCGCAGCTCTTGCTCGCGGAATACGGATCGTACCCCATCAGCGGCTCGTTCTCACGGTAGCCCCATGCCCACTCTTTATTTTCATAGACCTTGTCCGTCGTCACAATGAGCGCGGAGCGTACTGTATCCGATGTGCGGATACATTCAAGGATATTGACTGTCCCCATCACATTCGCCGCAAAGGTGTCCACGGGCTGACGGTAGCTCTCGCGCACGATGGGCTGCGCCGCGAGATGAAAGACGACCTCGGGGCACGCTTCGTGAAATGCACGGGAGAGCGCAGCAAGGTCGCGCACATCGCCGCGCACATCCCGCATTTCCTTCAATACGCCGATTCGTTCGAGTGCCTCACGCCCGCCCTCGGTCGGTGCATCGAGAGAGAATCCCGTCACCTCCGCCCCCGCCCTCAAGAGCAGGAGAGAGAGCCACATCCCCTTAAAGCCCGTATGCCCTGTGAGGAGGATGCGCTTCCCCTTGTAAAAACTCAGTTCATCCATCGCATCTTCTTCTCGCTTTCCATGGGTATCTCGCACGCGCTCAGAGGTTCAAAATTTTTGCCTCGAAGCGTGCTGCATCCGCCACATTCCTACACCCGAACGCTGCCGGGTTCAACCGCAGCTCGTTTTCTGCATGCGCATAGCCTTTTCGGATGTACGGGGGGGCTATGCGCGAATCCAAAATCTCCTCCGGACAGTTGCAGAGCCTTTCGTAAAAACGGCGGCACTGATCGTACACGGAGTCTCCGCACAGCGTACTCCCGTGGAGTAGCAGCCCCCAGTATCGTTCAAAGCGCAGATCCGCCAGCAGGATGTGATTGGACAGATCCGTATAGCTCTGCACGGGATGAAAGTTCGTCGGAATCCCAAGTTCTCCCGCACGGACAGCACTCGTGTAGAAGATAAAACTGTCCGCCGTCGTAATATAGGGGATCGCCATCTCCGCATGCCGTTGAATGTACGCTCCCTGCCGACTGCACAGAGGCGGCGGAGATACGGGCGAAATCGCTTCAACATCAGAGACAAGATTTCTTGCCGTCGCTCCTAGCGAATGCCCTGACATCCCCGTAATCGCAAGCGGCCGTTGGATTTCAATGCACTCCTCCTGCAAAAAGAGATTGATCGCTCCCATGTAGATGTCCTGACTGATGCCCTCAATAATACGTCCCGTCCGATGCAGTATCTCCCTCAGATAGCCGCGCCGAAAGCCTGCATTGACATAAAAAAGTGGGAGGCGGTAGAGGCAGGTCTTGATCTTTGCCATGATATCCGCTTGATCCTCGCGCAGCGAAAACGCCGCATAGCGCCCCGACTCCTCCGAATCTACACACTTTACGATGTGCAGATCCTGCCCCTCGGGCATAAAGCCCGGCCATGTGTAGAACTCCTTTCCCCATGAAAGAATATCTGCAGACGGATAGTCCTCCATCGCCTGTCTGATGTATTTCAAAGCCCACGGCAGAACACCGTCGTCCGCGCCCAGCGAAAAGATGAATGCACCGCGCGCATGAAGGTAGGCATACTCAAAGCTCTTGTCGATCGATAGGGCAAACGGCGTCCGATAGTAGCGGACACGCGGATCGTTCAGTTCCACAACGAAGCTGTACACCTCGTCCCGCCCTGCATCAGAGTTGTCACTGATGACAATCTCATAGCTACCATCATAGTCGAGCCCAAGACAGGTCTCCACTGTATACCGAAGCGTATCCGCCGCGTTCCGCACGGGAATGACAATTGAAAAGTCACAGGAGGCGGGCGCATCGAGCAGCGGCTCGATAGCCTCTCCGTAAAAATAATTGGCATACGTCAAATAGTCTCCCGCCCACGCATAGGCATAGGCATAGGAGAACTGCGGCGGTACGCAGTAGGAAAGGCGCTGAATCTCCCGCCCGAGTGCCGTCTGCGCGTGCAGTTCGCTCATGCGATCATCGCGCGCCAAAACAATCAGCAGAGCCCCCTGCGCCGTGCTCCGCGTGAGGAGGCGAATGACAGCAGGAACAGCACTCTCTACGTCTCCATCCGTACGGCGACATTTTCCTGCATTGAGACGGATACAGCCGCCTGTGGCCTGCGCCTCCTGAATGCAGCGCAAGGCATAGACATCGACCGTTCCCTCCGCCACCGCATCATTTTCAGTCAATAGGATTGGCTGCTGTCCGAGCAGTTCAAGCGCGCGGGCAAGTGTCTCCATGTCACCTGCGTCCGCGCCCGTTCCGACGATCAGAAAGGCATTGCACTGGCCATCCGTAAACATTCGCAGCAAAAAGCCAAGGCCTCCGCAATAGCCCGGCTCCGGATACGGAATGCCCGTATCCTCGTGAAGGAGCTCATCGTAGTCCTCCCGCCCCGTCACACGGCAGTACGCCATCATCAGGATGAAGTAGGCGGTCATATTGCGCATGACATAGTATTCCTCGGCAAGCATACGCAGGAGGTCGGCATCAGACAATCCCGTCAAAAACTTTTCCTTCAGCGCAGCCAAGCGTGCAAAAGCGTCCTGCGGGAGAACACCATTTGCATAAAAGTCGTGCGCAAACCGCGTCTGCCGCCACTCCGGCGATTTCTCGGGAAAGGTGCGGCTCTTGAGTTCAAATACGTCTGCCGTCGTGGGAACAGGGTGATACTCCTGCGCCGTATAGTCGAGGATCGCACGACATTTTGCCCCATCCTCCCCCAGTGCGATCATAAGGGCGACCTTGGCACAGATGTATTCGAGCCGCTTGGGAAAGATGCGGTGCAGGGAGGCGAGTTCCGCCTCCGCTGCTGCCAGATCCTCCGCTGTACCGCGCTCGATCTGTGCACGCGCGTGCCGTACGATTTCCAGATACGTCTGCCCGTCCATCTCCATTGTGTCCTCCCACATCAATCCCCGTTATCCACCCGGGTCACGCTTTCTACATAGCCCTGTCCTACGTCCACTTCTTCGCAATGACTTCGCGCATCTTTTGGAGGTTGCGGTGGTAGTCCTGCGGTGCTCGCATGGCGATGACGGTGTAGAGTGCGTCCGTGATCGCCATGTGGATGAGGCGTGAGGAGACCGCCTCGGAGCTGTAGTGCACCTCGCGTCCCATGCCGTGCAGCACCACATCGCCGAGCTTCGCCAGCGGCGAATTGACATGGCTCGTGATGACGATGACCGATGCCCCCGCCTCCCGTGCCGTGCGTACGGTATCGAGAAGCTCGAGGGTCGCCCCCGTATGCGAGACGGCGATCACAACGTCCCGCGCCGTCAGCAGCGATGCGGAGGTCACCTGCTGATGCGCGTCGCTGTATGCCTGCACAACCATGCCGAACCGCAGGAAGCGCGTCTCGATGTCACGGCAGACGGTGGCGGAGTTGCCGAATCCGTAGACGACGATGCGCCGCGCCGCACGGATGAGATCGACAGCGCGCTCGATGGCTGCGTAGTCCAGCAGTTTCAGCGTATCCGTGAGACCGTCCGTAATGTTGCGGAAGATCTTCTGCACAACCATCTCGCCCGTATCCGCACTGTCGATATCCTGATAGACCGTCTCCGTCTGCGTATAGAGTTCGGCGGCAAGCGCAATCTTGAAACTCTGCAGCCCGCTGAACCCGAGTTTTTTGCAAAAGCGCGAGATCGTGATCTCGGAGCTGCCGACCGCCGCCGCAAGCTCCGAGATTGTCTGATCCATCACCTCGCCCACATGCGCGGACACATAGTCTGCGATGCGTTTCTCCGTGCGCGTCATATGCGCGTAGTTGCCGCGCATCACGGGCAGCGGCAAAGGCTCTGCCGTCATCCTGCCACTCTCCTTCGATGTTACTTTTATGTCATTATAGCAAAGTTTGAGACAAAAAAACACCTCCCGCAAAAATTGCAGGAGGTATTTCGCGATCCTCAGGAAAAACGAATTACATTGCCCACCATGAAGCGCGGTACGCCCTCGCCCTTCACCATGATCTGGCCGGGCTGTTCGACCACGTCCTTGCCCGTAAAGACGATGGTGCAGTGTCCGTGTTCGCGCAGGCTCTTCATCGCCTCTGCGCCGACTGCCGTCACTATATAGCTGCGGTCGGCGAGAGATACCTTGTCGCCCGGAACGATGTCTGCCGAAAGGGTCGCCTTTGTGTGCGCGACCACCATGTTCTCGTACTCATACGGCACATCCTTGTCAAAGAGGATGACCGACTCGCGTGTCTGCATAAAGGGAAGCACAAAGTCCCCGATTGCCGTCACTGTCACTTCATATTTCATTGCTGTTTCCTCCATTTTCAAACGCACCGCACACTCATACAATAGATCGGACACTTTTCTATCTACAAAGCCACAAGGTTCAAGACCTGACGTGTGTTTTTGATGTGCGAAGTTTGAGTTATATTTTATTTTATAAAATGAGTTATTTATATCATATTACTGCATATAAAAACCGCACCCGTGCGAGTGCGGCTTTTATTCTAGTGAATCGCCTTTTTCTTAAACCGTCCGCCCACGATGTCGTGCACGGCGTTAATCGTGACAAAGGCACGCTCGTCCTTGTCGAGGACGATCTCCTTGAGCTTGTCGAGCTCCAGGCGTGTGACGACGCAGTAGAGAACCTCCTTCGGCTCGCCCGTGTAGCCGCCCGCGCCGTGCAGCAGGGTCACACCGCGCCCGAGGCGCTCATTGAGCGCAATGGTCATCTCCTCGTGCTCGCTCGTGACGATCATGACGGCGTACGATTCGTCGAGACCCTTGAGCACCACGTCGATCATCTTCGCGATGACGAAGTAGGCAAAGAGCGAGTACATCGCCTTGTCCCAGCCATAGAGTAGTCCCGCCGACGAGAGGATAAAGAGGTTGATGAACATGACAACCTCGCCGACAGAGAACTGCGTTCGCGCGTCCATGATAATTGCGACGATCTCCGTGCCGTCGAAGCAGCCGCCCGTACGCATGACGATGCCGACCCCGAGCCCCGTCACCACGCCGCCGAAGATCGCGGCAAGAAAGGGGTCGGTCGTCACCTGCGGCACGTCGTGAAGGACACCCGACCAGATCGAGAGCATGATGATGGCAAACACGGTCGAGAGCGCAAAGCTCTTGCCGATCTGCTTGTAGCCCATGTAGACGAATGGGATATTAAAGAGGACAAGGAACACACCGAGCCCCATGCCCGTAATCGTCTGCGCCATGATCGAGAGACCGACCACGCCGCCGTCAATGACGTTGTTCGGAATCAGAAAGAGATCCAGCCCGGCTGCGGTGATGAGCGCACCGAGAATCAGCATCGCGGCCTTTTTTATGTAGAAGATCGCCCCCTTGGGCGGCGTTTTATGCGGCTTCTCCGGCTTCGGCGCAGTTGATGTCTGAACGATTTGCGTATCCATTTCTGCGGTCATAATACTCCCCTGTTCCATTCCATTTTGCTCTCCTATTATAGAGGAAAGAAAATGCGCTGACAACCCCACCGTATGAGAATGGATTTCTTGACTTTGCTGTACTTGCCATATATCATAGTTCTATGAGTATCATCTTTGGCGAATTCATTCAATGGGAGGGATATGTATGATCTACACCGTCACCTTCAACCCGTCGATCGACTACATCGTGCGGTTGGAGCAGTTCACAGCGGGCGAGATCAACCGCGTGAACTACGAGCAGATCCTGCCGGGGGGCAAGGGCA
>ERZ773009.1186-NODE-1186-length-18564-cov-6.028257_pt1 | contig 18564 bp, 13 predicted proteins | sample MGYA00580663_ERZ773009 | MGnify/ENA primary metagenome ERZ773009 (study PRJEB29015, sample SAMEA2737969) | human oral metagenome | biome: human oral; feature: human-associated habitat; material: dental | place: China | collected 2026 ... | reverse complement strand
ATCTCTATCCCGAAAAATAAAAAATCTTCAAATCATGATTTAAGTTTTTTATTTAATAAATTCTTTTGGGATTATAAAGAACTTATTTTCACATTATTATATGTAATTAAATATTAATAAACTTATTCTAAATTATCTAAATCTTCATCATTTTCTAAGCTATTAAATGCTAAATCTATATCTTCTTCACTCTCTTTTAAAGCATTAATATCTATTGCTGTACCAAGATTATTGCAATAATATGTTCTTACACTACGACCATAATCAAATGGATGCATTTTCATAGTCTTATCTACAAGAGGTATTACACAAAGAGGTTTTTGTGGTTCTTGGAAGAACCTTCTTGTTTGTGCATCATTTTTAACTTTCTCACTCATTCTCTTATATCCGTCAATAGTTTCAAAGTCTCTTTCACTTGCTTTATAAAAAGATACATCATCTCTGTCCTTTTTAACATTTAAAGCTACATAACTATCATATTCTATTACTTTACTATTACTATCTTTAGATAAAGGTTTAGCTATTTTAAATACATCTCCATACATAAGTATTTCAAGGTTATCTTTTACTTGCTTTGACCCACGAAGCATATTATCTCCCATAAGAACTAATGGGTCTATTATCTTAGAGAATTGCTGTACTTGAGAAAATATCATATTAGCTTCACTATCAAGCTGTTGAGCTGATACTATAGGAATTTGATATTCTATTCCTACTTGACGAAGTTCTCTTGCTTTTTGTGATAATGCATAAGAACCGTCTGCTCCTGTTGCTCCAAGTTTTTTGCCTTGCTTTGATTTAACATCCATAAGACCAATATAATCAACTATAACCATAACTGGTTCATAACCTGCCATTTGATATCTTTTAATAGACTTTCTTATATCATCTGCAGTAGGATTTCCAGTACTATCTTCATCTATAGTTATTTGGTCATCATAAACTATAGGAAGTTCTACTCCATGTTTTTTAGTTTCTTCAAGTATTAATCTATCCAGTTCTTCTTTTGGAGTATCATAGATAAGGTTTTTATCTGAATATCCGTAGAAAGATAAATGTCTTTGAAGAAGTTGAATAAGTTTCATTTCATAAGATACAAATAGAATACAAGGTTTCATACCTTCTCTTACTTCAAAGTCTTCTTTCTTATTATTAATACTTGCATAAATTGCTATATTTTGCATTATAAGTGATTTTCCATGTCCAGATAAACAGCATATAAGAACTAAACTACCAGGCAAGAAACCTCCACCTACAAGCATATCTATACTAGGTATAGTTTTAATCTTTGATTTGGCTGCTTTATCTATTTGCTTATGTACTACTTCTCCTGTATCTCCAAGTCCATTTTCAGGGTCTATTATCATTGCTTGATTTTTTGATTTATCTACTACAAGTAAATAAGAACGATTTTGTAAATCAAGAATATGTTCCATTATGGTGTCCATATACTGTCTTCTTGACTTACCCGGATTACCACCCTCAAGAGATAATAAGTTATCTTGTAAGTCTTCTACTATAGGATTTAGTATATTTGCTATATTAATACTATTTATTCTTTCTATAAGCTCTTTTTTATATGCTTTATTAACTCTTCCATTCTCAATAACTGACACATAAGACTTAAGTTCATCTTTAAATCCCATACCAAGATATATTTGAAATACTTGTTTCTTTTCTTCTATTTTATTAGCAAGTAAAACATCTAACATTCTATCTAGAAGTTCTTCTTCTTGTGTTGTATGTTCAGCTGGAATTGAATTTATAGCTTCTTTTAGGCTTATAAGAAATGTTCTATCTGCTGGGTCTGATAGAATGTATGTAAGTAACTCTCCTAGTAATTCATTTCCCATATTTTCACCTCTATTCTTTCATTTTTAAATCTATTTCCTTACACAAACTTTCAGGAATATCTAGGTTTGTTTTCTTTTTATAGAACTCATGTACTAGAGAGTCTATATCTTCTATTACACCAGTTTCCATTTTAATTACTTCTTTTACTTCTACTTTATGTTTTACTTGATAGTACTTAGGTTTTATAACTTCCATAAATTCTTTCTGTTTATTTACAGTACTTTCATTACTATCTACAAGAAAAATAAACTTAAGTTCATCTACATTAAATGATTTAAAATGATTTATAAGTTCTCTTATATCATCATTTATTAAATCTACAGTTACTTTTCTTATTAAAGGGACATCTTTATTTATAATAGATTTAAGTTCAAACTTATTATTCTTATTATCTATATCTACAAGTTGAAGTCCAAATACTCTATTTTCTGTAACTTCTCCTACATTACTAATAGCTCTTCCAGTATAATAAGTAATTCCCTTACTCATAAACTCGTGTACATGTCCACCTATTACTATAGTTTTTGCATAGTTCTCTACATCTTTATAATTCATTACTAAGTTCTTATGTAAATCCCATCTACTATCTATTTGCTTTACAGCCGGTATTGCAAAGTTCATCATTCCATGAAATATTATTATATCTTGTGAAAACTTAATCTCAGTTTCCATATCTTTTAAGAAATCTTCATATTTAGCATAGTAAAGTTCTGGAATAAAACCTATTGCTAAATCTTGTATAAACTTAGAACATATCTTATCTATATAGATTACTTTATTTCCCATAAAAGAAGTTATATTTTGCATTACATCTCCGTCATGTGAAGGCGTACCTCTAAGTATAATAAAAGTAGTTCCTCTTTTAACACAATTATCAGCAAGTGAGTTTACAAATTCACTTACTTCTTTAAAATCATCACTTTCTGCTCTTAAATTACGGCTATCTACAGTGTCACCGGCAATTATAAAGACATCAGGCAAAAACTCGTCTATAGAGCCTATTAAGTACCTTAAAAACGATATTCTTTGGTCCTTTGGTATTCTTTCATAATGTATATCTGCTGTAATTAATATTCTTTTATTCATATTTCCTCCTATAATAAAGTTTATTCTTATTACGATATATGCTTGTTTTTATTTTAAGGGTTAGGAAAAAACAAATTTTGGTAAGATTATAATTATATAAGTGGAGGTGAAGGGTCCAATGTTTAGTGTAGTGAATGAGTTATTTGATTTAATTATGTCTTTTTTACAAAAGAATGGATATAAAGCTGGAGGGTTAGTTGCTACTATATATCTTATTGGTCAAACAGATAAAACTAAAAAGATATTTATTAAAATAGTTACTTCTATTCTTAGAGTTCTTTTTATTCGTGTTATTAATTTCACTCTTAAAGTTACAAAAGAAGGGGGTGTTATAAATGACGTTATCAAAGATATTAAGAAAGCTTTGGAAGAAACTGACGAGAAGAAGATTACCGAGATTAAGGAAGAAGTAAAAGAGAATAAAGCTAACTTACAAAACATAAAACTTAACGAACTTAGAGTATACTTTGAACTTTACAGACCACTTGATGCAATTATTATAGATAAGAAGTTATTCTCTAGAAGTAAGTTTTTTCGTAATATAATAAGAAGAAGAAAACTTAGGCGGAATAAAATATAGAAAGTACCTTACTACATTTTATGTGTAGTAAGGTATGATTTCTTTTTTATTCCCGTTATGAAAGCATAATGTTATCTATACTTCCACGAACTCTCAATTCTTCAAGAAGTGTTCTTTTATTTTCTGTAGCATTTTGAAAATCTTGAAGAGGAGGGTCTATTGCTCCATTACCTATATCTATTTTTAGATATGCAAGATTATTATTAAACATATCTATCATTAAATCAAGTTTACATAATTCTTCAAATCTTGACTCTAGATTAGTTGTAATAGTTGCAAGGTTTTTAGGATGCTCACATATAATAGTTAGTTCTTTATCATATAATAAGTCAATCATATAACTACAGTTTTGAAGTACTACTGTAGCTGGTGGTCTAAACATAGGAGTCATATCACTTTCATTCCAAGTATTCATCTCTTGCTTAGAGAAATCCCACGCTAAATCTTTTATACCTCTTCTTATTCTATCGTTAAATGCAAGTATTACATTTTGCATTTCATACATTCTAACTGATTTTACTCTACATCCTGTTCTTTCTATAGCCTCTACTAGCTCATCTGGAAGTACTACTACTAAGTCTTTATAGTTTCCTGCATCATAATGTTGGTCATTTTTAACTCTTGGAGTATTTGAAAGTAACTCCCTCAATGTATATGCGATAGAAAACCCACTGTGTCTATTATACTCCATTAAAGACGACTTAATACTATCTTTTATCTTATAGTCACTATAAACACCTTTTAGTATTCCATTTAAACCTATTGCTTTTTTCATTCTGTATATTAAAGTATTAATATTAACACCTCTCTTAGAAGATATCCATTGATAATTCTCTTAACATTTCTCTTTCAGTGGCTTTAGTACTTATTTGTACAGAGTGATTTATTGCAGCATCAGAGGCAATTATTCCTCTTCTTACCCATATATCATTCTTTTTATAGAATTCATCAATTCCAACACTTTCAGTACCTACACGACTATCAAGAGTTAAATGCATTCTTTCTCCACTTTGAACATCAACTAAACTCATATCTGTATTAGATATTGCTTTAACATCTGCTTGGTTTCCTACATAATCAATAGTAACAAAGTTTAATTTTGCTGCTTTATGACATCCACCAAATGCATTATCAGGTACAAATAAACCATGAGTTCTTATACTAAATGCTGGTATTTTACCTGCAAGTATATCATTTACTATAGTTAAATCTGTAAGAGAGGTTCTTATTTTAAATAAAGTACAGTCTTCATAACATCTATATCCTACTATATAGTGAGTAACTAAATCAGGATTTATAAATGTAATATCTTGAATTATATCTTGTATTTCACTTTGACTTGGAGCTTCTCCTGGATTTGCACTCTTAGGTGATTTAATCTTTGGGTGTTCTTTACAACCTTTAATTCCACCTTGGTTCATCTGTTTAAGTATAGCTGGTGCTCCCAATGCTTCTCTCATCTTATCAGCAGGATACCATCTACCATTTATAGTAGGTTTTGTATGGTCTATTCCATGTGTCCAGAACTCTAAATATGCAAGTCCAGACTTAAGCTTTACAACTTGGTCCATAGTTATTCCTGCTAAGAAATGAGTTCTTGCTGTATATTCTTGAAGTATTGCTCCTTCTGCTTCTGCTCCAAACACCTGAATGCTGTTCATAACAGGAACTGTATTAAGCATAAAGATATCCATTCCAGCACCTACAGTTTTTGTAGTAATTAGGTTCATTCTATTCTCATCTCCTTTATTATATTTTCGGTAAAAAATAAAAACATAGAGGAGAAGGATTTCTCCCTCTCCTCCTAGTTTATTTATATGTTAGTTCCAGTTATTTACAGGAGGTGCCATATATCCTTTTATAGAGAAATATCCACCAGCTGCTTTTATTATTTGGATTTTGAAACCAGACTTCATTTGGATATGAGGTACATTTGGTACAGTTTCACTTCTATATCCCATTGAAGAGTCAGTCATAGATAGAGCAACTCTTGTCATGAAGAATGTTTCTAAGTTAGGTTCTGCAAATTGAGGACAGATATTGTAATCATGTACAAGTTCTGCAGAGATTTGGTCTAAGCTTGGTTCTTGTCCACCATTTTTAGCTTTAGCATCTGTGTATGCTTTATTATGGTCAGGCATGAAGTCAGCTTTATTAGTTCCTACTATTACAGCTTTAACAGGAGATGGTCCATTATTAGTTCCAGCAGTAAATACATGTGCTTCTATTGGAGAAACTACCCCTAAGAAGTCTCCAGCAGTATCAGAACTTACTGTTCCTATAATAGGCATCATAGCAGGATTTAATGGGTTCAAGCTTTCAACATTACAGAAAACTGTCATTCCTACATTTTGTGTATTAGCTGATTTAGCATAAGCAGTTGATAGACCTTGGAATAATCTAGAAACTCTCATGTTATAGTTTTCACCTTTATTTAAAGCATTAGCTTCTGCTAAGTCTAAGTTAGAGTGAGCCCAGAATTCATAACTTTGGTAGTTAGGAATTGCATCTTCTAATTTTCTTTTAGCTTTTAAAGCAGTAGTCATTTCTTTATATCCATTTATAAAGATGTTTTCAGCAAGATGTGATAATTCTTCAGTTCTTGCATTTATTTCATCTTCAACTATTTTTCCAGAACCAGTTTTAGCTTCTAAGAAAGATACATATTCAGGGTTGAAGTTTACTTCTTTCATGATTACTGGTCCTGCAGTAATAGTTACTTTATGAGTTCTGCTTTCAACTTGTGATAAGCTTTGTTCTACTCTTGGTAAGTCAAGCACTTTTACTTCAAATTCTATTGATATGATATCAGCAGTTAAAGTAGAAGCTGATTTATTAAATCCTACTAAGATTTCATTTGTTTTTGCATCAAAGTATAAATTTAATATGTAGTATTCTTGAGGTTTAGTTGCATCTGGAGTCAAGAATAATACTCTACCATTATAGTGGAATTCAGTTAATGGAGTACCTTGGATAGGAGTTCCATCTGTATCATAGATTTGACCTTTAAATTTATTTGCAGCTCCTCCAGTAGTTTCTCCAGTTAATAATACTTCTTTTATTTCAAAAGAGAATACTGCTTGTTGGAAAGATTTAAGTATAGCTTCTGTTTGAGGAGCTATAACTTCATGAAGTTTTAATTTCTTATTGAAGTTAGCAGTTTGAATTACTAATTTTCTTAAGAATTGGTTCATGTAATCTACATCATTTGGAAGTAATCCTTTTTCTTTTAAAAGTCTCATATCCATGTATCTAAAGTAATCTTCTCTTTTAATTTCTTTTTTGATTTTACCATCTTTATCTCTGAATACATAAACTTGTGATTTATGTTCTATTGGCATTGAGCTTTCTGGTGATACCATATTAACAGTTTTAATAAGTTTAGACCAGATAGTTCCTGCTGAGTTTACCCATTGAGCATAGAATTCAAGTACAGGATAATGTAATGCATAAGAAGAACCAGCTTGTAATGCTTCCCCTGCAGTCATATATGTACCATTAGCTAAATTAATAAATCCAGAAGCTGCTCCATTTACTATTGATGCCATACCTGTAAATAAGATGTCTTTTACAGTATTTTTAGCTAAGTTAGCTTTATATTCAGCTGCTTGTCTATTTGGAGTTTCTGCTTCATTAGCATTTATGAACTCCATTTCTTTATCATATCTTGCTTTAGCAAATCCAGCTATTTCTCTTAAAGGAGCTGGTAATTTTTCCCAAGCTGCTTTAGAAGATAAAGTTGCATCTATAGTTTTATTTATTGCTTCTTGAGCAAGTACAAGTTCTGCCGCTCTTCTTTGTTTATTATCAAATAAAGCAGAGTTAGGCATATATTCTTGTCTTTGTCTTAAAAGACCACACATTGCTTGTAAATCTTCTGCTCCCCATCTTTTTATTCCTGCCATATTTGCATAGACAGTTCCATCATCTTTACCAATGTTTCTTTTGCTATTTTTATTAGATAATGTACCATTGATGCTTTCATATCCGAAAACTTCTTTGACTACATTATTCGCTATTTTTCTCTCAAACATTTATTTATTCCTCCTTAATTGAATTATTTTTTGATTAGTTTTTCTATTTCTTTAAGTGTCTTCATTTCTGTTTTATATACTTGATTTACATAGCTGAATACGAATTTTGCTACTTTAGCATAATTCTTATTGAATGTTTTAAGCATAGTCTTATTATATAATAGTAAATCTTTAGAGAAAGCAACTGAATTTTCTGGTTTTTCTTTATCATCTAATTTCTCAGGAGTTAAAGTGTCACCAACTACAGTTTTTATTTCTTTTAAGATATCAGTATTAATATCTTTGAACCAGTCAGTAATAAGTACATTATTAAATGTAGAATAATAGTTAAGAGCTGCACTTGGTAGTACATCTTTTACTTCTTGAACTGCTATCTCATCTAATTTAACAGCTAATCCTCTATTACCTATATCATCCATAACTTTTATATATCTATCAAATCTTTCTTTAAGTCCATCTTCTAATATTTTAACAGGTTTTTCTTCCCTCTTAAAATATGCTTCAGTAGCTTTCTTAACCACATCTAAAAGGTCAGTTGCAACTAGTGGCTTATTAGCTATATTTTCAACTGTACCTTTAGCTAGGCATGATATGATAGTTAGAAGAAGTATTAAAGACTCATAAATAGACTGACTAGGAGTTAAATCCTTATTAGCTTTCTTTATATTATATTGACTAAGAGTAGAACCATATGAAACATATTGTGCAGCTCTTAGTACATAAGCACTCTTAGATGTAAGGAAAGCTCTGTTTGCAGCAGTTGGTTCTTCAACTTTACCATTTAAAGTATTAATAAATGTTTCATTAAATCTACCATAGCTTATTTTAGCATCTCCATAATCTTTTACATCAAGTCCTGCTTTTACAGCATCTTCAAGTTCTTTAAGATATTTCTTTATCTTATTTAGCTTTCTTGCATAACTATTAAAGAATAGCTTTATATAGTTTACAAGCTTTTCCCAGATTTCTTTAAGCCAAGCACCTATTTTAGCAAGTCTTCCTTTTTTCTTTTCTTCAGATGCTCCACTTTCTGTATCAGCTTCTAATCCTATGACATCAATACCAAAAGAAGTTATAGCTTCACCTAAGTTAGCTATATCTTCCATAGCAGCAATTTCATCAACGTTATCATCTATATAATCAGAAGAATTAAAGATACTCATTTCACTTTCTAAACCAGACATAATCTCAGAAAAGTTTTCTTTGACTAATTTTTTAGATAATGTAAAATACATATTATTCCTCCTATTATTTCATTAATTTAACTACTTTAGCTGCATCAGATATTGCTTTATTAGATACAGTTGCAAATCCTTTTAGACACTTATTATAAACAGAAGATTGCTTTTTAGCTAAATGTCCAAGAGATTTCAAGCTTTCAGATAAGTTAGTTAAAGTAGTCTTATCATCAGCTGATATTTTATCATCATCTATTTTCTTTTTAACTGCTTTATGAACTTTCTTAACATTTTTGAATGCACTTTCAAAAGCTCTTATTGCGTCTTGTTTAGCTCCTTCTGTATTTTTTCTTTCATCAGCATAATTCATGATAGTTCCAATTAAAGATTTAGAAGTTGATAAAGCAGATGAAGCTGCTACTTCTTCAGTGTCTTTAATTCCATTTAAGTTTAATTTTTCATCAGCTGCATTATATATTTCATCAACTGACTCTTGCTTCATAACTTTTCCTTGTAAAACTATACCGAAATGTTGAGCATAAGCTGTTATAAAATCTTGAATATCATCAGGATTATCAGCAGCGTTTTCAGCAAGGTCTGGTAATACTACATTATCAGAATTTACTTTTGTATTAGAAGCATATATTTCTTCTACAGTTTTCCAATGGCTATCTAATGCTTTAGTAACTGTAACTTTCTTTCCATCTAGTTTATTTCCTACATTTCCTTCAGCTTCAGTTATTTTATCATTGATTTTCTTAGCATCATTATAGATAGCTGAGAATACTCTTCCTGATATTCTTTTGATTTTTAATAAGTGAGCAAAGTATGCTGCAGCACTAGAAATAAATCCTAATATTGCTTTCCATGCTCTTTTGAAGAAACCATCTGTAGAAGTTGCTTTTTCAACTGATGCTTCTTCACTTTCTCCTTCTTCTGCTTCAAATCCATACATTTTGAATGCTTGTACTGGATTTGCTCCATTCATGATATCTTGGATAGCTCTATTTGCATTTACACATTCAAGTGCAATTATAGTAGCTTCAGATTTAAAAGCATCTGCTTCATCATTAAGTCTTTGAAGTTCTGCTTCTAAACCACCATCATATCTTGACTCATAATTTTCTCCTGGTGCTCTAGTACCACTCACGATAGCTTGAACATCATCTAAGTTTTCTAACCCTGCGAATGGATTAGTTACGTCTATGTTATACATTTTTTACCTCCTTGAAATATAAATATTTATTATTACCCTGTATAGGTAATATTTTAATCACAACGATTGTTAATTTGTGAATTTTCTACATAGCAATTAAGGCTTCATAACTAAGTTTTAAAGACTTTGCTATAGTATGAAATTCTATATAATCAGCAAATAAATCTTCATACAGTTTAGAACTCATATTTTTAGTATATAAATCTAAACTTTTAAGAAGTTCTTGATACTTTTCTCCTACTTTGTGAATAGTTCTTTCAACATTAGGATTTACATGTGCTTGAGATAATGCAATTTCCATATTAGATGCAACTATATTACGAAGAGTTTGGAATTTCTTAGGAAATTCAAGTGTTCCTCTTATTTGTGTTGATTGGTCATAGTCTTCGTTTAGTGCATCTTTACGAGAAATCTTTTTAGATTTACCTTTTTTACTATCATCACCATTTTCATCAGCATAGTCATCTGTATCGTCTCCAAAACTACCAAAGTCATCTGAACCCATATCTCCAAAAGCAGAGTCATCACCTAAGTCATCTCCTGTGTCATCAGAGAAGTCTTCTCCAGTATTAGTATCGTCACTATCCTCTCCGACATCTCCTAAATCATCTCCTCCAAGAGACCCAAAGTCATCATCTGCTTCCATTCCAAGTCTAATCTTACCTTTTTTAGATGATAGTTTAATTTCATTTAAATCATAAGTTGCAAATAACCCTTCTAGAGCTATTTCTTCATAGTCCTTTCCAAATGGTCTATTTTCTCCTGATTTCTGATTATCAGTGTTGCTACTGCTAGAAACACTGTTATTAGAGCTAGACTCACGTAGTGTTTTATACCATCCATCATACTTCATAATACCTCCTTTTCTGGATTTAAGAGACCATATTCTTTTGATTTAAATTAATAACCCCCACCTGTTCTCTCAACTTCATTAACTTTAGAGTATTCAAGTTGAGTTTTTCCAGTAATTTCTTTCTTGTAATTTTCTACTTTATGTTTCATAAGAAGAAGATGTCCACGATACTTCATAAGTTCCTCTATCTTTTTAGTATCTCCTTCACTTTCAGCAAATCTGATTTTCATATCTACTGTTTGGATAATAGTATTAACATGATGTTCAAGTGGTTCCATTGCTCTTGCTCTTGATTGCTTTGCCATTTTATTAAATATGTACCATACGAACACTCCAACTATTATGTTTCCACATAGGAAGAATGAAGCAATCCCTATAGTTCCAGCTTCTAACCATCTTTCTACTTTACCAGTAAATATGTCTAAATCATCATTTAAAGCTTTTATCTTAAGTTCTTCTGTTAATTCTTTTTGTGTAGTATTTTGCTTTATTAAAAATGTTCTTCTTATGAACTGGAATATCGTAGTTGCCATTTCTTTAGGAAGTTTAACTATTGGAGCAAGAATTCCGTAAAGTGTAGAACCTGCTCTTATTCCAATTTCTTTAATAGTAGATAGAATATCAGCTACCCCCTCTTCTGCATGGATATATTCTCTTCCATCATCAGTTATCTTATTTACTTCTTTAACTTCTGGATAACCTTTTCTTAATTCATAGATATCTTCGATAGGAAGTGTATCTACGACTTCTCCATTAAGAATAAATACTATTTTCTTATTAGAGTAAAACTCACTATCATCTAGAGATATAAGAGGATAAATGTTTCCAGTTTCACGAAGTACTAGAAGTTCATTTATAACACCATTAGGTTTTGCCTCATCTCTGCTAACGCTTATCATACCTATATCTCTAGGTTCGTTTATTTCTTTTTCTAGTCTTACATTTCTTATAACTCTAGTAGACTCATTATCTTGCTTTTCAAGCAAAGTAAGAGTTAGATACCTAGTTTTATCATCTTCTTCATTTCTAAGAACTATTGGTAAGAAATCTATATCTGCAATTATATCTTGTGGATTTTCAAGCAAACCTAAATCTTTATCTACCATAAGTTCTGCTTCCATTCCAAAGCGTTCATATAGTCTATAATAACCTTTCTCTTTAGAAGAAATTACTTCAGACTCAACAGAATATTCAAAACTAGGAAAAGCTTTTTGTATTGCAGAACATATTGGACTTATTATATCTGTAAGTTCATTTATAATAATTCTAAATCTTTCTGCAAGGGATGCTGGTCCATAGATAGTATTTTCATTATCAGGACACGGTTTTGTAATTTCTGTATCTAAATTAACTAAAAGAGTTTCAGTATTTATTTCAGATATCTTACATATAGGAATTACAAACTTGTCTCCGATAAATGAAGTTTCTTCTTTTCTTACAAAAGGTGATATTATAAATAATGTTTCTTTTCCGAAAAAGAAAGGAATAAATGCTTTCTTATCGTTACTAAATATAGTTGCAACAGTTATAGGATAGAAATATCTATCATCAATAGTATCTTCAACACCTATAAATCTTTGACATTTAGTTCCCGGAAATATCAAATATAGTATATCTTCAAGTCTCTTTTGTAATTGATAAGAAGAGTTATCATTAAGAGTATTGAGTTTTATCTGAGTTGTGTCATTATAGAACCCATATTCTGCTTTATTAAGGCCGGTATATGAAATATCAGTAAGTTTAGAGTTTCTGATAATCTTATTGGCACGAGAAGCGATTATGAATTCTGTTAATTCAACCATTCCTTTAAACCTCCTTTTTAGATTTTTACCTTTAATATAAAGGGTTTTTAACAGATATTTTTGTTTTTAGCTGAGTAGAACCGAAACAATTTTGCTATGTTTAATTACATTTAATATAAAAAGGAGGAAATTATGAATACATTTAAAACACTTTTCAATGCTGTAAGTTCTATACCTTATAAAAGATTTATAGAAGAGCATGAAAATGCAATAAGAACTTTAAATTCTCTATGTAGTAGAGCTGTAGATAAAGTATTTAGAGATAAAGGAGAAACAGATTTAAATCTTGCTACTTCATATATAAATCTACTATCTAAACATGGAGGTTACGGAAAACATGATGATAAGTATGACGGAGAACATGAGGCTTACTTACATAAACTATTTAGAGATGACCAATTAGACATTATGAAGAATAATGCTGCAAGTATAGCAAAATCAGCTATTTGGTGTGATATGGATAATGGCTATGAATTTGGTATATTTGGAACTATTAAGCTAGGTGATAGAAGTAATGCATCTCTTAGCAAAGATATAGAGGGAAGTAGTAGCTTTTCTTATGTCGGAAACGACGACGGTGTTTCTAATAAGCTTCAATTTGATATTAAAAGTGCTTGTATGGTCGGATGGAACTTAGGAAATAATGTTGAATATAATGATTTTAAAGAGCATATGAGCTTCTTATTTGAATTTTCTACTATACTTGTAAGATTTATGGGTTCTGATAGATATCTTAAGAATAAAGAGCTTTATGATGAGTATATCTTAGATACATTAGTTCAAAGAATGTTACTTCATTTAAGTAATTATCCACTATTCTTAAAAACACTTTCTGATTTAGGAATGTTAGAAACTAAGAAAACTGGAGAAGTAATGAAATATGCTAAACTTAAAGAAAGTAATATAGTTTATGTAACTAAAGTTTTATTCATTTATAAAGTATTTTATGATATGATTAATGAATGTAATACTTCTACTCTTATAAGAAGTGTTTCTGATATGGTTTCTTATCTTGATATTAGTTTAAGAAAGGTATCCACTGTTGAAGGACTTACTAATGCATTTGATGTAATAGCTGGTTCTAGTAGAAGATATGAAGAACATGGTCTTAGATATATAGACTATTTAATTGGAAATACTTATAAAAAGATAGATAAACTTAAAAGAAGTTATATTCTAACTGCAGATTATGCTGCATATCAATTAAATGGAGGAAATAGAAAGCTTAATGAGCTTAATGTTGCATTAGAAAGCTTACAAGAGCAAGAACTTCCTGAATATACAAGTGTTGATACTATTACTTTAAAGGAAATAGATGCTTTAGTAGATGAACTTGCATCTTCTATGGATAATATAGTTCCTTCTGATGAGGATAGAATTAAAGAAGTAGTAGATGCACAAGTACAAGATATAATTCCAGTTAGTTCAGATGCAGTAGAAAGTGTTAATATAACTAAGCAAAAGAGTTATACTAAAGCAGAACTTATAGGAATGCTAGCAAATGGACCAGCTCAAAAGTTTAGAAAGCTTGAAGCTGAAGCAAACACACTTATTGCAGCAGCTATGAACTGTGATGATGTAAATACTCAAAGTATAGTTCTTCGTAAGATTGGTTCTTTTGTAAGAGTCATAGGTGTTTACAGAAATCAATATAAGAATGATGATATATTTAATGCTCTTGCAACTAATTTAGAAGATAGAATGTATGAAATAAGGGATGCTCTTGTTGATAGAAACTTCTTTAAAGAAAGAGCTACTAGACTTTATGGTGTAGCAAGAGCAGATTTTAATTATTAAACTTAAATGTCAGGTGGGAGAAATCCTGCCTGACTTATTTGTAAGGAGTTTTTATGAGTAAATATGCAATTTATTTAGATGGAACATCTGATGAGAGTTTGAAGTTTCAGAAGTTTCTTAAAAAGAATGGTAGTAACTTTACTTATACTAAAGAACTTATAGAAGCTGAGAGTTTTGAAGATTATCTTGCTATGATAGTAACTAAAGTAGTAGATGAAGATACTAAAGACTACTATAGTGAACTATTAGAAATGAAATATGCTGATTATTTAGAGTTTAAGCAATCTTGTATTGATATGATAGATGAATATATTAAGTCTCTTAATGATAATAAGGAAGAAGTAGATTATAAAATACCATATCATAAGATACTTAATGGTAACTTTGTAAAGTTATCTCATGCTCATGTAACTGAACAAGAAAAGCTATTCTATAATATAGATGGTCTTCCTGATGAGATGTGGGATGTTTATCTAGATACAGATGAAAATGGTGTACTTACTGGAAGATTTCAAACTGTATACTATGATATAATTACAAAGAATAAGCAATTCTGGGATTTCTACTTATATCTTAAGAAATACAGTGAACTTTCTGGTATTAATTTCAATACTAAGGCTCATCTCATGTGTTTTGATAGAGATTTACTTGGTGTAGATACATTTATGAAACTAACTCCTGAGATGGAGACTAAAGTTGCACAAGAGGGAAGAAGAAATCCTTGGTTTCATATGAGAGAATGTGCAAGAATAGTCAAAAACCAAGAAGTTTCAAGGTTTGAAATGACTATTCAGCAATATGTATTTATATGGTTATACTGTCAGAACTTCAATACTTTCTTATCAGCACCAAGACAGATTGGTAAAACTTATATAGTTACACATTTACTTGCTTATGAATATGCTTATGGTAGTAGTGATTTTGATTGTGGATTTCTACACTATGAGTATAATAGAGCCGTAGATAATAAGAAAGACGTAATTGATATAGCTGATAACTTCCCTGAATTCCTAAGATGGCATCAAGTTAGAAACCGTGTTAAAAAGGGAGTTCAATATAAGAATGTAGAAGCTTCTATTAAAACAGGAAGTAAAGAAAGTAGAAATGAGCAACTTAATAATACATTAGTTGCAATAGCTGTATCTCCTCAAGAGAAACAAGCAGAAAAAGCAGGTCGTGGACGTAGACTTAGATTTATGTTATTTGACGAATTTAACTTCGTTAAAAACATTATGGCAGCTATGAGTGGGGTTCAATTTGCAACTACTACAACACATGACTTTGCAAGAAAGAAAGGAATTAGACACAGTATACACTATGCATCTACTGCTGGAGATTTAACTACTCTTGCTGGTAGACAGATGTATGATGTAGTTACTAATAAAATATGCAAATTTGATAATAAATTACTTGCTATGAGCTATGATGAACTTAGAAATTACATGCTTGCAACTAGTGAAATGAATTTCTTCTTTGTTGAATATGGTTATGCTGAGCTTGGAATGAGTGAAGCTTGGTATGATGAAAGACGTAGAAGTATTCCAGATGGTAAGAAATTTAGAAACGAAATACTTATGGAATGGGTAAGTAGTTCAACTGATAGTTTATTCTCTCAAGAACATATAGAAAGAATAGAAACTTGGATAGACGCTACACACTGGGATACATACTTACTTGATAATAGGTATATGATTGATTATGTTAAAACTAAGAATAGTAATAATTTAATTGATGAACTACGAAACTTTAATGTAGTGGCATTAGGTATAGATATCGCTCACGGTGGTGGTGGAGAAGCAGATAGTACTGTAATCTACGCTATGGATATGGAAACCTGTATGCCAATATTTGAATATGCCACTAATACTCTTTTAATACTTGATTTTATCTATGTATATAAGAAGTTTTGTGATTTAATATGGGAGGGAAATCCTACTACTAAGATTATATCTGCTATAGAATGGGACGGTCCTGGTCAAGATGTAATTCCTATTATAATGCAAGACCCTAAGTATGGTAAAACTGTATTTGCAAGAGATGTTTATTATGCTCCAGAAATAGCTGATAAAGGTATAAGTGGAAGTACTAAGAAGTTTAGTTATGATACTAAGACTTTACCTGGAAGTAGAGTTAAAGGAAGAAGAGACTACATGACTCAAAGTTTACTTACTCAGTTAGTAGAAAGACAGCCATATGTATTTAATCATCCTAAAGCAGTTGATGAAATAAAGACATTAAGAGCTAAGAAAGTACTAAAAGGTGTAAGAATAGAAGCAAAATCAGGCTCTCATGATGATAGAACGTTTGCAAGACTTCATGCTAATGGTTTAGTATTTGATGATACTTACAGAGAAGCTGTATATAAGAAGTTTAATTATGTAGTAGATTTTCATAAGATTAAGTTCTATGATATGAATGAACATAAGCTTGGAATAGATGATATTGCAAATAATGATTATCTTGATAAAGAAGGAGAGCTTAACTTTAGAGAATATATAAGATATACTGATAATATGGAACCAGTTGATGATATCTACTGTACTAAAGTAATAAATGGTAATATAGTTAGACTTACTTTAACTGAGATAATAGAAGAAGCGAAGAATAACCAAGCACTTGCTGATTTAGTATTTAAAGTTACTAGTAAAATGAAAAGTAATGTAAATATGAGAAGTAATCCTTTTAAGAATAGAAGTGATGATAGTTTAACTGGAAGTGAAGATGGTTATGTTATGAAGAGTATAAGAGATATGAGCTTTTATGGAAGAGAGAAAAAAGAAGATGAAGGACTTCTATATTAGAAGTATTTACCCTAGAGAAACTAATCTCTAGGGTAATCTTCTTTTTATTTCCTTTAATCTAGAACTACTTTAATACACTCATCAGTTATATCAATAAAGTAGAAGCTAGATAAACACATTTCTCTGCTACTAGGATAACTAATATGTATTATATTAACAGCTATTACTTCAGCAACTGCAGCAGATAGTGGAATTAAGAACTCCATATAATCTACATATTTATCTTTAGGAAAAGCTTTTATAAAGTCATTCATTACATTTTTCCTTATTTCAGCTTTTAGATTTAAGAATAGTAAATTATACCTTCCTTCTTCTACCATTTCTCTCATCTGTTCCTTCTCAACTATGTATTTATCAAACTGAGAATTATCTATGAGTTTAGCATATTGGTTAATATTAGAGATAGTATTTTCTATTACTTCTGCTATTTTAGTTTTATAAGTACTATTTAGTAATGCTTTTAAATCATAAAGTAAATCAATAAATCCATAATTAGCTATATCTAATCTCATAGGTATAACACTATTTTGATATCTATGTTTATATAGTAAAATCATATAGCAAAATAGATTTGTATTTGCTTTATACATACTAATAGAGTTCTTATCATCACTATCTTTATCTAATATGTACTCTTCATACATAAGAGCATTAAAGAACTTAGGACAGTACTTAAATAATATTCTAATATCATCAAATACATTATCTCTTAAAGGTACAAAAACTTCATAACCTTCACATCTTATAAGTGTAGATAGACTATACTTAATAATATTTTCATAGTTATTCCAATTTTCAACTAAATTAACATCCTTTTTAAAGTCTTCCAATAATACATCTTTTAAATCTCTCATTTTAACACTTCCTTTTTTATATTTATTTGCAACTAATGTTACATTTTATTATATATATGATTTTTTAGCAAGAAAAGAAGAAGTACCGAAGAAAAAACAGAACTATATTTCAAGCTCTGTTTCTTTGAAGACTAGATAGATATTACCATCTATCATTATCATCTTCATTACTAAATAGAGATATTAACTTCTTGAAGTATTTATCTTCTTTTTCAAGATACTCAATATCTATTTCAGATAAAGAAAGCATATCTTTACTTATAGAAGAAGCAAAAGAGAAAAAGAATACTAATAACCCTTTTATTGAAGTAAAGAAATCTATGAAAATATTTACTCTTTTAGTAGTTCCATTAATTACTTTAATAGTTGGAAAATTTTCAGCCAAACTAACGATTAAAGATAGTTTACCATTACTTCTGGTAGCAATCTTTATATGTGGAATTATTATGATGATTTCTCCTTTTTTAGAAGATATTGTTTATTGGGATAAAAAATATTATGATTATTTA
>ERZ773009.1184-NODE-1184-length-18569-cov-9.078265_pt1 | contig 18569 bp, 9 predicted proteins | sample MGYA00580663_ERZ773009 | MGnify/ENA primary metagenome ERZ773009 (study PRJEB29015, sample SAMEA2737969) | human oral metagenome | biome: human oral; feature: human-associated habitat; material: dental | place: China | collected 2026 ... | reverse complement strand
TGCGCCTGCGGCACTCATCGAGAGCATCACCGGCAAGGTGCACGACGTGGAAGGGGTCCATGACCGCCCTCGCGTCTGGGAGCTCTTCGGCGGCGGCGCTCTTAAAGCCGGTGAATCCATCCATTGCGACGATCTCGATGCGTTCGCGCCACGTATCGGGCTGGGAGGCCAGCCAGGTTTTGAAGACCCGCTTGGATCGGCCCGGAATCATATCCAGGAGCCGGGAGGGACCACGACGGTCTCGTATAGGAGTCAAGTCCAAGATGACGGTGACGTATTTGTCCCCGTATGGGGTGTGTCGCCACACGTGTTCATCCACGCCAATGACGCACACCCCCTCGAAACGATCAGGATCATTGATGAGTATGCGCTGGCCTTCACCTAAGATCGCGGTATTGGCAGTGTTCCACGACACGGCCAATACGTCGGCGACGCGCGCCACCGTCAGATGGTGGACCACCAGGCCTACCAGCGCCCAGCGCACCGCTGCACGCGAGAGCTTCGCGCGCGGGTCGGCCGCTGCACTCATGTTTTGACGCCACACGTGAGCACACTCTGGGCAGCGGTAGCGGCGCACGCTCACGTGCAACATGGTGGGGTGCCACCCGTAGGGTACGTGAGCCAAGCGCCTGACCACCGTGTCACGTACGACGCCCTCGCCCCCACACTGTCGGCACCACCGATCCTCACCCACTACCTTGCAGGCCAAGACGGTCCGATCGTCTCCTACACGTTGACCCATCACTTCCAGTCCTAGGTCATCCAGGCCCGTGAAGGCGCTCAGATCAGGGCGATCAAAGGTAGCATTGGACATGTCGAGGTCTTTCAGATGGACGGTGTCGGAACCCCCATCATCGGAAGACCTCGACCTCTACCCCGCCACGACACGCCGAACCCCGCATACCACCCCCACACCCTCAATTATGAAGAGCCGTTATACGAGGCTCCGGAGGGGTTCCTCGCCAGGGGTGATCTGTCGAAGTGGAAGTTTCGGCCGCCGGGAGCGCACGGGCTGGAACCAACCGGGACACGTGTTGTGGCTCCGATTGCCGGAAAAATCGGGAAGGTTGCTGGCGTGGCGGGCGCTGTTGTCGATGGTGGTATCACCGCCTACGATACGTATCAAACCGATACGGTTCAGCACCCCGAGTGGAGCGAGGGACACAAGGTTGCGAGAGCTGGCGTTAAAGGAGTGACAACTGGTGGCGCAACCTTCGTCATGGGTGTTGCTGGGGCAAAAGTTGGTGCGGCTGTTGGTGCCGCATGCTCAGGACCGTTTGCCCCCGTGGGCGCTCTAGTTGGCGGTCTCGTCGGAGGGGTCATCGGTGGATTGGCAGGACACTATGGGGGTGAGTACTTTGGTGATCTCATCAATGAGCAGGGAACCGATCGTATCGCTGAGTCAATTGGGTAAGGTCTGAGCTATGCGAGAGAATCCAACTGGTTATCTATGCTGTCTCGCCATGGCGCTTACTGGGTCTGTCACCTGGTATGCCGAGATGTTTCTTGATGGGAAAGTAGCAAGACTATGGCGACGAATGAATGGGAGGGGGCGGATTGGCAGGAATGTTGCTGCAGTCGGGGCTCCAGCCATAACGTGCATAAGTTACATTGCGCTGTGTGTTGGACTCCTAAAGGAAATAGCTGCCCCTGGATGGCTACTGTTCACACTCGCATGCTTGATGATGTTGCTTGTATTTGTATTTCTCCTCAGTCTCCTACCAATCAGGTTCCCAAACGTCCTTTACGCCGATTGGCAGTATGCCAAGCGGCACGGGCTGTTGGATGAGAGCGGAAACATCGATCAGGAGGCGTGGGTGCTTCATCATGCGCAGAGGCGGGGGGATACGTGGTGGTGAGTCTCGCGTCGGGATGGCGGCTCGTCACCCCAGAGGAACGCGCAGAACTGGGGGCGCTCGCTGGCGGGATGATCGGCCACTATTTTGGTGAAGCTGCTGGTGATGTGATCATTGATCAGGGTGTAGACCGTGTTGCAGAGGCGATGGAATGAGGGGCGGCTTATGAAGGATAATTTGCTTGGTTGTCTGTGTGCTTTCATCGGTGGAGTTTTTTGCGCTGTTACTTGGCATGTTGAGATGTTTACTGACAACAAGGTAGCCGCGTTGTGGCGTCGGATGAACGGGCGGGGGCGCATCGGAAAGAACTATGCTGCTATTGGTTCTCCGGCTTTTGCGTGTATCTGTTTCATTGGTGTCCTTCTTTTCTTAATCAGAGATCGTGCGCCAGGGTGGCTAATGTTTGGGCTTGCATGCCTCATGATGCTACTTCTCCTGGTAATTCTTATTGGGCTTCTCCCAATCAGGTTTCCTCGGTGGGTGTATGCCGATTGGCAGTATGCCAAGCGGCACGGGCTGTTGGATGAGAGCGGAAACATTGATCAGGAGGCGTGGGTGCTTCATCATGCGCAGAGGCGGGGGGATACGTGGTGGTGAGTCTCGCGTCGGGATGGCGGCTCGTCACCCCAGAGGAACGCGCAGAACTGGGGGTACTCGCCGGTGATGCCAGCGTGCGTCTTATTGCTGTCGGAAAGGCGAATGATGAGGGGAATGTCCCGACTCTGGTGATCGCCGGTGGGGAACTGAGAACCGATGCGAGCGATGAAGCGGTCTACGCGGACAGTGTCCAGCAGCTGGAAAAACCGTTCCCTGGGTTTCATCTCATTGATGACTTCGCCTGGCCGCTCACCCCGACAGATGCCCGATGGCGGACGGGCGTCTACATCCTCAACGATGTCTCGCTGACGCTCACTCAACTCACATGGATCACGCGCGCCCCGCACGCCGGGCCAGGCTCGCCGCAGCGTTCCCTGTGGACAGCGACGTGTACGTGTCCCAGCATCGTCTTCCCGGCGGTCATCGATGATTTCATGGAGATGGCTCAGACTGTGGAGGTGCCATCGTGAGTGTTGACGCCACCGATTCGCGTTCTGTGGATCAGCTGATCGTCACCGTCGAGCAGGCGAATGTTCTCCTCGACATGATGTCTACCAGCAAGGGGACGACGCGCGTCTCGAGCGATGCCCTCACCAGCGGACTTGTCAGCGGTGGACTTGTAGGAGCGAACGGCCTCGTTGGTGACGCACAGCGAATCCTGGGGCCCGCGAGCGATGCTCGAACGAGGGCCGCTATCCGCGTTGTGTCCCCCGCCATGCCGGAGGTCGTGCGCGACTGGAGGATCTGGCCCACCGTTCCGCGCTCCGTCATCATGCGTTCCGATGTGGACGGCGTGCACTTCAGTCAGGTTGATTTCTACGAAGTCCCGCATATCCTGGCCTTCGCTTCCCTGCTGCACGCCGGACCCACCCTCCACGACGGGCCGCCATACATCCCCACCGACTTCGTGCGGGCGATTCGTACCCTCGATGTCCGCGGCGCCCAGGATGTTCTCAATGACCTGGTGACGTATGGCCCCGCCGAGTCGCACTTTGCGCGTGACTGTGTGGCTGGGCGCTGGAGTGTCGTCACCTGCGTGCGTGAGGAGAAGCGTCGTGGAAAGTGGCACCCGGGCGCGCACTTTGAGTGCTTTGTGACCGACCATCTCCACGCCCTCATTCATGCACCCCTCGACGTACAGGTTCTCTCCCGGTTGTCAGCCGATCCGACACTGGACGCCCCGCCTCGCGCGGCGATCTGGGCCATGGCGATGGGGCTCCTGGCCGCGTAGATGACGAAAGCCAGTTGGTCGCGGCTGCCGCGAGCAAGTGAGCGGCGCGACTGTGGTACCACGGCCGAGTAACGCCGAGCGGCAGCTGGCCGCGTGGCGTCGTGACCACGGCAAGTTCGCGGGTACACACCCATACGAAGGGACGCGCGGAAACGTGCGAAACCGGCACCGCCCCTGCGTGCCCTGTGGTTTGAGCAGGTGAAACCGGCACCGCCCCTGCGTGCCCTGTGGTTCGAGCAGGTGAAACCGGTACCGCCCCTGCGTGCCCTGTGGTTCGAGCAGGTGAAACCGGCACCGCCCCTGCGTGCCGAAATTGGCTTGAATCGTAGTGTTGTGGGCGCGCAGGGGTGGCCTGAGTTTCACGTGGTGGGGGGATGGCGCGCGCAGGGGTGGCCTGAGTTTCACCCGGCGGCAGGATGCGCCCGCGCCGCAGCGCGGCAGGGTACGCTCACCCTGCAGCACAGCGCCCGCGCCACTCCACACGGAAAACACCCCGCGAGCAACACGGCAAGAAACCGTGCAACACGGCAAGAAACCGCGCAACACGTGGGGGGCGGAGCCGCCTGGCTCCGCCCCCCGTCGCATGCGTCAAGACCGCTGACTCACTCGTTCCCCGTGAAGTCGGCGACGGCCTCGTCCAGGCCCGCGCGGCGGATGCGGACGAGCGACAGGAACGCCAGGCCGGCGGCCAAGGCGATGCCGAGGCCTCGCACCAGCCAGGACTCGCCGACGAAGATCATCGCCATGGCAGCCAGGACGGGCACCAAGAGTGTGAACGCGTAGCCGACGTAACGACCGAAGGACGGCATGGGAACGCCGTCGGACTCGGCGACCGACTTAACCATGAAGTTCGGGCCGTTGCCGATATAGGTGATCGCGCCGCAGAACACGGCGCCCAGCGAGATCGGGACCAGGTAGTACTCGGGCACCCCGGCCACGAGCGCCCCCTCGCCGCCGGAGGCCTTCGCCATCTCGAAGAACGTCATGTACGTGGGCGCATTGTCCAGGACGGAAGACAGACCGCCCGTGAACACGAAGTACGTCATGCGGGTCAGCGGCAGGGATGGGGCGATCTGCTCAAGGTAACGCAGCGCCGGCGCCATCGTCGAGAAGATGCCGATGAACAGGGTTGCGACCTCCATGATGGGCGTCCACGTGAAGGCGTTCTCCTCGAATCGGACCTTCTTGTCCGAGAGCTTGTAGGACAGCCCCGCCACCGCAAACATGATGAGCTCGCGCCAGGGAACCAGCTCCGTCCACGAGTGAACGTGTCCCTCGGCCAGCGCCTCGCCGTCCCAGGAGGGGGCGAAGGCGACGGAGAGGATGATGATCGCGAAGAAGAGGAGGTTGATGGCCCCGTGCAGGCGCAGGGGCTGGACGTCGCGGTCGTCGGCCTCGATGGAAGCGGTGTCCTCGGAGGCGTAGCGGACCCGGTCGATGGAGTAGTAGGACAGGAGGAGCAGCATAAGGACGAAGAGCCACTCCTTCCACAGCGCGAAGGTCCATGTGAAGGGCACGCCATGCAGGTAACCGAGGAAGAGTGGCGGGTCGCCCAGGGGGGTGAGTATGCCGCCGCAGTTTGCCACGATGAAGATCGTGAAGAGGACCGTGTGCACGCGGTGCTGACGTTCCTTGTTCGTCTCCAGGAGCGGGCGGATGAGCAGCATCGCGGCGCCCGTCGTTCCGATGAACGAGGCGAGCAAGCCACCGATCGCGAGGAAAATCGTGTTGTTGCGCGGGGTTGCCTTGATGTCGCCTGCGAGGTGAATGCCTCCGGAGACGACGAACAGCGCGAACAGCAGGGCGATGAACTGGACGTATTCCACGCCCGTGGCGATGAGCGGGCTGGTGCCCGCCTTCACGAACATCCAGATCGTGGTGGGCACGCCCAGGGCCAGCGCGACGGTCAGCTGGGAGGATTCCTTTTCCCACCAGTGCGAGGTCTTCGGGATGATGGGCAGGAGCGCGATGCAGGCGAGCATCGCGACGAAGGGGAGAAGGCTCCACCAGGGGTAGGTCATCGGCCGCTCCTTGGTTCACGGTTGGGACGAGGCCCATTTTATTGGGGCGGCTGCGCCCAGGCGCGGGGTGTTCCGCGAGGTGAAAGGGGCTCGGGTCACGAGGCGTGGGCGCGGCGAGTCCGCGAGCGCGGCGGGGGAAAAGGGGCGCGGGCATGGGTGGCGCCCCGAACAGGACTCGAACCTGCGACCTCTTGCACCGGAGGCAAGCGCTCTATCCGCTGAGCTATCGGGGCAGCTCGGCCAGTTTAGCAGGCTTCATACGCCCGCGCGTAACGGTGATGTGTGCCATACTGGTCGGTGTTTCTTGTCTGATAACTCTTCGGGAGGATTCTATGCGCGTTCACATCGGCACCGATCACGCCGGTTTTGAGCTGAAGGAAAAGGTCGTCGCCCACCTGCGCGAGGCCGGTCACGACGTCGTGGACCATGGCGCACACGCCTACGATGCCCTCGACGACTACCCGCCGTTCTGCATCGAGGCGGCACAGGCGGTCGTGGACGAGCCGGGAAGCCTCGGCATCGTCATCGGCGGCTCGGGCAACGGCGAGCAGATGGCCGCCAACTGCGTGGAGGGGGTGCGCGCAGCCCTCGTGTGGTCGGAGGCGACCGCGCGCCTGGCTCGCGAGCACAACGACGCCAACGTCGTGGCGGTCGGTGCCCGCCAGCACAGCGAGGAGGAGGCCATCGCCCTCATTGACGCGTTCCTGGAGACGCCCTTCAGCGGGGACGAGCGTCACCAGCGCCGCATCGACCTGATGAAGGACTACGAGCGTTCCGTGCGCGCCTGAGAGACGCTGACAGTAGGGGAACGGGGCCGGTGGCGAACACCGGCCCCGTTCCCCGTGCCCTGCCCGGTGTGCTGCTGCCCTGTCGGTGTCTGCGGAGGAGCAGCCCATGTTCTACGACGTGCCCTGCCCGGTGAGCGGCGGCCTTGTCGGCGTCTCGTCGGTCCGCCTCGCCACCGTTCGTGGGTAGTCCTTTCGGCCAACTGTTCTGCCAGGCCGAATCGGCTACTCGTCGTGGGTGGTCCGTCGGCCTACGTGCCTCGCGGATAGGATTGGGCGTTACCGATGATGGCGACCCCGCCGTCCTGGGAGCTACGTGCCTCGCGGATAGGTTATGAGCATGCGGATAGGTTATGAGCATGCGGATAGGCAAATTACCTATCCGCGAACGACCTAGCCTATCCACGAGTGGCTAACCTATCCGTGAACGCGCGGCTACGGACAGCAGTTTCGACGGGCTCAAACGAGCCGTCGAAACCTATCCGAGAATGCGCGGCCATGGCGTTTCGTCCCCGAGTGCTCACCGTCATGCCGCGCTCGAAGGGCGGCAGCGATGACGTCCCGGCCTCGTCCCCGAGTGCCTACCCCTGGCCGGTCAGGGTCAGGTAGACCAGGAAGAGGTTGAGGGCCACGATGACCGCGGCGATGAGGAAACCGCACACCCGCAGGACGGTGGTGTTTGCGTACTCGCCCATGACCTCGCGCTTCGCGGTCAGCGACATGAGGGGAATGATCGCGAAAGGAATGCCGAAGGAAAGAGCCACCTGCGAGACGACGAGGGACCACGTGGGTTCGGCGCCCGCCCCGAGGATGACGAGCGCGGGGATCAGGGAGACGAGCCGACGCACCAGGAGCGGCACCCTGACGTGGAGCAGGCCGCTCATGATCTCGCTTCCCGCGTAGGCGCCCACCGACGTGGAGGCCAGGCCCGAGGCCAGCAGCCCGACCGCGAAGACCGTGCCGACGAGGGGACCGAGGGTCGCGGAGATCGCGGCGTGCGCCCCCTCGATCGTGTCGGTGCCGCTCTGCCCGGCCAGGGCCGCCGCGGCCAGGAGCAACAGGCCGATGTTGACCAGCCCCGCGACGCCCAGCGCCCAGTAGATGTCGATGCGGGTCGCGCGCAGCAGGCGAGCGAGGTGCCCGTGGGAATGCCGGGCGTCGCAGGTGGAGGGGAGCGCGGGGTCCGCCTCGTGGTCGTTGACCAGCGACGAGTGCAGGTAGACCGCGTGGGGCATGACCGTGGCGCCCAGCATCGACGCGGCAACCAGCACGGAATCGGTGCCGCGGAAGCGGGGGAGGAGGCCCGAGGCGACCCCCGCGCCGCTCGGAGGAGCGACGACCAGTCCCGCCAGGAACCCCAGCGTGATGATGGCGAGCAGCGCGACAATGATGGCCTCGAAGCGGCGTTGGCGCCCACCACCTTGGACGAGGAGGAGCCCCATCGACACGACGCCGATGATGACCCCGCCCCACAGGAGGGGCAGGCCGAAGAGGAGGTGAAGGGCGAGGGCACCCCCGATGACCTCGGCGAGATCGGTCGCCGCGGCCACGACCTCGGCCTGCAGCCAGAAGGCGATGCGCCCGGGGGGTGCCATGCGCTCTCCGAGCAGGGCGGGCAGGGACTTGCCGGTGACCAGGCCGAGCTTGGCGGAGAGATACTGGATCACCATCGCGAAGATGTTGGAGGCGAGGAGCACCCAGACTAGGAGGTAGCCGTAGCGTGCGCCGGCCGTGATGTTGGCGGCGACGTTTCCGGGGTCGACGTAGGCGACGGCCGCGACGAATGCGGGGCCGAGGAGGGGGATGAGTGTGCGGTGGTGGGTGTCCGAGGTGGTCATGGGTTCCTCGCAGACGACGGATGCGATTCGGCTACCCGAAATTCTACGCGCGTCGCGGGAGATCCGGGTGCTTCCGGGGCGCGATTGTGGCCACGTGTGGCCAGGTTTTCATTCCCGCGCGGGACAAGAGCTCGCGGTCACAAGCCAAAACCCCGTAGTCTTGGGGTGTGACTCCTGAAGAACTTGCTTGCCTCATCCGCTCGACGCTGCTGGACGCTGCCGCCGCCGGGCGCATCTCCATCGACCCCGCGCTGGTTCCCGACCCCGTGACCGTGGAGCGCCCCCGCATTCGCGAGCACGGCGACTGGGCCACCAACGTCGCCATGCAGCTGGGCAAGAAGGCCGGGATGGCCCCGCGCGACTTCGCCCAGATCCTCGCCGAAGACCTGAGCGGGGCCGAGGGTATCGACTCCGTCAAGGTCGCGGGTCCCGGCTTCATCAACATCCGACTGGGAGCGGGGGCCGCGGGCGAGCTCGCCCGCACCATCGTCGAGGCCGGTGCCGCCTACGGCCGCAACGAGACCCTGGCGGGCCGCTCGATCAACCTCGAGTACGTCTCCGCCAACCCGACCGGCCCCGTGCACCTGGGTAGCGTCCGCTGGGCGGCCGTCGGCGACTCCCTGGCCCGCCTCATGGCGGCCTCCGGCGCCGCCGTGACCCGCGAGTACTACTTCAACGACCACGGCTCGCAGATCGACCACTTCTCCCACTCCCTCTACGCGCGCGCCATGGGCCGGGAGGTGCCCGAGGACGGCTACGGCGGCCAGTACATCGCCGACATCGCCGAACAGGTGCGCGCCGACGCGCGCGCCGCGGGAGAGCCGGACCCGATCACCCTGCCCGAGGAGGAGGCCATCGAGGTCTTCCGCGCTCGCGGCGTGGAGCTGATGTTTGCGGAGATCAAGGAGCGCCTGCACTCCTTCCGCGTGGACTTCGACGTGTTCTTCCACGAGGACTCGCTGCACTCCTCCGGCGCGGTGGCCGACGCCATCGCTCGCCTGCGCGAGCGCGGGGAGATCTTCGACGAGGGGGGCGCGGTGTGGTTGCGCACCACCACCTACGGCGACGACAAGGATCGCGTCCTCATCAAGTCCGACGGCCAGGCCGCCTACTTCGCGGGAGACGTCGCCTACTACCTGAACAAGCGTGAGCGCGGCGCCGATGCGGCCATCTACCTGCTGGGCGCGGACCACCACGGCTACATCGGACGCATGATGGCCATGTGCGCGGCCTTCGGGGATAAGCCGGGCGTCAACCTGCAGATCCTCATCGGGCAGCTGGTCAACCTCGTCAAGGACGGCGAGCCCGTGCGCATGTCCAAGCGTGCCGGCACGATCGTCACCCTGGACGACCTGGTCGACGCGGTGGGCGTGGACGCGGCCCGTTACGCCCTCGTGCGCGTGTCCATGGACACCCAGGTCGACATCGACCTCGACCTGCTCTCCCAGCACTCCAACGACAACCCGGTGTACTACGTGCAGTACGCGCACGTGCGCACCTGCAACGTTGCGCGCAACGCCGCCGCCCACGGGGTGAGCCGCGACGCCGGATTCGACCCCGCCGCCCTGGACACCGAGGCCGACTCGGCCCTGCTGGGTGCCCTCGCCCAGTTCCCCGCACAGGTCGCCCAGGCCACGGAGCTGCGCGAGCCGCACCGCATCGCCCGCTACCTGGAATCCCTGGCCGCCACCTACCACGCCTGGTACGGCCAGTGCCGCGTCACCCCCCGCAGTGACGACCCGGTCGAGGCCGGTCACGTCGCCCGCCTGTGGCTCAACGACGCGGTCACCCAGGTTCTGCGCACGGGCCTTGGCCTGCTGGGCGTGAGCGCCCCAGAGAGGATGTGACATGAACGAGGCCGACTCTGTCCCGGTTGGCTCCCTCGTCTGCCCCGGCCCCGAGGAGCGCCCCGACCTGTGGCCGTGGAGCGCCGCGCGCACGGGCGGCGTGCTACACGTGGGCGGCGCCGACCTGACGCGGATCGCCTCGGACTATGGCACTCCCACCTTCGTCCTTGACGTCGCCTCGCTGCGGGGGCGCGCCCGCGTGTGGGCCTCGGCGATGGCCGAGGAGTTCTGGGAGGGCTACGGCATGAGCGGCGGCGACGCCTTCTACGCGGGTAAGGCCTTCCTGAGCGCCGACGTCGCCCGCATCGTGGCGGAGGAGGGGCTGGGCGTCGACACCGCCTCCCTGGGGGAGCTCACGCTCGCGCTGCGCGCCGGCGTGGACCCCTCGCGCATCGGCCTGCACGGCAACAACAAGTCGGACCGTGAGATCCGTCTGGCCTTGGAGGCAGGCATCCACCGGATCTTCATCGACTCGATGGACGAGGTTCGCCAGGTTGAGCGCATCGCCGCCGACATGGGGGTCAGCGCCCCCGTCATGGTGCGCCTGAAGTCCGGCATCCACGCCGGCGGCAACGAATACATCGCCACCGCCCACGAGGATCAGAAGTTCGGCCTGTCCCTGGCCAGCGGCCAGGCCCTAGGCGCCGTGAGGGCCATCCAGCGCGCCTCCCACCTGGACCTTCGCGGCCTGCACAGCCACATCGGCTCGCAGATCTTCGGCACGGCTGCCTTTGTCGAGGCCGCGCGAAAGGTCATCGACTTCGCCGCCCTCGTGCGCGAGCGCCTTGGCCTGGAGGTGTCCGCGATCGACCTGGGTGGGGGAGTGGGCATCGCCTACACCGCCCAGGACCCGGTGCCGACCTCGCCGGTGGAGGTGGCTCGCGCCCTGGCGGGCGTCGTGCGCGAGCGCTGCGCCCATCACGGCCTGCCCATCCCGCGCGTGACGGTCGAGCCCGGGCGCTCGATCGCCGGGCCGTCGATGGTGATGCTCTACCGCGTGGGCGTCGTCAAGGACGTGTCGCTTGAGGGCGGGGGAGTGCGCCGCTACGTGGCGATCGACGGGGGGATGTCGGATAACATTCGGCCGGTCCTGTACGGCGCTGCCTACACGGCGACCCTGGCCAACCGCGACGGGTCCACCGCACTCGCCCGCTGTCGTGTCGTGGGCAAGCACTGCGAGAGTGGGGACATCGTCATCCGTGACGTTGACCTTCCGGCCGACATTGCGGGCGGTGACCTGCTGGCGGTGCCCGCGGTGGGCGCCTACGGGTATTCCATGGCGTCGAACTACAATATGGCGACCAAGCCGGGTGTCCTGGCCGTCGAGGACGGCGAGGCCCACTGGTTCCTGCGCCCCCAGAGCGTCGATCACCTGCTCGCCCTCGACGCGGGTCTGGAGTAGCAAGCGCGTCAAGGGCGGAGGGGGCAGATCTTGAGGAGTGAGCTTAGGTAAGCCTTGGTTTTGTTGTTACTGACAAAGTCTTGGATGATGGGCTGGGCTGCGAAAGCCGCCGACATCCTGACAGTGACACACGAAAGCCGAGGAATCATGCGCCGCACCGCCGCACGCATCGGGATCATCGCCGCCCTCGCCCTGTCCATGGGCGTGGCCACGGCGACCGCTCCTCCCACCCACGCCGACGCCCCCGCCCCCCTCGTCTCCGCGCCTCGCGCCAATGACGACGAGATGAACTACGCGATCAACCTCGCGAGCGCCGCCAGCGCCGAGGATTTTGAGCGCGCGCTCGCCCTCGTTCCCTCCGTCGGCGGGGCAGCGCTCGCCTCCTACCCCGAGATCGGCACATTTTTCGCCCAGAGCGCCACGCCTTCCTTCGCCCCCGACCTGGCGGCCGCCCTGAAGAAGGCGGGGGTGGGCGTCCATTCCATTGGCCCGACCCGCGTGGCCCCGGTCCTCTACTACGAGCGCGTCCAGCTGCCCGCCCCGGCAGGCGCCCAGCCCCCGGCCCAGACGAGCGGCGCGGGCTCGGCCCAGACGAGCGGCGCGACTCCCGCCGGCGGCCTGAGCGCGGTCGGAGAGGAAACGGTCACCGAGGCCGACTCCGGCACCGGGGAGGCCATCTTCAACTGGGGGGCCACGGAGATGAAGGCCGCCGAGGCCGCGGCGGTGGACGTGCGGCGCGCGCCCGTGAGCGTGGCCGTCGTGGACTCCGGCGTCGAGGACACCCACCCGGACCTGGAGGGGCGCGTCGACACGACTCGTTCCGTGAAGTGCTCGGTCAATGGCGTGGCCACGCAGGAGGTCAACGGGTGGCGCGACGAGTTCTACCACGGCACGCACGTCGCCGGCATCATTGCCGCCAACCACAACGGCGTCGGCATCGACGGGATCGCCCCCAACGCGAGCATCGTGGCCATTCAGGCGACCAACGACAACCGCCTCATCTACCCCGAATACGTGGCCTGCGCGTTCATGTGGGCGGCCAGCCACGGCGTGGACATCGTCAACAACTCCTACTCGATGGACCCCTGGGTGTACTGGAGCCCGACCGACCCCGAGCAGGCGGCCGGCCTGGAGGGCGCGACGCGTGCCATCAGATACGCCCAGGGCAAGGGGCTGGCGGTCATCGCCGCCGCCGGCAACGAGGGCGTCGACATCGACAACCCGAGCATCGACAACGCGTCTCCGACGGATGTCCCCGCTCCCACCAAGACTCGTCCGGTGGCCGGTTCCATCCGCGTTCCCTCCATGCTCGACGGGGTCGCCCAGGTCAGCGCCGTCAAGCAGGCCTACGGGGTCGTGCCCGGGCGCGTGTCCCTGATGCGCGCCGACTTCTCCAACTACGGAACGACCATCGACTTCGCCGCCCCGGGCGACCAGATCTACTCGACGGCTCCGTTGCTCTTCTACCGCAGCGGTTATGCCGTCGCGGATGGAACGTCCATGGCGACCCCGCACGTGTCCGGCGTCGCCGCCCTCATCAAGTCGATTCACCCCGAGTACACGGGCGCGCAGGTCATCGACCTGATGCGCAAGCAGGCGGCCGCCAACTACGGCCTCCTCAACGCCCCGACCGACTCCCACGAATACCGGGGCGCCGGCCTGCCGATCGCCCTGGACGCGGTCCTGAAGGACCAGCCCCAGCCGGTCATCGGCCCGCTCGAGTATTCAAGCGACGGCCGCACCTGGCGCAGCCTCGACGGCGCTACGCTCGCCGGAACCGTGTCCGTTCGCGCCACCGTATCCGGCCCCGTGACCGCAGCCCGCATGGTGGCGGGGGAGCGTGAGCTCGCCTCCGCGCAGGGGGACGGGGCTGCGTCTGACACATCGGTGACGCTGCAGGCCGATGGCGTGGACGCGGCCAGTCTGCGCTCCCCACTGGAGGAGGGGCCGTTGAGCGTGCGGGTCGAGGCATCGGGCCGCAACAACGACCCTCGCGCGGACGACGACACCTCCGCTCAGGTGTCCTTCACGGTCGCCTCCGACGAGGACCGGGCCGGGCGCTGGGTGCGCGACGCGCTCGGCTGGTGGTGGCGTTTCGAGGACGGAACATACCCCGTCTCCACCGTGAGGCGCATCGACGGGCAGCTCTACCGATTCGACGCGCGTGGCTACATGGTGACCGGATGGGTGAAGAACGGGGGTTCGTGGTACTACCACGGTGTCGGCGGAGCCCAGGCGACCGGATGGGTGCAGGACGCGGGTTCCTGGTACTACCTGGATGACTCGGGCGCCATGGTCACGGGCTGGCTCCCCTACGCGGGTTCCTGGTACTACCTGGACGGCTCGGGCGCGATGGTGACGGGCACCCGCGTGATCGAGGGACGCGAGTACTCCTTCGACGCCGCCGGGCGCCTGCGCGAGCGGTAGGGTGACGAGGCGGGCCGCGCTCCTTCGGGTGCGCGGCCCGCGCCGAGCCAGCTGAACGTCCGCTTAAGCGACGCTGAATTTGTGCTTGGTGACAAACTCTAGGATCATGATCACACGCATGCACGCCGCAGTGCACGCACCAGTGAGTACCCGAAAGCTGAGGAATCATGCGCCGCACCGCCGCACGCATCGGAACCGTCGCGGCTCTCGCCCTGTCCATGGGCGTGGCCGCCGCGAGCGCCCCGCCAGCCTGGGCCGACAACCCCGGCCCCCTCGTCTCATCCACCCGCACCACCGACGGCGTCATGAACTACGCCGTCAATCTCGCTGGCACCGCCGACGCCGAGGATGTTGAGCGTGCGCTCGCGCTCGTTCCCTCCCTCGGTGGGGCTGCGCTCGCCTCCTACCCGGAGATCGGCACGTTCTTCGCCCAAAGCTCCTCGGCCTCGTTTGCCCCCGACCTGGCCGCGGCGCTGTCCAAGGCTGGGGTGGGTGTCCATTCCATTGGCCCGACCCGCGTGGCCCCCGTCCCCGATTCCGAGCGCGTCGAACCGCCCGCCCCGGCGCCGCAGACGAACCCGGCCCACGCCACCAACCCGGGGGTCCAGGCGGACCCTGCGGCGAGCGAGGGGCAGGGCGGCGATCCTGAGACCTCCCCCGCAGGCGGCGCGACGGAGTCGGTGCGCGACGAGGACGCTGCCGAGGCCAGCGCCGAGGAGGCGGTCTCCAACTGGGGAGCGCAGGCCATGAGCGCGTCGGATGCCGCGGCCGTGCCGATGGCGCACGCCCCCGTGCGCGTCGGGGTCATCGACTCCGGTATCGATGACACCCACCCCGACCTCGTGGGCCGCGTGGATCAGTCGAGCTCCGTGTCCTGCAGTGTCAACGGCATCGCCTCCCAGGCCTACGGCTCCTGGAGGGACCCCTACTTCCACGGTACGCACGTCGCAGGCGTCATCGCCGCCAACCACAACGGCATCGGCATCGACGGCATCGCGCCCACGGCGACCCTCGTGTCCATCAAGGCCGCGGGCGCCGAAGGGCTCATCTACCCCGAGTACGTGACGTGCGCGTTCATGTGGGCCTCCAGCCACGACATCGACATCGTCAACAACTCCTACTCCATGGACCCGTGGCTGTACTGGAGCGCCACCGACCCGGAGCAGGCCGCCGGACTGGAGGGGGCGACCCGCGCCATCAAGCACGCCCAGGCCAAGGGCCTGGCGGTCATCGCCTCGGCGGGAAACAACGCGGCCGACAACGACAACCCCACAGTCGATAGCTCCTCGCCGACCGACACGGACAACCCCATCAAGGACCGTCCCGTCAAGGGCTCCATCCGGGTCCCCGGCATGGTCGCCGGGGTCAGCCAGGTCAGCGCCCTCCGCCAGGTCGGCTCCGGGGAGAACCCCGCGTGGTCGACCCTGGAGCGCGCCGCCTTCTCCAACTACGGCACCACCATTGACTTCGCGGCCCCCGGCGACGGCATCTACTCCACGGTGCCCACCTCCCTCTACGCCTCGGGCTACGCCAAGGCCAGCGGGACATCCATGGCGACCCCGCACGTGACGGGCATCGCCGCCCTGATCAAGTCCATCCACCCGACCTACACGGGCGCCCAGGTGATCGACCTCATGCGTAAGCAGGCTGCCATGGAGTACACGCGCCTGGCCGCGCCCGAGGACGGCAAGGAGTACCGCGGCCACGGCTTCATCAACGCCCTGACCGTCATGCGCCGCGACCAGCCCCAGCCGACCGTGACCTCCATCCAGTACCGGGTGGGCAAGGGCGAGTGGAAGGACCTCGACGGGGCGACCCTGCCCGCCGGCCCCGTTTCCTTCTACGCGCAGGCCGACGCCCCGATCAGCCACCTCCACATGGACGTGGCCGGGCTGGCCAGCGTGGACCGCCCCGGCTCCGGCAAGTACGTGGACGAGCCGCTGGGCGTCTCCGCGGAGAACGTGGACCTGTCCTCGCTGATCCCGCCGGGCGCCGAGGCCGCGACCGCGCGCGTCCAGGTCAGCGCCAGCGGCATCAACTTCGACCGCCAGGCCGACGACGACACGGGCCGCGAGGCGGTCTTCACGCTCACCCGCGACCCGCAGGCCGTTCCCCAGCCCGACCCCGCGCCCGGCGAGGACAACCCCGCCCCGGGCGGCACGCCGATCACCGGGATCACCGCACCGGCTCGCAGCGCCGACCAGCTTCCCGCCAACTACGCGGTCAACCTGCCCAAGGGGACGGATCGGGCCACCTTCCAGCGGGCCGTCGCCCAGGCCTCGTACCTGAGCGGCCTCGTGCTGGCCCAGTACCCGGCGTTCGGGACGTTCTTCGTCCAGGCGGCATCCCCGACCTTCTCGCCCGACCTGGGCGCCGCGCTGGTCAAGGAGGGCATCAGCTACGACTCCATCGGCCCGACCCGCCAGGCCCCGGTCGGCGGCAACGAGGCCGTGGTTCCCATCGACTACGCGACCCGAGCCGCCGCGAACGCCGCGCTGGCGGCCGCGCCCACGTCGGACGCCGCCCAGGGCGAACAGGACGTGACTCCGGATCCGCAGACCGGCAACGGCTGGCACCTCCAGGCACTGCACGCCCTGGAGGCTCAGGGCGTGGACGTGATGCGCGAGCCGGTCACGGTGGGCGTCATGGACCAGTCCGTCGACGATACGGTGCCGGACCTGGCCGGACAGGTGGATCACTCCAAGTCGGTGTCCTGCTCGGTCAACGGCATCCCGAACCGGGACCCCGAGGCGTGGCGCTGGGACGACGCGACCCACGGCACGCACGTTGCCGGGTCGATCGCCGCCAAGCACGACGGCGTGGGCGTGGACGGCGTGAACCCGACGCTGCGCATCGCCGCCATCAACGTGGCCTCGCGCAACGGGGGATACTTCTACCCCGAGTACATCGCCTGCGGATTCGTGTGGGCCGCCGACCACGGCATCTCGGTGACCAACGGCTCCTACTTCGTCAACCCGTGGAAGTACTGGATGCCGGGCGACCCGGAGCAGGCGGCGGGCCTGGAGGCCGTGCAGCGCGCCGCCGACTACGCCGCCTCCAAGGACGTCATCAACGTGGTGGCGGCCGGGAACTGGACGACCGACCTGGACAACCCGCCCACCACCGACGACTCCTCGCCGGGGGACACGTGGGGCGCGTACCAGCGCGACGTGACGGGCGGGGTGTACATGCCCTCCATGCTGCGCTCTACCCTCGCGGTGTCTGCCCTGCAGCTGCCCGAGGGACAGGACCCGGCGACCGGCATGCTGGAGCCGACGTCCTGGTCGAACTGGGGCGCGACCTCGATCGACTTCGCCGCTCCGGGCGCGAAGATCTACGCGCCGCTGACCTCCTGGTATGGCAAGGCCTACGGCAACCTGTACGGGACATCGCAGGCCGCGCCCCTCGCGGCGGCCGTGATCGCGACGCTGCGCCAGGTACACCCCGAGATGACGGCCGACCAGATCGTGGCCCTGGCGAAGAAGCAGGCGAGCGAGCCGGCGAACCGGGGGCGCCTGAAGCCGGTCGAGGGCCACGAGTACCGGGGTGCCGGCCTGCCGAACGCCCTGGACGCGGTCCTGAAGGACCAGGCCAAGCCCACCATCGGCCAGGTCGAGTACTCGCACGACGGCGCGACGTGGAAGCCCCTGGCCGGGGAGAGCGTCTCCGGGCGCGTCTCGGTGCGCGTGACCGTGAGCGGCCCGGTGACCTCGGCCCGCCTGCTCGTGGGCGAGCGCGAGGTCGCCTCGGGTGCGGGTAACGGCGCGTTTGCGGGCAACTCGGTGACCCTCCAGGCAGACGGGGTGGACGTGTCCCACCCGGACGGCGCGGCGCGCTACGAGGGCGCCTCCCTGGCCACGGTCGAGGCCAGCGGGCGCAACAACGATGCGCGCGCGGACGACGATGCGACGACGACGGTGGCCTTCACGGTGAGCCCCACCCACGAGGGACCCGACGAGGCCGCGGCCGGACGCTGGGTGTCCGGGGCGCTCGGATGGTGGTGGCGTTTCGAGGACGGCACCTACCCCACGTCGACGCAGCTGCGCATCGACGGGGCGATCTACCGCTTCGACGCGCGCGGCTACATGGTGACCGGCTGGGCGTCTGAGGATGGCCGCTGGTACTACTACGGCCCCTCGGGCGGGCAGGCCAGCGGGTGGACGAAGGCGGGAGGCTCCTGGTACTACCTGGATCCCCTGACCGGCGCGATGGCCAGCGGGTGGACGAAGGTGCGCGGCACCTGGTACCACCTGTCTTCCTCGGGGGCCATGACCACGGGCTGGCTGCGCGAGGGAGCCACGTGGTTCTACCTGTCGTCTTCGGGGGCCATGGTGACGGGCTGGGCGCGCGTCGGGTCCACCTGGTACCACTTCGGTGACGGTGGCGCCATGAGCACCGGCTGGCTGGAGGAGGGCGGCTCCTGGTACTACCTGTCCTCCTCCGGGGCCATGGTGACGGGCAGCCGGTGGATCAACGGCACGCGCTACGTGTTCGACGACCAGGGCCGCCTGCTGCAGTAGCCTCCACGAGGCCGTGGCTCGCTCCCGGTTGAGTGTCAGAGAGGG
>ERZ773009.1183-NODE-1183-length-18576-cov-51.984558_pt1 | contig 18576 bp, 18 predicted proteins | sample MGYA00580663_ERZ773009 | MGnify/ENA primary metagenome ERZ773009 (study PRJEB29015, sample SAMEA2737969) | human oral metagenome | biome: human oral; feature: human-associated habitat; material: dental | place: China | collected 2026 ... | reverse complement strand
AGCGCAGTGTTGGCGGTCGTCTTCCTCGCCTTGGGCGCGTATGTGCAGTACGGCAACGGCGAAGCAGTGCAGATGGCGGGCGGCAAATACGTCGGTCAACTGATCAATATGTACGCCGTCACCATCGGCGACTGGTCGCGTCCTATGGTGGCGTTTATCGCCTTCGCCTGCATGTACGGCACAACGATTACCGTAGTGGACGGCTACGCGCGCGCGATTGCCGAGCCGGTGCGCCTGCTGCGCGGCAAAGACAAAACGGGCAACGTCGAACTCTTTGCCTGGAACGTTTGGGTCGCAGGTACGGGCTTGGCAGTGATTTTCTGGTTCAACAGCGCGATGGCAGAGCTGCTCAAATTCGCCATGATTACCGCCTTCATTGCCGCTCCCGTGTTCGCTTGGCTGAACTACCGCCTCGTTAAAGGCGACGAACGCCACAAGCTGACGGCAGGCATGAACTTCCTCGCCATCCTCGGCTTGATTTACCTGACCGGATTTACGGTTTTGTTCCTGCTGAACCTGACAGGCATCTTGGCTGCACCTAAGTAAGCCCAATCAAAACAAAGGTCGTCTGAAAACCGGATTTTGGTTTTCAGACGACTTTTTTGTTATGGGTTTGGTTTGGGGAAGAAGTTATTTATTGGTATAGGTGAATGATATTACGAAGTTCATGATTATAATCAATAATTCGTAAAACCTATTTGAAATAAGATGAAAGAAGGTCGTCTGAAAATCTTAGTTTGAGATTTCAGACGACCTTCTTTAATAGGGTAAACCCTTACGCTTCTTCCGCTTTGCTGCGGATAATCAGAAGCGGCAGGTGGCTTTGGCGCATAACGGTTTCGGCGAAGCTGCCCATCAGGAGGTGCATCAGGCCGGTGCGGCCGTGTGTGCCGAGTACTAGCAGGTCGGCGCCATTTTCATCGGCGTAATCGACCAAATCCTGCGCCATTTCGCGCGCGCCTTTGTTGGCGACCAGCAGGTGTTTGACAATGTTTTCCACGCCGTTTTCGCGGGCGGTTTTTTCAGCGAAGTCCAAGACTTCGTTGCCTTGGGCGACGGCAGCGGCCTCGTAGCTTTCGTGTTGCAGGAATTCGGGGGCGAGCGCCATGTATTCGGCGGGGTTGGCGACGTGTACCAAAGTCAGGCGGGCGTTGTTGACGCTTGCCAACTCGGCGGCGTGTTTCAGGGCGTTGAGGGAAGTTTCGCTGCCGTCAACGGCTACAACCAGATGTTTGTACATAGTTCATTCTCCTTTTGCGCCGCAGGCGGCACTTTGTTTCATGCGGTTGGGAAGGGTCCGATATGAAACGATTATAGACTCTTTCGGGCTGCTGCAACAGCCCGTCTGCTTTCCAGTATAATATGTGTCGCATTCGTCCGCAGCGTTTTGCGTTGATTTTCATTCATTTATTGATATATCACAAGGTTGGGTATGAACGACACCGTTTTTCTTCCTTCGCGCCGTTTCGGCGGTATTGCCAGACTCTACGGAGATGAAGCACTGGCGCGGTTTTCGCGCGCGCACGTCTGCGTGGTCGGCGTGGGCGGGGTAGGCTCTTGGGCGGTGGAGGCTTTGGCGCGGACGGGTATCGGTCGTTTGACCTTGATTGATTTGGACAACGTCGCCGAGTCCAATGTCAACCGCCAGCTTCATGCGCTGACCGACGATTTCGGCAAGGCGAAGGTAACGGCGTTGCGCGAACGCATTGCTCAAATCAATCCGCAATGTGAAGTGGAGGAAATCGAGGATTTTGTGACGGAAGACAATCTGGAAACGCTTTTCAGACGACCTTTCGACTTTGTGATCGACGCGATAGACCAAGTGCGCGTCAAGGCGGCGATGGCGGCTTATTTTGTGCAACACAAACAGCCGTTTATCCTCAGCGGCGGCGCGGGCGGACAGAAAAATCCGGCGTTGATTCAAACCGCTGATTTGATCCGCGTTACCCACGACCCGCTGCTTGCCAACCTGCGCTACACCTTGCGCAAACGCTACGGCTTCAACCGCGATACCAAAGAAAAAATGCGCGTGCCGTGTGTGTTCTCGACTGAGAACATTACGCCGCCGCAATCTGGCGAAGCGTGTTCGACCGATACTGCGCCGCAAGGGCTGTCCTGCGCGGGCTATGGCGCGAGTATGCTGGTGACGGCTTCGTTTGGGCTGTATTGTGCGCAGGCGGCGGTAGAACATATTGCGGGACGGAAGTGAGATGAATCGATTTTTTAAAGCCTACTTTATCAGTAGCCTGATTTATGCGGTTGTCTTCGGTTTGCTGGTGTACAGTGTCGGTTTGCTGTTTTCAGGATTCGAATGTTTTGATATTGACGCTGACAATGAACAGTATGCAGAGTTATTGTTCACGAGCTCATGAAATGTCGGCTTTTGAGAAAGTGTCTTTGAAGTTTTTCTTCTTTCCGTTTTTATCTGTAATGTTATTGTCCCTACTCAATGCCGGCATTATGAAGTGGACCAAACGCTGTACAACTTCGATGACTCTTGCCTTGCCTATTGTCGAATGGTTGATTGTTTGGTTCGTTTTTTTGCTGTGGGAGTGGAGTAGTCTGGATAGTAGTTGGACGGCAATAACGGGACTTCTTTTTTTCGGATTGCCTGTTTATGGCATGGCAGCAGTTCAAGCCCTGAGTGTGTTGGTCTCTTCTGCAAATGCCAATCAGAAAATTTGATGTGGGTTTTAAGCCTTTTGAAATTTATTTTTTCAGACGACCTTTTTTGCCTATGAACCGATTTTTCAAAGCCTATTTTATTGCCAGCCTGATTTATGCGGTTTGGTTCGGCGTGTTGATGTATGCCGTCGATCCGATGTTTGGCGCAATGGGATGCGACATGCAGTCGGGCGATTATTTGTGTTTTCAGGACGGCTCTCCGCGGCCGTTTACCAATTTCCTTTATCCTTTCCTGTCCGTTCCGATATTCAGCCTTTTGCACGCTGCCATCATGAAGTGGCGCAAACGCTGCTCGGTCGGGATGATTTGGTTTTTGGTCGGTTGCGAATGGCTGCTATTGTCGGCTTGGATAATCGCAATGCTGGCGCGCGATGGCTTTGTGTTTTCCCGCGATGCCGTTACGGTGCTGATCGGTTCGTTTTTCGTCGCTTTGCCGCTGCTGGGCATGGCGTTGGCGCAAACGCTTGCCATTGCCATCGCTTCTTTGAAAAGCCAACGCAAAAAAGGCTGATTTTTGTTTTGCTGCACTCGTTTTGGCGAAACCCGCTGCGTTTTCAGACGACCCCGTTATTGATTAACCACCCATCGAACCTAATAAGAAAAAGCTCCTCTAAACATGCCTTCAGAACACCTTATTCCTTCCGCTGCGGCAACGTCGTCTGAACACACTGTCGCGTGGGTATTCGGTCAACCCGTAACCGATTTGCCGCAGGATTTGTTTATTCCGCCCGATGCTTTGAAGGTTGTCTTAAGCAGCTTCCAAGGGCCGTTGGATTTGCTGCTTTACCTTATCCGCAAACAGAATATCGACGTTCTCGATATTCCGATGGTGAAGATTACCGAGCAATATCTGCACTATATCGCCCAAATGGAAGCGTATCAGTTTGATTTGGCGGCGGAATATCTTTTGATGGCGGCGATGCTGATTGAAATCAAATCGCGCCTGCTCTTGCCGCGTCCCGAAGAGGTCGAGGATGAAGAGGCTGATCCGCGTGCCGAGCTGGTGCGCCGTCTTTTGGCTTACGAACAGATGAAGCTGGCGGCGCAGGGTTTGGATGCGTTGCCGCGCGCGGGGCGGGATTTTGCTTGGGCGTATCTTCCATTGGAAATCGCGGTTGAGGCGAAGCTGCCGGAGGTGTATGTCCCCGATTTGACGCAGGCTTGGCTGGGCATTTTGTCGCGGGCGAAACATACGCGCAGCCATGAAGTGATTCAGGAAACCATTTCCGTACGCGCGCAGATGACGGCGGTTTTACGTCGTCTGAACGAGAGCGGGATATGCAAATTCAGCGATTTGTTCAAGCCGGAGCAGGGTGCAGCGTATGTGGTCGTCAATTTCATCGCGCTGTTGGAGCTTGCCAAAGAAGGTTTGGTCCGCATCGTCCAGCCGGACAGCTACGGCGAAATCGAAATCAGCCTGAAACAGGAAAATTTAGAACGCCCGGAAGCGGAAGAGAGCGTTTCAGACGACCCCTCCGCCGATGTTGAAGACGAAACGGCATGATGATTTCACGCTTGGCAAACCCATACCCATTTCCATCAACTGCCCTTTATATAGTGGATTAAATTTAAATCAGGACAAGGCGACGAAGCCGCAGACAGTACAGATAGTACGGAACCGATTCACTTGGTGCTTCAGCACCTTAGAGAATCGTTCTCTTTGAGCTAAGGCAAGGCAACGCCGTACTGGTTTAAAGTTAATCCAATATAAACAAACAGGTACGAATTTATGAACAGTGTTTCCCAGCTCAACCGTAAAGCCTCGCTGTGGGCGGTCGGTTTGATGTTGTTCGCTTTGTTTTTCGGTGCGGGCAATCTGATTTTTCCCGCCTATCTTGGACAACAGGCGGGGGAAAGCTGGTTCTCTGCGATGACGGGTTTCCTGTTGGCCGGCGTGGGTCTGCCGCTGTTGGGCGTGATTGCCATCGGCTATTCAGGCTCGCGCGATGTGCAGGCGCTGGCTTCAAGGGTTGCGCCTTGGTACGGCGTAGCGTTTGCAGTCGCGCTGTATTTGTCCATTGGGCCTTTGTTTGCCATGCCGCGTACGGCGACGGTGTCGTTTGAGATTGCCGTTGCGCCGTTTTTAAATGAAAGCCAGAAAACAGTCGGGCTGGCGGCGTTCAGCGTGGCGTTTTTCGGCGTAGCGTATTGGCTGTCGATGTCGCCGGGCAAACTGGTCGACCGCATAGGTAAAATTCTGACGCCCGTATTGCTTTTGACGATTGCCGTTTTGGTCGGCTACGCCGCGTTGAATCCGATGGGTATTCCCGCAGCGGCGCAAGGCGATTTTGCCCTTCGTCCGTTCATAAAAGGCATTTTGGAAGGCTACGGCACAATGGACGCACTCGCTTCGCTGGTGTTCTCCATTATCGTCATTGACGCCGTGCGCGCGATGGGCGTGGACAACCGCTCCGAGCTGCTGCGGACGACCGCCGTTTCAGGCATTGTCGCCGCATCTTGTCTGGCACTGGTGTACCTCTTCATCGGCTATATGGGCGCGACCAGCGTGGCAGGCTTGGGACTTCAGGAAAACGGCGCGGAAGTGTTGTCGAAAACCGCGAATTTCTATTTCGGCGTACCTGGCAATATCCTCTTGGGCGCCATCGTCCTGCTCGCCTGCTTGAGTACCGCCGTCGGACTGATTACATCGTGTTCCGAATATTTCAACCGTCTGTGTCCCGGCATTCCTTACAAAATGTTCGTCGTCGTCAATACGGTCGTGTCTATGGCGTTGGCGAACAAAGGCCTGTCCTCCATCCTGACCTTCTCCATTCCGATGCTGATGCTGCTGTATCCGCTGACCATCGTCATCATCCTGCTGGTCTTCCTGCACAAACTGTTCGGCGGCAGCCGCATCGTCTATTTCTGCACCATGATGGCGACGCTGGCAGTCGGTTTGCTCGATGCCTATAAAGCCGCGTTCGGTTTCAGCGAAGAAGTCGCCGCCGACATCAACGGCGCACTGCCGCTTTACAACGTCGGACTGGGCTGGCTGCTGCCCGCAACCGTCGGCTTTATTTTAGGATGCGTCCTAAACGCCGCGCTCAAGAAAAAAGCATAAGGCTTAAATCACAAAACAAAGGTCGTCTGAAAGCTTTCAGACGACCTTTTCAACATTCACCCGGCAAAAAAAGTAACACCCGCCCGTCTAACCGTGTTCTAATAATGCTTTACATTTACGCTGAACGAGAGAAAAGCCATGACCGCACCTCAAACGCCCGTTATCCGCTCCCTGCTCGACACCGACCTGTACAAGTTCACCATGCTTCAGGTGATACTGCACCAATTCCCCCAAACCCACAGCCTTTATGAGTTCCGCTGTCGCAACGTCGACATGGTTTACCCGCTTGCCGACATCCAAAGCGACTTGGAACGAGAACTCGACGCACTCTGCCAACTGCGCTTCACCCACGACGAACTCGACTACCTGCGCAGCCTGCGCTTCATCAAAAGCGACTTTGTCGATTATCTCGAACTCTTCCAACTCCAACGCCGCTTCGTTAAAGTCAGCCCTGATTCAGAAGGTCGTCTGAACATCCGCATCGAAGGGCCTATGATTCAGGCGATGTTCTTTGAAATCTTCATCCTCGCCATCGTCAACGAACTCTACTTCCGCCGTCTCGAAACCCCCGCCGTCATTGAAGAAGGCGAACGCCGCCTCCAAGCCAAAGCGCAACGCCTCAAAGAAATCTCCGCTGCGCAAAATCCCGATGATCCGCCGTTCCTCATCTCCGACTTCGGCACCCGCCGCCGCTACACCCTCGACTGGCAGGAACACGTCATCCGAACCCTGCTTGAAGCCGCTCCCGACATCGTGCGCGGCACCAGCAACGTTTATCTCGCCAAAAAAATCGGCATCACCCCCATCGGCACGATGGCGCACGAGTTCCTCCAAGCCTTCCAAGCCCTCGATGTGCGCCTGCGCAATTTCCAAAAAGCCGCCCTCGAAAGCTGGGTACACGAATACCGCGGCGACCTCGGTATCGCATTAACCGACGTGGTCGGCATGGACGCCTTCCTGCGCGACTTCGACCTCTATTTCGCCAAGCTCTTCGACGGTCTGCGTCACGACAGCGGCGACCCCTATGTATGGGGCGATAAAGCGCACGCCCACTACAAAAAACTCAAAATCGACAGCCGCACCAAAATGCTGACCTTCTCCGACGGTCTGGACATCGAACGCTCGTGGGCGTTGCACCAATATTTCAAAGACCGATTCAAAACCAGCTTCGGTATCGGTACCAACCTCACCAACGACATGGGCCATACCCCGCTGAACATCGTTTTGAAACTCGTCGAGTGCAACGGTCAGTCCGTCGCCAAACTCTCCGACTCTCCGGGCAAAACCATGACCACCAACAAAACCTTCCTCGCCTACCTGCGTCAGGTGTTTGACGTTCCCGAGCCGAAGGCAGAGGAGTGATTAACTGAAGAAAAGGCAAAAGGTCGTCTGAAAACTCGGATTCGAGGTTTTCAGACGACCTTTTGATTGTGAAAAACGCTTGGAATATAAAGTTTGAAATAGGCAAAGACAAATAAACAGCCCGGTCAAAAATGACCGAGCTGTTGAATTTTTGGTCGGAGTGAAAGGATTCGAACCTTCGACCCCTTGCACCCCATGCAAGTGCGCTACCAGACTGCGCCACACTCCGACTTGATAAGTTTCGGATTATAGTTTTACTGTCCGGCTTTGGCAAGGGTGAAGCCTGATGGTTTCGGCTATCTGTTTGAAGCGGCTTTGAATTTGTTTGACGTAAGATCGGGTAGGGCAGACGGGATGTTTTGTTCTTCACTTGAATCCGCCATATTTTCAGACGACCTTTGTTCGGTAAACGAGTGTGGCGGAATTTAATGGCTGCTATATAATTGCTGCTTTGATTTTTAATGAAAAAAAACAGGGCTGATGGACAATATTTTGCATGAATTGTTTGCGCGTCAGGCGTTTACGTCTAGCTTGGTAGAGCGCAATTTCGGACAGGTTTCGGGCTGGATTGAGCTGGTCGGCGTGTTGATGCTGATGGCGGCGACGTTTTGGCTGTCAAACCGACTAAAAAACCGTTATTTCTTTGCGGAACAAGGTAACTTCGCGCTATTGCGGCATATAGGCAGAAGGATTTTGTGGCCGGCGCTGATGATGATTTTCGGTGCGGCGGCTTTGTTTGTCTGCAATCTGACGGAGTTTCGCCCGGTATGGCTGCATCTGCTGATTTTGGCGGCGCGCTGGATGATTCTGATTCGGGTCAGCGTGGCGGTTGTTCATGCTGCTTTGCCGCAAAATAAACTGACCGACTGGCTGGAAAAATCGGTCTCCATGGTTTTGTGGGTAGGCTTCGTGCTTTGGCTGTCAGGCTTGGATGATAAGATTTTGGCGATGCTCGACGGCATCAGCTTCTTGGTCGGTTCGGGCAAACTGAGCCTGTTGATGATTCTGAACGGGATTTTGTGGGTCGGCCTCTTGATGATAGGTGCGTCGTGGCTGGCGCGCTTTATCGGCGAGCGTTTGGAAAAAAGCAGCCTGGACAATAATCTGTCCATGATTTTGTCCAAAATCATCAAAACGGTGATGATGGTTTTGGCGGTCTTGATTGCACTGCCGCTGGTGGGGATTGATTTGACGGTATTGTCGGTGTTCGGCGGTGCGTTGGGTGTCGGTATCGGTTTCGGCCTGCAAAAAGTGGCGAGCAACTACATTTCAGGCTTCATCATTTTGGGCGACCGCTCCATCCGCATGAACGACCGTCTGACGGTCAATAACTTTACCGGCTATGTCACCAAAATTACCTCGCGTTTTGTCGTGCTGCGCAATGCCAACGGTACGGAGGCGCTGATTCCGAACGAGACGTTCGTTACCTCGATGGTGGTCAACGAATCTTATACCAGCCGCGAATTGCAGCAGGCGTTCAATATACAGGTTGCCTATCATTCCGATTTGATTAAGGCGCTGGACATCATTAAAAGTGCAGCCGTCGCACAGCCGCGTGTTTCCAAACATCCCGCGCCTTTGGCGGTGGTGACCAATTTCGGCGACAACGGTATCGATTTGCGCGCGACTTATTGGGTGAAAGACCCGGAAAACGGTTTTGCCGCGCTGCAATCGGCGATTTTTCTGGATATTTGGCGGCAGTTTAACGAACACGGCATCGAGTTCCCTTATCCGCAACGCGAAGTCCGCATCTTGAATGAAGAACTGGAGCCGAGTAGCATTGCTATGATCAAGGCGGGAATGCAGGCGCGCAGCGATACCAAATCCGACCCTTCGATGGACGCTGCCGGAGACGATTGATGGCAAAGCCCTTGAAGTATCCCGTGTCCGCGCTGGTGGTTTTGCATGATGCCGACGGCAATATCCTCTTAATCGAACGCACTTCGCCGCAAGGTTTTTGGCAGTCGGTAACCGGCAGCATCGAGCCGGACGAAACCATAGAGGAAACCGCCAAACGTGAAGTTTGGGAGGAAACCGGCATCCGCCTTGCGGACGGACAGCTCTGCAACTGGCACGACAGCACGGTTTACGAAATCTACCACCACTGGCGGCACCGCTATCCGAAAGGCGTGTTTGAAAACCGCGAACACATCTTTTCCGCCGAAATTCCGCGCGATGCGGTGATTGTTTTGCAGCCTGACGAACACGTCGCTTACGGATGGTTCGGCATTGAAGAAGCGGCGGAAAAAGTGTTCTCCCCGTCGAACAAAAGGGCGATTTTGGCATTGGGGGAAAGGTTGAAGAAATGAACCAGCCTGATTGCTTAAAGGTCGTCTGAAAGCAGGGATTGCGTTTTCAGACGACCTTTTTCCGCATTTTCAGAGAGTCTTTTGTTTGCTATACTTCCGCCGTTCAAACTTCCGTCAAATAAAGGAAATAAAATGGCAGACTTCAATAAAATCCTGACTCCGGGCGATGTGGACGGCGGCATCATCAACGTCGTCAACGAAATTCCCGCCGGCAGCAACCACAAAATCGAATGGAACCGCCGCCTCGGCGCATTCCAACTTGACCGCGTCGAACCCGTGATTTTCGCCAAGCCGACCAACTACGGCTTCATTCCGCAAACCTTGGACGAAGACGGCGACGAATTGGACGTATTGCTGGTTACCGAACAGCCCTTGGCGACAGGTATCTTCTTGGAAGCGCGCGTCATCGGTGTGATGAAGTTTGTCGATGACGGCGAAGTGGACGACAAAATCGTTTGCGTTCCCGCTGACGACCGCAACAACGGCAACGCCTACAAAACCCTTGCCGATTTGCCGCAGCAGCTGATCAAGCAAATCGAATTTCACTTCAACCACTACAAAGACCTGAAAAAAGCAGGTACAACCAAAGTTGAATCTTGGGGTGATGTGGAAGAAGCAAAAAAAGTAATTAAAGAATCCATCGAACGTTGGAATAAACAGGCTTGATGTTTTATTTCAATAAATAAGGAAAGGTCGTCTGAAAATGGTTTTCAGACGACCTTTTGTATTTTGATAGTAACCCGTACTGAAAGAATGGATGCTTGTATCCGGCGTACTCTTTAATGGGGCGCCCCCCCCTGCGCAGCTTTCGGATGCATATGAAAAAGTCGGATTTGAGAATCTGAACTTTATTTTTACAAATAAAGAGGTCGTCTGAAAATTGAAAACAGGTTTTCAGACGACCTCTTGCTTTTCCTTTAAATCCAACCGTCACACCGATAATTGTTCCAACAAAGCCTGTTTCAACGACGACTGCGTTTTCGGGTTTTTCAAATCGGGGCTGAAGACGATGAAGCTGTCTTCGACGCGTTCGTCCAGCGTGGAAATTTTGGCGTAGCGCAGGCTGACGTTGTGGGCGAAGAAGACTTCCGCCATGTCGGCGAGCAGGAAAGGGCGGTTGACGGCGGTGATTTCGACGGAGTACCAGTCGGGGTAGTCTTCTTCGGGGGTGATGGTGATGCTGGGCGCAATCGGCATGTAGCGGCTGCGGCGGCTGATGCGGCGGCTGTGGCTTTGGGTTTCGGCAACGGTGTGTCCGTGGATAAAGCTGTTGAGTTCGGCTTCGAGCGCGCTTTGGATGTCGGGGTAGTCTTCGGGGGCGTGCTGCGAGGGGATTTGTACGATGAAGGTGTCGAGGATGTAGTCGTGTTCGGTGATGAAGGCGCGGGCGGCGAGGATGTCGAAACCGTGGCGGCTGAAGATGCGGCAGAGACGGGCGAACAGGCGCGCTCCATTGGGCATGAAGACCATGACTTGGAAGCTGTCGCTTTTGGGCAGGATGCGGCTGCGGACGATGGGGGTTTCAAAGTCGTGTACGAGGTTGGCGGCGTGCCACAGGATTTCGCGGGACTGATGGCGGGCGAAGTAGGCGGAACCGAGCGCGTTCCATAGTTTTTTCTGCTGTTTTTCGGGGACGGCAGCACGGGTGAGCAAATCGGCGGCTTCTTGTTGGCGGCGGCCGAAGAGGGCATGCGGATTGCCTCCGTTGCCTGCGAGGTAGCGTCCGGCGGCGTGGAACAGGCTTTCCAGCAGGCTGGCGCGCCATGCGTTCCACAGTTTGGGATTGGTGCCGCGTATGTCGGAAATGGTCAGGAGGTAGAGTGCGCTGAGGCGTTCGTGGGTTTGTACGCGTTTGCAGAAGGCATCGAGTACATCGGGGTCTTGGATGTCTTCTTTCTGGGCGACGGTGGACATGAGCAGGTGGTTTTCGACCAACCAGGCAAGCAGGTCGCTTTCTTCTTCGGTGAGGAAGTGGTCGGCGGCAAATTGGTGCGCGTCTGCGATGCCTTGTATGGCATGGTCGCCGCCGCGTCCTTTGGCGATGTCGTGGAAGAAGGCGGCGAGATAGAGGATGTCTTGTTTTTCAAAGGACTGCATCAGTGCGGAGGCGTAGGGCAGTTCGTGGCTGTGCATGTCTAGGGCAAGGCGGCGAACGTTGCGGACGACGGCGAGGATGTGGTCGTCCACAGGATAGATGTGGAACAGGTCATGCTGGAGCAGGCCGACGATTTTTTCCCACGCGGGCAGGTAGCGGCCCAACACGCCGTAGAGGTTGAGAAAGCGCAGGGTTTGGGTCAGTCCGTTGCCGCGGCGGAAAAAGCCGGCGAAGCGGCGGCGGTTTTCGGGATTTTGGTAGAAGCTGCGGTTGATTTTGCGCGTCGCGCCCCACCAAGCGCGCAGGGTTTGCGGTTCGAGCGCGGTAATGTCGTTGCGCTGCTGCATGATTTCAACGATTTTGAAAATGTGTTCGGGTCGTCTGAAAAAAATATCGGTGTGCCGCGCGGCGATTTGGTTGTTCACTTGGATGTAGTCGTCGTCAATCCGTAGGGTAACGCGCATCGGCGTCGAGGAAACGCGGCTTTGCAGCATGGGTGTGAGGATGCCGCTTAATTGTTTGACGGTTTTGATCGCGCGGTAAAACACACGCATCAATTCTTCGCTTTGACGGCGGAGGTTCAAGCCTTGATAGCCCATGCTTTCGGCGACTTGCGGCTGCAAATCGAACAGCAGGCGGTCTTCGGCACGTTTGGCGTTTAAATGCAGATGGATGCGGATGTGGGCGAGGCGGCGGTAGCCGTGTGAAAGCATGCCGGCTTCGGTGCGCGTCAGAATGCCTTGTTTGACCAGCGCAGGCAGGTTGGCCGCCAAACCTTGCGCTTTCGCTATCCAAAGCAGGGTATGGATGTCGCGCAGACCGCCGGGACAGCTTTTGATGTTCGGCTCTAATACCGCTCCCGAACCTTGCGATTTGGCATGGCGGTGTTCCATCTCCACCAGCTTTGCTTCGATAAACGCGGCTACATTGCGTTGCGCGTTCATTTTTTCCGCCAGCTCGTCCGCTGTTTGGCGGTTGCCGAACAAAAAACGAGCCTCTAAAAACGCCGTGTCCCCCGTAATATCATCGCGCACGCTTTCGCACAGTTCGTCAACGCTGCCGCTTTTGACCGACGGCGAAAGTTTCATATCCCATAAAGCCTGCACGAAAGCCGCAATTTTTTCCTGAAGGTCGTCTGAAACGGTTTTAGGCGACACGACTGCCAAATCTAAATCAGAATAAGGATAAAGCTCGCCGCGCCCGAAGCCGCCGGTCGCCATCAGGCATAACGCGCTGTTTTGAAAATGCTCTGCCCACAATGCCGCCAGCAAGGTTTCGACTGCCGCCGTGTATTCCCTGAAAAATACCGACACACGGTTGGCTTTCAAATAATGCGCTTCGGCGGCAGTGCACTGCTGTTTGAAGGTTTCCAATGCTGAAGACAGGTTTGCAGACATTTTTTATTCTTTCGAGTTATGGGGAGAGGAGGCGGATGACTTGGCTGTCAAATATCGTTTTCAGACGACCTCTGTTGGGCATTAGAGGGATTGGTCATCAGGTTTAGCAGCTCCTGCGGCGGCAGCAGCAACTGATATGCCGCCACACCCAAAGCCGTCGCCATTTTTTCAATATTCGACAACGCAATGTTCCAGCGTCTGCGCTCCACAGCCGATACATAAGTCCTGTCCAAACTGCATTGCCGCGCCAGCTCTTCCTGAGACCAGCCCTTATTCACGCGGAAAAGCCGCATGTTGTACGCCAAGACCGCCCGTAAATCCTGCTCGTCAGGCAGTTCGGCAGGCGGAGTTAATTTATTGCTCATGATTTTGTTTCCGGATAAATGGTTAAATTTAAGAATTTGCTGTTACGGATTTTACTTCACATAAAAGCCAAAAAAAAGGGGTGGCAACTGCCACACCCAAACACACACACATCAAGAGGAAAGAGATAGAGAGTATTAAATCAAAGCAGATGTATCATCTACTGATCAGAAAATCTTGAGGACTTTGAGAAGTGTCGTCTCAGTTCCAATGTCGGCGATTATAAATGAAACTCAATTTGGAGCTTTGATTCAAATCAAGTAGTTGTATATTTATAAAATATATTTTTTAAATAGATTATTTTAATAATAAAAAATAAAAAACCGCACCATTCGGCGCGGTTTTTTTATTTCCACATAAGGAATTAGCGTTTTTTACCGGTAACGGTAGCAACCGCCAGGTTTTCGTTACGTTTCAGAGAAACGCTTTCTACACCTTCAGGCAGTTGGATGTCAGACAGGTGAAGGATGTCGCCGGCAACGACTTTAGTGCAGTCCAAATCCAAGTATGCAGGGATGTTGGCAGGCAAAGCAACCACTTCAACAGTAGTGTTCAACAGGGATACGCGACCGCCTTGCAGTTTCACGGCTTGAGAGTTTTCAGCGTTAACAATGTGCAGGGGAACACGGATGCGTACAGGTTGGTCGGCTTTAACAGCTTGGAAGTCGATATGTTGAACTTCGCGACGGAACGGGTGCATTTGGAAATCACGGACGATAACGTCTTTGGTTTCACCGTTCAGGGACAGTTTGATCAGTGCAGTGTGGAAAGATTCTTTTTCCAATGCGTAGAATACTGTTTTGTGATCCACAGCAATTGCAACGGGCTCTTGACCTTCACCGTACAAAATGCCGGGGATTTGGCCTTCGCGACGCAGGCGGCGGCTCGCACCAGTGCCTTGTGCTTCACGAACAGAGGCTTGAATTTCATAAGTCATGTTAAATACTCCAAATTAAATAAAACTACCGTCATCGGCCGCGACCAGCTTAAGACGGCTTCGGGGTTATGGCAGCAACATGCTGCCTGTCATCACTTCTTCATTGAAAAGATATGAGACGGATTCTTCATTGCTGATGCGGCGGACCGTTTCAGCCAAAAGGCCGGCAATCGTCACTTGACGGATACGGTCGCATTGTTTGGCCGCTTCAGACAGAGGGATGGTGTCGGTAACGACAACTTGGTCGATTTCGGACGAGGCAATACGGCTGACTGCCTCTCCGGAGAATACGGCGTGGCTGGCATATGCCAAGACACGTTCTGCTCCGCGCTCTTTCAAAGCGACGGCAGCTTTACACAGCGTATTCGCAGTATCAATCATGTCATCCACAATCAGACAGGTACGGCCTTGAATATCGCCAATAATATTCATGACTTCCGCCACATTGGCTTTCGGGCGGCGTTTGTCGATAATTGCCAAATCGGCATTTAATGATTTTGCAACAGCACGGGCGCGGACTACACCGCCAATATCGGGGCTGACTACGGTCAGGTTTTCAATCCGCTGCTGTTTGATGTCATTCAACAGAATAGGAGTGGCGTAGATGTTGTCAACAGGGATATCAAAGAACCCCTGAATCTGGTCGGCATGCAAATCAACAGTCAAAACACGGTCGATACCTGCGGAATACAACATATTAGCCACCAGTTTGGCGGAAATCGGAACGCGCACAGAACGCGGACGGCGATCTTGGCGGGCATAGCCGAAATAAGGAATTGCCGCGGTAATACGACCGGCGGAAGCGCGTTTCAGCGCATCGGCCATCGTTAGGATTTCCATTAGGTTGTCGTTAGTTGGGGCGCAGGTGGGCTGCAGGATAAAAACATCACGACCACGGACGTTTTCCATTAATTCGATGGCAATTTCGCCGTCTGAGAATTTGGATACGGAGGCTTCGCCTAACGAAATATCCAAGTGTTTGACAACGCGTTGCGCCAACTCCGGATTTGCGTTGCCGGTAAATACCATCAAACTGTCGTATGCGGCCATATCTTCACCTGTTTTTATGTTTAACTTCCGCTCAGAAAACGTCATGCTTCCCTCTGCTTTATGTCCAAGACATTATGGGCGTTATTATACGCATAATGACCGGCATAGTGAATTAAATTTGCGGCGTTGCATTGCCGTTCCGTCTTTTTTCGCCCCAAATTTATCACGACAAAACAAAGTTTTTCAGCGTTGTCATTGATTCTCAACATAAAAGAGCGTGTAAGGAAACTTACACGCTCTTATTTGGCTGGGGAGGAAGGATTCGAACCTTCGCATGCTGGAATCAAAATCCAGTGTCTTAACCGCTTGACGACTCCCCAATAAAGGGTGTTGGCTGGGGAGGAAGGATTCGAACCTTCGCATGCTGGAATCAAAATCCAGTGTCTTAACCGCTTGACGACTCCCCAACAAAGGGATTTGGCTGGGGAGGAAGGATTCGAACCTTCGCATGCTGGAATCAAAATCCAGTGTCTTAACCGCTTGACGACTCCCCAACTTTATCAAATCATTTGAAACAATGGATGAATGTCTAAACCTTCAACACAATATGCTTCATATGATTGTGAAACTTGTTGGTATATATTGTTTGCTTCTTGCCGACTATCCGTAGAGAGAAATATACACGCTCCAGATCCTGTCATTAGCGCAGAACCATATTCGGATAATTCACAATAAGCTTTCCAAACTTCAGGATATTCCTGAAAAACAACAGCCTGCATATCATTTCTAAACGGCTGCAAAGATTGGAAAGTCGGCATTATGCTTGGTTTGGAATTTCGTGTCAAGTTCCCATGCGAGAAAATTTTGGGAGTGGAAACATGGGCCTTGGGTTTGATGACGACATACCATTGCTTCGGTATATCGATAGGGGATAATTGCTCGCCTATACCTTTGGCAAAGGCATTTTTGCCGAAAAGGAAGAAGGGAATATCTGCGCCCAGAGTCGCACTTAAATTAATTAACTGCTGGCGGGATAATCCGCATTCCCACCAATGGTTCAATACGGTGAGTACGGTTGCCGCATCCGAACTGCCACCTCCCAAGCCGGCGCCTGTCGGGATTTTTTTATCCAACCAAATTTCAACACCTGATTTTGAGTTAGTGTGTTTTTGCAGTAAAGATGCGGCACGGTATGCCAGGTCTTGTTCCGGTGGAATACCGCCTGTCGGTGTGTGGAGTATGATAAGGTCGTCTGAACGTGGTTTCAGATAAACGGTATCACATAAGTCAATCAGGCAGAAAATGCTTTCTAGGTTGTGGTAGCCGTCTGCGCGTTTCCCGGTGATTCTGAGATCCAGATTGAGTTTGGCAGGAGCCGGGAAGGCTTGTGCTTCGTTTGGAATCATTTTGTTTACGGTTGTCTGGCGAGATGGTTATTTTCTGGCGGCACATTGGGTTTGGGTGTTGCCCTCGGGATGATCGTCGAGGTTGTCGAATGCCAAGCGCAGAGTGAGTTTCGGGCTTTCCAATAGGAGGGTTTTGGGTTTGCCGTTGCTGTTGAGTGTGCGGGAAATTGTCCAGTCGAATTGTTGCAGGCGGCTGTCCGGGAGCAGTTGGTATGGTGCGCCGGCTACACGTTTTCCGCTTGCCCAAATGTGTAGGTATTGAATGGGGAGTTCGAATCCCAATAGGCGGTTGCTGAGTTCTTGTGCGGTAGCGGCTTCATATGTGCGGCCTTTGTTGTCGACGGCCAATACGCCTTGATTATCTTGACACAACTGCCCCACGGTACTGCCGAGCGGGGTGTTGATGTTGATGGTTTGAACTTGGTTTTGGTATGTCCAATCGAAGTTGGCGTAAGAGCCTTTGCCTTCGAGTTTGACGGCGATTCGCCCTTCGGCGGAAAAATCGTTGACTGTTTCAGCCGGTTGCCAACCATTTTGCTGCGGGAGCTCGGGGCGGGCGCAGGCGGTGATGAGGAGGGTTAGGGCGGCTGCGGATAATATATTGGTCTGTTTCATGATAAATCCTGTGCAGGGGAAGGGTCGTCTGAAAAGTTTTCAGACGACCTGTTTTTTATTTTGTTTTGGCGGAGGGGTGTTTTTTGTGTGGGGGAACGGGAATATTGAATCGGCGCATGGTTTCTTTCAATAAACCGATGTCGCCTTCTTGTTTCAAACCTTCGTTCCAAATGGCTTTGGCATCTTCGTGCTTGCCGAGCTTCCACAAAACTTCGCCCAAATGCGAGGCGACTTCGGCGTCGGGATATTGTTCGAAGGCGTATTGCAGGTAGGGCAAGGCAGTTTCGGCATCACCTTTCAGATAATATGCCCAACCGAGGCTGTCGTTGATGGCGGGGTTTTCCGGATCAACCTGATACGCGGCCTGAATCAGTTTGAATGCTTTGTTTAAATCATATTTCGGGGAAGAAAGCATGATATAGCCTAGTGCATTCATGCCGCTGGTACTGTCGGGGGATATTTCCAACTGGCGGCGAAGGTCGGCAATGGCTTTGTCGCGCTCTCCAATTTTGTCGTAAACCATGGCGCGTTGGTAGAGGATGTCGGGCAGCAGTTGGTTGGCATCAGGCTGTTTGGAAGCTTTTGCCATAAGTGTATTCAGCTCTGATAGTGCTTTCTTAGGGTTGTCGTGTTTGGCGATGGCAAACAGGGAAACACGTTGCAATTCGCGCGCACCGAAAAAGCGTCCTTGCTGCTCGGGCAGTTTGAGCGCACGTTGTGCCAATTCCCACGCGGCTTTGCCGTTGCCTTGTTCGGCTTCGAGCGAGGCGCCGAGAACGGTTTTGTCGAAAATGTAATCCGCAGAATTGATTTTGCCGAGCCATTGTTTGGCCTTGACGTAATCTTTGGCATCGGCATAAGTCATGGCGCCGATCAGGGCGGCACGGCTTTGTTGTTGGCTTGTGCCGGATTGGTAGGCTTTTTCGAGGTAATGGTTGACAACGGATAAGTCATCTTTACGGCTGGAGGATAGTATCGCAGCCTGGATAAACAAATCGGGCGAGGGGTTGTCTTCCAGTAACGTTTTCAGACGACTGTATGCCTTGTCGGGGCGGTGGTTGGCAACCAGGTTGGTGATTTCAAGCTCCTGCCATACGGATGACAGTTTGCGCGTGTCGGTTTGTTCGAAGAATCCGTTGAGGATTTCCGGACTGCGTTGCGCCATCAGGCGCAAGGTGAGCATAGTCGGAGGCAGGATTTCTGAATCCAGTTTGGCGAGTCTTTGCAGGGCAGCAATGGCATTTTTTTTCTTGCTGTCGTATGCGCTGTAAATGGCATCTGCAATCGCTGCTTCAGGCATTTCAGGGTATTTGAGTGTTTCTTTATGAACTTGTGCCGAGGCCTTTTCTGCCAAAT
>ERZ773009.1182-NODE-1182-length-18599-cov-13.909135_pt1 | contig 18599 bp, 17 predicted proteins | sample MGYA00580663_ERZ773009 | MGnify/ENA primary metagenome ERZ773009 (study PRJEB29015, sample SAMEA2737969) | human oral metagenome | biome: human oral; feature: human-associated habitat; material: dental | place: China | collected 2026 ... | reverse complement strand
TCGCTACCGTTTTTGCCGTCAAATTTCACTCCGCTCTTAAAAAATTAGCGAAAAAATAGCCCACGCCCAAGTTATCGCAGCTGTGCCGATGGAGACGCAAACGGCGGCAGAGGCGCAGTCTTTGGCGATTTTGGCTAGCGGATGAAAGCCCGGCGAAACGAGATCCACTACCGCTTCGATCGCGGTATTTAGGCACTCGCAGATCAAAACGAGTCCGAAAACCGCGATCAGTAGGGCGTGCTGTGCGGATGAAACGGGTAAAAATAGCGAAATTAGCGCGAACGGAACGATTATGCAAAGCTCAAAGCGAAACGCCGCCTCGTTTTTTAGCATCGCGACAAGCCCCTCGAACGCAAATTTGGAGTTTTTGAAAAAGTTGTATTTTGGTTTCATATTTTGCCTTTAAATTTGCGCAATGATAGCGTAAATTTGCTTTATAAGGCGCTTTTGCGGACGGCGCGGTTATCTAAAATAAACTAAAAGGCGGCCGAATTTACCGCTCAAATTTGATCAAATCCGGCCTGCGTAAATTTACTCCTCGGAAACCTTTGAAGTCCTATAAAGCAGCGCAAACGCCGCCGCTCCGATAAGCGCAAAGCTCGCAACCATCGGCAGTAGCGTACCCTCAAATAGCTGCCCGATCGCGACTCCGATAGGAAGCGAGATAAAGGTCGAAACCGAGCCGATCAGCGCAGCCGCCATGCCAGCGATCTTGCCCATAGGCTCCATCGCCATCGCGTTTAGGTTGCCAAAAAGTATGCTCACGCAAAAAAAGCTACTCATGCAAAACGCCATAAAAGCCCACAGCGGCGGCACTCCGTCATACGCAAGAACGACCGGCAAAAACGCGACCGCGATAACGCAAAACGTCCCCATAGCGCGCATGCTAAGATAGCGCATGCCGTAGATCATCACGAGCTTTGCGTTTATCATCGATGCGGCGCCCAGAGCCAGCGCGTTTATCGCAAAATAGATAGGAAACTCCTCGCCTAGCTTGTAACTCACCTCAAAAATCTGCTGAGCGGTGCTGATATAGCTCAAAAACATCCCAAAAATCAGCCCCAAAACGATCGTGTAGCCTGCGGTACGTCTGTTTTTCACTACCTGCGCGGCTTCGCTTTTTATCAAATTTAGGCTAAATTTATTGCGATTTTGCGCAGGCAGAGTCTCGCTCTGGCGCAGTCCAAACCACGCTAGGCACGCAAACCCCATAAAAGTAAGCATCAAAAATATGCTGCGCCAATTATAAATTTTAAAGATAAAACCGCCAATGATCGGAGCAAGTGCCGGCACGATGATAAAAACTGCCGCGATAAAGCTCATCACGCGAGCCATCGCGCGCCCCTCGTAAAGATCGCGGATAAGCGCCATCGCGATGATCCTAGGGCCCGCAGCGCCTAGTCCCTGGAAAAATCTGCTCGCCAAAAGCGCAGTAAAATCGCTCGTGACGACCGAAATAAATGAGCTTGCCGTAAATATCGCAAGCGCTAGCAGCACAGCGTTTCGTCGCCCGATAAAGTCGCTAAGCGGCCCATAAAATATCTGTCCTACGGCAAAGCCCGCAAACATCGAGGAGATGACGAGCTGGGTTTGATTTATCTGCGTCACGCCAAGATCTAGGCCGATCTGCATGAGTGCGGGCAACATCGCGTCGGTGCTCATAGCTCCAAGCGAGGTTAGAAGCGCCATAAGCGCGATAAATTCTACGAAAGGCAAGGTTTTGGGGATAAATTTCATCTTAAATTCCGCTTTTTGGATTTAGGGGCGATTGTATAAAAAATAAGCTTAAATTTTGAGGTTGGTTTGGGTGGAAATTGGCGCCAAATTAAATTTGATCTATCTAAAAAACTCGGGGTCAAATTTGGAGATCAAATTTAAGTCCGCGCGAGTAAATTTCGCTAAATTTAACGCTTTAGTGAGTAGCAATTTAAGAAATTCGAGATTTGCTGCGAAGTATTTAAAAGTAAAAGATGATGAGCTGGTTGTTTTTGGATTTTATTGAAATGCTTTAGATTGTAAAAATAGAGGATGGTGGTTAGAGGCAGAATCGAACTGCCGACACGCAGATTTTCAGTCTGCTGCTCTACCGACTGAGCTATCCAACCACCGAAAAAGAAAAGTAATTTTAGCCATGCAATACTTAAATCTCGGTTAAAATCCTCAATTCTCGCTATATTTTTGCACGTTGCGCTCCAAAATAGCCAAATTTACTCAGTTGGAATTTTCTAAATTTTAGTGATAAAAATATTGCTTGAGCAGTAATTTGCAATAATCAAAACGGGCTATCAATCTAAAAAGCAAAGTGGTATAAAATTTTACTATTTAGCCGATTCTGCAAATTGTACGCTTGGTTTTAGGCTATGCAAAGTAGATAAAAATTTACGCATATAACGGACAACGGGCTACGATTAGCTAAATTTAACACCGAAAATGGTTTTAAATTTTTTGATTTGGCGAGGCATCTTTATATAAACATTGCGCCAAAGCCGATAATGCGACGTTGCGATGCATGTTTCAGCTAGATTTACTTAGATATATCCGTGCAGCAGAAGCGTTGAAATTTTATAATGCGATTGCATGCTGTGCTAAATAAAATCTCAGCTTGATCTGGCTAACCTCGATAGGCCTATTTATCCGAGCTGTGCAACCTGTTTTTTAAATAGTTCGCCGCGTTGCGCGTAGTTTTTAAACTGATCTAAGCTCGCACACGCGGGACTTAGCAGCGCTATTTCACTAGCGAAATTTACGGAATTTTTAAAATCCACAGAATTTTTAGAATTTTGCGAACCTAAAGTTTTGCCGCTGCTTGCGTTCACACAGGAGCTCTCGCTTTCGGTAGTCGAAATTTTATCCTGCATTAAATTTCCTGCGGAATTCTCGCTGCCTAAGCGTTCTTTTGAAATTTCATTTTCGCAAAAATTTTCTCCGCTTAAATACCGCTTCGAAATTTCGCTCACCGCCGTTTGTAAAATTTCGCAGCGCACGCAAGGGAGTTTGTATTCGTCACATAAAAACATGATTTTATCGGTATTTGAGCCGATCGCGTAAATTTGCAGATCGTATTTTTTAAACTCCGCAAAAAGCGGGTGTAGATCCACTCCTTTATCGTCACCGCCGAGGATCAGATGTATTTTTCGCCCCGAGTAGCGCTTCAGCGCCTGCGCGCACGCATCGATGTTGGTCGCCTTCGTGTCATTGACCCAGACCCTGCCGCGTGCGTCGGTAAATTCCTCGAGTTTATTGCCCTCGATCACGAAGTCGTTCAGTCGCGTGACGTCGCACCTGTCGAATAAAATTTTCTCCACGCATAGCGCCAAAAGCGCGTCGATCAAAAACGGAGTGCGGAATTTTATCTCGCCCGGATTGATGCCGAATTTTTGCGCCAGATCCGCTTCGTCCTCGTAGCAGATCACGCGAGCTAGGCTGTTTTGCGCGGCGGCAGAGCTTTCATAGGCGCACGGGATCAGCGCTACGGAGCCTTCGCGCATCGCTAGCAGCGGTGAGAGTTTGGCGCGCTCATACTCCGCAAAATCGCCGTGCCAGCTGAGATGATCGGGCGTGATCGCGAGCAGCACGTAGATGTCGGGGCGCGCATGCTTGGTGTAGTGCAGCGTAAATGAGCTCGTCTCTAGCACCCAAATTTTGGCGCTTTTATCAAGCTTTGCAAGCGGAACGCCCACGTTGCCGCCCATTTGCGAGCCGTATCGCTCTAGCAAGTGCTGCATCATCTTCGTAGTCGTCGTCTTGCCGTTCGTGCCGCTGATCCAAATTTTAAGACCTTCGTAATCGCCGAAATAATCGTATTCGCTGATTAAATTTCGTGCATTTCGCACCAGCTCGTGATGAGGCGGAAAGCCTGGGCTTGGGATTTCAAGCTCGCTTGCGGCGGGATCGAACTCGCTTGGGTTTAAAAGCGCGTTGCCGAACTCGTCCAGCTTCGGCGCGCCCGAAGAAATTTCAAATTTATCGTCGTAAATCTCCCAGACACCGTCTTTTTGGCAGTGCTCGGCGATCGCTCTGGTCGTAAGCCCGTAGCCAAATAGCGATTTTTTCATTTTTCTCCCCTTTCGCCCCATAAAATTTGAGTTATCTCGCCCGCGCTAAGCTCAGCCGTTTCGCCGTATTTTTCGCGCGCCGTTTCGAAGTCGGGTTCAATTTGCGCTCGCATTTTATCTCAGTTTCAGCGACGTCAGCGCTATGATATTTGCGATCAGCGCTATGATCCAAAAGCGGATTATGATTTTGTTTTCGACCCAGCCTTTAAGCTCAAAATGGTGGTGTATCGGCGCCATCAGGAAAATTCTGCGTTTGAAAATTTTAAAGCTGCCCACTTGCAAGATCACGCTGAGCGTTTCGATGACGAAGACGAAGCCGATCATTATGAGCAAAATTTCATTTTTCGTGATGACCGCGCAGTACCCTAAAAACGCGCCCACGCTGAGGCTACCGCTGTCGCCCATAAAGACTTCGGCGGGATAGCAGTTAAACCACAAAAACCCAAGCAGCGCGCCGATCAGCGCCGAGACGATGATGCAGACCTCGCCCGCGCCCGCGACGCGCGGCAGCAAGAGATATTGTGAGTAGATCGCATGCCCGCAAAGATAGGCAAACACGCCCAAGCTGCAGAGCGAAAACACCGACGGGATGGTCGCTAGCCCGTCTAGCCCGTCGGTTAAATTTACCGCGTTTGAGCTCGCGCTTATCACGATCGTCCAAAATAGCGGCGCGAAGATCCATAAATTTAGCAGAGGGTATTTGAAAAACGGTACGAAAAATTCCCCGCCCAGGTCGCTAAAAGCATAAAGCGTAGCCCCGATCAGAAAAGCTAAGAAATTTTGTAGTGCAAATTTAGCCCGTGCGCTAAGACCTGCGTGGTTTTGGCGGCCTAAAATTTTAGAGATATCGTCCTTAAAGCCAATGTATCCAAAGCCCACCAAACAAAGCAATCCGCAGAGTACGAAGACGTTGTTTAGCTTGGCGCACAGCAGGCTAGCAAGCACCGCGGCGGTAACAAAAACGAGCCCGCCCATCGTGGGGGTTTTGCTCTTTTTCTGATGGTTTTGCGGCGCGAGCTCGTAGATGGGCTGTGCGGCGTGTCTATTTTGCGCCCAGCGGATAAACCGCGGCATAGCCCAGACCGAAAAACAAAAAGCGATAAAAAACGCAAGGCCTGCGCGCGCGGTGATGTATTGGAAGAAATTTATATTCGTAAGATGGTAAAGATAATAAAACAAAGTTTGCCTTTTAAATTTTATGAAATTTTATATGAAAACGCGCATTCTAGTATAAAAGAGGTAAAATTTAGCTTTTAGGACGGATGAAATTTTGCCGCATTTGCCAAAAAAAAGTATAATGCCGCTCGTAAAAACAGCGCCGCAGACCTGCTTTAAAAGACCTGTGCGGCGAAATTTAGACGAAATTTAGGAGCCAAAATGAGGCAAAAGACGATTTTACTCATCACCGACGGCATCGGCTTTAACGCGAGCGATAAATTTAACGCGTTTGCGAATGCGAAAAAGCCCGCCTATGATTATCTTTTTAAAAACGTGCCCAATACGCTGCTGCGCACCTCGGGGCTTGCCGTGGGCTTGCCGCAGGGGCAGATGGGAAATAGCGAAGTAGGGCACATGACGATCGGAAGCGGCAGAATTCTGTATCAAAACCTAGTCAAAATCGATCGTGCGATCGATGAGGGCTCGCTTGAGAAAAACGAAGCGCTACAAAGCCTGCTTTCAAAGTGCCACAGAGTGCACGTCATAGGGCTTTACAGCGACGGCGGCGTACATTCGCATCTGCGCCATTTCGACGCGATCTGCGAGATAGCGCAGAATGCGGGTTGCGAGACCTGGGCGCACGCCATCACCGACGGGCGCGACGTTTCGCCGAGCAGCGGGGCGGAATTTTTAAAGCATCTACAGGTTAAATTTAAAGTCGGCAGCGTGAGCGGGCGCTTTTACGCGATGGATCGCGACAAGCGCTTTGATCGCGTAAGGCGCGCTTACGACGTGCTTATGGGCGAAGCGGCGCCGCTTGAAATTTCGCCTAGCCAGTACATGCTGCAAAGCTACAAGCGCGGCGTGAGCGACGAGTTTATCGAGCCCGCGAGCTTTAACGGCTTTGGCGGTATCGGCGCGGACGACGGAGTGATTTTTATAAATTTTAGAAACGATCGCGCTAGGGAGCTTTGCGCGGCCTTGGGCGATGAGAGTTTCGGCGAATTTGAGCGAAAATTCGTCGTGCAAAATTTAATCACGATGAGCGAGTACGACGCGAGCTTTAAATTTCCTCTGCTTTTTGAGAAGCCCGTGCTTAAAAACACGCTTTGCGAAGTGATCGCGGAAGCCGGTCTTACGCAGCTTCACACCGCCGAGACCGAAAAATACGCGCACGTGACGTTTTTCTTTAACGGCGGCGTCGAAGAGCCGCTTCCGAACGAAACTCGCGTGCTGATCCCGAGCCCGAAAGTAAAAACTTACGACGAGCAGCCGCAGATGAGCGCGCCTGCGGTGTGCGATGCGGTGATCCGCGGCATCGAAGCGGGGATCGATTTCATCGTCGTAAATTTCGCAAACGGCGATATGGTCGGACACACGGGCAATTACGACGCCGCGGTAAAGGCGGTCGAAGCGGTGGATGAGTGTATCGGTAAAATTTTAAACGCGGCGAAGGCGCACGATTACGCCTATGTCCAGATCAGCGATCACGGCAACTGTGAGGCGATGCGAGACGCGGACGGCGAAATTTTAACCAACCACACGACCTTTGACGTATTTTGTTTCGTCGCGGGCGAGGGCGTGCGCGAACTAAAAAGCGGGCTAGGGCTTAGCAACGTCGCAGCGACCGTGCTAAAGCTAATGGGGCTACCAAAGCCCGTTGAGATGGATGAAGCGCTATTTTGAAATTTAAACGGCGCAGCTCGCGAGTAGGTTTAAACTGCTAAAATTTAGGTAAATTTGGATAAATTTACGCTAGAGATTAAAATTTTAACAAAAGGACAAGTATGAAATTTAGTGGAAAAAACGTTTTAATCACGGGCGCAAGCCGCGGTATCGGCGCGCAGATTGCAAGGACTTTAGCAGGCTATGGGCTTAAGGTATGGATCAATTATCGCTCAAAGCCCGAGATAGCTGACGCGCTGCTAGAGGAGATCCGCGCAAACGGCGGAGAGGGTGCGGTGATAAAATTTGACGCGACGAACGAAGCGGAATTTAGCGAGGCGATTGCCCTGATCGCGCAAAGCGACGGCGAGCTAAGCTATCTCGTAAATAACGCGGGCGTCACGAACGACAAGCTCGCGCTTAGGATGAAGCTGGAAGACTTCATGGGCGTGATCGAAGCAAATTTAAGCAGCGCCTTCATCGGCTGCCGCGAAGCTCTAAAGCTGATGAGCAAAAAGCGCTTCGGCGCGGTCGTAAACATCGCCTCGATCGTCGGCGAAATGGGAAACGCCGGGCAGGTCAATTACAGCGCGAGCAAGGGCGGAATGATCGCGATGAGCAAGAGTTTCGCAAAAGAGGGCGCCGCGCGCGGCATCCGCTTTAATTGCATAACTCCGGGCTTCATCGCTACGGATATGACGGACGCGCTAAGCGACGACGTAAAAGCAAGCTACGAAGCGAGCATCCCGCTTAAGCGTCTCGGAAGCACGAGCGACGTCGCTGAAGGAGTTGCGTTTTTGCTTAGCGACGGCGCGGGCTACATTACGGGAGAGACGCTTAAAATCAACGGCGGGCTCTATATGTAGCGTTAAATAGCGGAATTTAAGGTTAAATATTATAGAATTACGCGGTATTTTTTTAAAGGAGTGCTAAAATGGCAGTATTTGAAGATGTAAGAGACGTAGTTGTAGAACAACTAAGCGTTAGCCCGGATCAGGTTAAGCTAGATTCGAAAATTATCGAGGATTTGGGCGCGGACTCTCTTGACGTAGTTGAGCTTGTAATGGCTTTAGAGGAGAAATTCGGTATCGAGATCCCTGATAGCGAGTCCGAAAAGTTAGTAAGCATTAAAGACGTAGTAGATTATATAGAAAATTTGCCTAAGAAATAAAATTTTAAGGAAGCGGTTTTGAAACGAGTCGTAGTAACGGGCATCGGGATGATAACCTCTCTCGGGCTTGACAAACAGAGCAGTTTTGAAAATATCTGTAACGGAAAAACCGGGGTTGATAAAATTTCGCTCTTTGACGCTAGCGAATTTCCGGTTCAAATTGCAGCTGAAGTAAAAGGTTTCGATCCTTCGAGCATAATCGAGGATGGAAAAGAGATAAAAAAGATGGATAGATTTATCCAGCTGGGGCTTAAAGCCGCGGGCGAAGCTATGGATGACGCTAAATTTAGCGGTTTCGATAGCGACGAATTCGGCGTTAGCTCCGCTAGCGGTATCGGCGGTTTGCCGAATATCGAGATAAATGCCAATACCTGCTTGCAGCGCGGCCCTAGGCGAATTTCTCCGTTTTTTATCCCCTCTGCATTAGTAAATATGCTCGGCGGCTTTGTTTCGATATATTATAAATTAAAAGGTCCGAATTTATCCAGCGTTACGGCTTGTGCGGCTTCCGCGCATGCGATTATGGACGCTGCGAGAGTTATCATGATTGGCGAAGCGAAAAAGATGCTCGCAGTGGGAGCCGAGGCTGCGGTTTGCCCCGTAGGTATCGGCGGATTTGCTGCGATGAAGGCGCTTTGTGCTAGAAATGACGATCCTGCGCACGCTTCACGTCCGTTTGATGCGGAGCGAAATGGCTTTGTTATGGGCGAAGGCGCGGCGGCTTTAGTTTTAGAAGAGCTAGAGGACGCAAAAGCGCGCGGCGCTAAAATTTACGGCGAGCTCGTAGGATTCGGCGCTAGCGGCGATGCTTATCATATCACTTCGCCTAGCCTAGACGGCCCGATCCGCGCTATGAAAAAGGCCTACGAAATGGCGGGACGCCCGAAGATTGATTATATCAACGCTCACGGAACGTCCACCGCGATAAACGATAAAAACGAAACCGCGGCTTTAAAAGAGCTTTTCGGCGAGGGGAAGGTGCCTGCGGTCAGCTCCACCAAGGGCCAGCTAGGACATTGCCTGGGCGCTGCCGGAGCGGTAGAGGCTGCGATCAGCCTTTTAGCGATGCAAAACAGCATCATACCGCCTACGATAAATCAAATTTCAAAAGATCCAGATTGCGATTTGGACTATGTGCCAAACGTCGCTAGAAAAGCCAAACTCGATTGCGTTATGAGCAATAACTTCGGATTCGGCGGCACGAACGCATCGCTTATTTTCAAAAGAGTAGATTAATGGCGAGTTATTTGGACTTTGAAAAGTCTATAAAGCAGATCGACGAGGACATTACCGCTGCAAAAATTCGCGGCGATGAAGACGCGGTCGAAATTTTAAATAAGAACCTCGAAAAAGAAATTTCTAAAGTTTATAAGAATTTAAACGAATACCAAAGGCTTCAGCTTGCGCGCCATCCGGATCGCCCTTACGCGATCGATTATATTCGCGCGCTTTTGCAGGACTCTAGGGAGCTTCACGGCGACCGCGCCTTTAGAGACGATCCTTCGATCGTGTGCTATCTGGGCATTATGGGTAATCGCAAAATCGCCGTGATCGCCGAGCAGAAGGGTCGCGGTACCAAAAATAAGCTGAAGCGAAATTTCGGCATGCCGCATCCGGAGGGCTATCGCAAGGCACTGCGCGTAGCGAAACTTGCCGAAAAATTTAACCTTCCTATTTTGTTTTTGATCGACACTCCGGGCGCATATCCGGGACTCGGAGCTGAGGAACGCGGCCAAAGCGAGGCTATCGCGCGAAATTTATATGAGCTTAGCGATCTTAAAACTCCTACGATCGCCGTCGTTATAGGGGAAGGCGGCAGCGGTGGAGCTTTGGCTATCGGCGTGGCTGATCGGCTGGCGATGCTTCAAAACTCAATTTTCTCGGTCATCTCTCCTGAGGGCTGTGCCGCGATTTTGTGGAATGATCCGAGCAAGAGCGAGGCTGCTACGAAGGCGCTAAAGATCACCGCCGAGGAGCTAAAAGAGCTGGGCTTGGTTGATGACGTGATCAAAGAGCCCAAAACGGGCGCTCACAGAGATAAAGACGGCGCGATAAAAGCACTTGGAAACTACGTCTTAACCGAGCTGCACAAGCTAGACGATCTTAGCATAGACGAGCTCATCAGTAGAAGGCAACAAAAAATTTTAAGGTTCGGTGCTTACAAAGAAAACTAAATTTTAAATTTCGCAACTTTTTTTAAAACTAAATTTAATAACTTCACACTCTAAGAGGACAAATGGAAAATACAAATCAAAATTCCGCTCAGACCGCCGTTTCAAATTCTAATCAAAACGGCAGAAAAACTTACGCTAAAACGCACGTTCCCGTCGAGGGCTACCAGATTGAGGAGCTCCGCTCGATGGATCTTGAAAATCTCATCGCCATAGCAGACGAACTTGGCGTCGAAAACCCGCGAGAATTCCGCCGCCAAGCGCTAGTTTTTGAAATTTTACGCATGCAGACGAAGCAGGGCGGCTTCATACTTTTTACGGGGATTTTGGAGGTTACCGCCGAGGGTTACGGCTTTTTGCGCGGCATAGATTCAAATTTAAGCGACAGTGCCAACGACGCCTACGTGAGCCTAAGCCAGATCCGTAAATTCGCCCTGCGCGTCGGCGACATCGTCACGGGCCAGGTGCGCGAGCCGAAGGATCAGGAGAAGTACTACGCGCTCTTAAAGATCGAGGCGATCAATTATAAATCGATCCAAGAGGCCAGAGAGCGCCCGCTATTTGACAATCTCACGCCGCTTTTTCCGACCGAAAAGCTCAAGCTCGAATACGATCCTATGCGCCTTACCGGTCGCGTGCTTGATCTTTTCACCCCGATCGGCAAGGGGCAGCGCGGGCTCATCACGGCGCCTCCGCGTAGCGGTAAAACGGAGCTAATGAAAGAGCTTGCCAACGGCATTACGCGCAACCACCCCGAGGTCGAGCTTTTGGTGCTGCTAGTCGACGAGCGCCCGGAGGAGGTCACCGACATGGAGCGCAGCGTACGCGGCGAGGTATTTAGCTCGACCTTCGATCAGCCCGCATTCAACCACGTCCGCGTCGCCGAGCTCGTCATCGAAAAGGCAAAACGCGCTGTCGAAAATGGCAAGGACGTCGTCATCCTGCTTGATAGCATCACCCGCCTTGCGCGCGCCTACAACACCGTCACGCCTAGCAGCGGCAAAGTCCTAAGCGGCGGCGTGGACGCAAACGCCCTGCATAAACCGAAGCGCTTCTTTGGTGCGGCGCGAAATATCGAAAACGGCGGCTCGCTTACCATCGTCGCTACCGCACTCATCGAGACTGGCTCGCGAATGGATGACGTGATCTTCGAGGAGTTCAAAGGTACGGGCAACAGCGAGATCATCCTCGATCGCAACATCTCGGATCGTAGAATTTACCCCGCGATCAATATCACCAAGTCCGGCACGCGCAAAGAGGAGCTTTTGCAAGGCAGCGAAAATCTGCAAAAAATCTGGGCGTTGCGCTCGGCTATCTCGACGATGGACGACGTCGAGGCGCTGAAATTTTTATACGCCAAGATGCTAAAAACCAAAGACAACACCGAGCTGCTATCGATAATGAACGGCTAAATTTCTTAAATTTAGCCTTATTCTGAAATTTCGCTTCAAATTTAGCGGCATGGCTTACACCGCTTGCCGCAAATACCGCCACGTAGCTTCGTATACGCTTTGAAGGCGCCGCGTCTTTTCTTTCAAATTTCATCATGACAAGTTTAAATTTATTGCGATATTTACTAAACGTTTTGCGCTCGTAGCACGAGGTGCGGCGCCGCTCGACAGAATTTTACTTTGGTAAAAATCCATTCGCAAGATGTAAAGCGTAAAATTTTATGAGGAATTTTGCGCTTTGCTATGCACGGAGCTGGGATGTTTTATTATTTCTAAATTATCGGTTAAGATAAAAACATCGTTTTTATTAAACTATATATCAGATAAAAATTCCCGTAATACCTGTTTCCGTGGTTATCTATATAAAATTCGCACGAGTGTATAAAGTTGGTATTACTATACGGCACACATTCTTTAACGCCTTGCAAATATTGGTTTATGCGGTTATGAACCATATCAAATTCGTAATCTGGATTTTTTGTCTTTTCAGATGGTTGAAACTTATAGCTCATATACTTAATCCCCTCATAATATATGCAATATCTATTCTTTCCTAGCGCTCTTTCAAAAAAAGGTAATATTTTTGCATTCTTTTATACTAAAGCTATCGGAACCATACATACCACCTTTGCAAGTAAATATAAGGGTTTGATTGAGATCATAGTTTATCTTTTTATTACCTTCAAATGGCGTATATGAGTAGTTGCCATTTATATCAACATTTCTATCTGTATGATGATGGACAAAATCGACAAAATTCCAAGGAGCGGTTTTATTTGATATTATTTTATTCGTAATTTTATTTAAACCAATAGTTGAGTTTAAATCATCAAATAGGCTAAAAGTCTTAGTATCCATATGCTTTTTAAATATTTTGTCTAATGTATAAATAAGTTCATTGAAGCTTAAATTTTTATCAGGAGCATAAAATGTATCATAATGGTAATATACGCAATCATTAAATTCTTCCTGTACGAAATTTTGTACCATCTCATCTTTACTAAGCCATTTTAGATCGCTGAAGCTAAACCCGCTGTAATTAAGCGCGCCGACGATCACACAAACGCCGAGCGCGGCGATTAGGGCTTTGGATAGAAATTTAAGAGCTTTCAAAATTTACTCCTTTAGCAAAACGCTAGTTAAAAATATGGACCTAACGGGCTGCGATGTTAAGCGACCTTTTTAAATTTAAGCTCACACAAAGAGGGCTAAATTTAAACCTATGCCACCTTTAAATTTAACCGAATCGCTTCCTACTTCCCGCTGAAAAACAGCAGATTTGCCATTATGATCACGATCGCGACGGGCGCTACGAAGCGCAGCGAAAAGTACCAAATTTTAAATCCAAGCTCGCCCATATCGGCGCCGAAAAGCCCGCGCAGGCGCTGCGCGTCCATCACGAAGCCAACAAAGATCGCCGAGGTTAGCGCGCCCAGAGGCAGCATGACGTTTGAGCTTACGAAGTCCAAGCAGTCAAAAAAGCTCGCGCCGAAAAGCTTAAACCTGCTCGCATAATCCGCGTGCATCGATAGCAGCGAGCATGCGCCTAGCACTGCTATGGCGCACCCCGAGATGCAGACTGCGCGCAGGCGCGAAATTTTAAACCTGCCGATGAGATAGAAGACGAAAGGCTCGATCATCGAAACCGCGCTCGTGATCCCCGCGAAAAAGAGCGAGACGAAAAACGCGACTTCAAGAACCTGCCCCGCTAGCCCCATTTTTGCAAACATCGTAGTGAGCGAGACGAACACAAGCCCCGCACCCTGCGCGGGATCGGCGCGGAATTCGAAGATGAAGGTAAAGACGATGAGCCCCATCATCAGCCCGATCGCGATGTTGATAAATACGATGTTTACCGAGCTGCGTACCAGCCGCACCCCCTCGCTAAGCGACGCCGCGTATGCCGCGATACAGCCGACGCCCACGCACAGGGTAAAGAGCGCGAGTCCGAGCGCGGAGAGGACGGAGCTAACGGTGATTTTGCCAAAGTCTGGGTAGAAAAGAAATTTCGCCGCCGCGCCGAATCCCTGCATCGTGCACGCATACGCGAGCATCGCAAGCAGCAGCACGAAGAGAAGCGGCATCATCACGACGTTTAGCCGCTCGATACCGCTTTTGATGCCGCGCGCGACGACGGATAGCGTCAGCACGAGCGCAAGCGCGTAAAAGCCGAGGCTCGTGGCTAGCGAATGCGAGATGAGATCGTCAAAGACGGCGCCCGCTTCCTCGGCGGTTGCGGGCAGCGGAGAAAAGCCCAAAAATATGTAGCGGATCACCCAGCCGAGAATCACGAGGTAAAAGGACAGCACCAGCATGCCGCCCGCGATGAAAACGCCTCCCGCGCGCCATTTTCGTCCGCCCCGCGGCGCAAGCGTCTCGTACGCGCTCGGCAGATCCCTCCCGCTTAGCCTGCCCAGCGCCATCTCAGCTAGAAATACGCTAAAGCCCACGCCCAGCGTGAGCGCGAGGTATAAAAGCACGAAGGCGCTGCCGCCGTTTTGACCCACGAGAGTAGGGAATTTCCATGCGTTGCCAAGCCCCACCGCGCCGCCTGCGACGGCAAGTATGAAGCCGATTTTGCTAAATTTATCGTTCATTTTCGCTCCGATGATTTTTAAATTTTAAAGCTGCGGAATTTTAAAATTCCAAACTATCTACACAAACTCGCCATGAAATTTGGCGCGCTACTTTTGGATCGCTTTGACGCTAAATTTTAAAATTCCGCAGCGTGATCAGACGCGGCTACGCTACGGCGCCTTTGCCACGCGCACCGATCGCCATGTGGGTTGCCGCGGTCGCGCCGAAGGCTGATTGTCGCTACATACTTTGACCCTCCTCTATCTAAACATAAAATTTTAAACTATCGCTGCAAGGCTAACGGATCGCGGCAAGTTCGCTATGAAATTTGGCGCGTTTCTTTTGGCTGCTTTAGCGACAAATTTTAAATCCACGCTATCCATCCGCTTTGTAAAATTTAAAAATTTAAAATTTTTAGCTGATTGAGCGCGATCACTACGATCGCGACTGGCGCCACGAAGCGCAGCAGCACGAAATACCACAGCTTAAAGCCCATTCGTCCCATATATGGGCGCAGTAGAATTTCGACGGCTCGTTTTTTGATCACGAATCCTACGAAAATCGCCACGATTATGCCGCTAAGAGGCATTAAGATATTCGAGGTTAGGTAATCAAGCACGTCAAAAAAGCTCTTGCCACCTAGGCTAAAATACTCGCTCGTGCCCCCGTAATAACCCAAAATGCAGCATATCCCTAAAACATACGTCACGGCAAAAACTAAAAGTGAAGCGCGCTTTCGGTTTAGCTTGCGGGAGTTTACGAGATAATAAATCGCAGGCTCCAGCATCGAAATTGCAGAAGTAATCGCTGCAAATAATAGCGAGGTGAAAAATAAAAAGGCTAGGATGTTTCCGATCGCACCGAGCTTTGAAAAAAGTACCACCAGCGAGACAAACACTAGCCCTGGGCCTTGCGCTTTGGGATCGCCGCCGAATTCAAAGATGAAAGTAAAGACGATAAGCCCCATCATCACGCCGATTAAGACATTAATGCAGACGATATTTATGCTTGAGGTTAGGATATTAGTGCGCGCAGGCAGGCTTGCAGCATAGGTTATAATCGTAGTAACGCCAAGCGAAAGCGTAAAAAATGCAAGTCCTAGCGCTGAAAGAACACTATCCTTATTAAGCTTGGAAAAATCTGGCACCAGTAGGAATTTCGCGCTACGTCCGAATCCATCGAAACTCGCGGCGTAAATTAGCATCAAAACCAGCAAAATAAATAGCGCGGGCATCATCCAGACATTAAGCCGCTCGATGCCGCTTTTGACACCTTTAGATACGATGAAAAAGCAAAACGCCGACGCTATGGTAAAGCATATCGCCACGCTTGAAAAGTCACTACCTAAAAGTGCGTTAAACGCTGCGCCGCTTTCATCTATACTTTTTGGCAGATAAAAAGCGCTTGAGACCACGTATTTTAGGATCCAGCCCATTACGACGCTGTAAAAAGCATAGATCAAAAGCGCACTAATCATAAAAAATCCCGCGTATTTCCATGCGCCTTTGTATGAGGGTGCGAGCTTTTCAAATGCGCGCACCGGATCACTTTCGCTTAGCCTGCCGATGACGATCTCGGCTAAAAAAATCACGAAGCTAACCAAAAGCGTTAGTAAAAGATATAGCAAGATAAAGGCGCTGCCGCCATTGGTGCCTACTAAAGTGGGAAATTTCCACGCATTACCGAGCCCTACGGCGCTGCCCGCGACCGCGAGAATGAAGCCGATTTTGCTAAATTTATCATTCATATTATGCCTTGTAGCGGAATTTAAAAGGGCAATATTAGCAAAATCTAGCTTAACTCGCCAAGCTAGCCGGGTGGAATTTAGGCAAATCCGCTATAATGCCGCGAATTTTAAAGGAGATAAAATGAAATCGATAAAAGAAGTGATGCTCTCTCGCCACAGCTGCCGTAAATTTTGCAGTGACAAGCTAAATAACGAGCTTGTGCGCGAGATACTTGAACTTGCGCGCTTAAGTCCCAGCTCATGCGGATTGGAGCCATGGATGATGATGATAATCTCGGATCCTTGCGAGCTAAAAGAGCTTTCTGTAGCCTGCAACAGCCAGCCACAAGTAGCCGAGTGCTCGCACGCCGTGATTTTAATCGCGCGTAACGATCTGCGCGTGGGCGAGGAGTATTTAGAGCGCACCGTTCGCCGTCGCGCAAACACTTCGCAAAAATATGAAGCTGCGATGAATTATTTCCGCGCGAAATTTGCGGACTTAGACGACGAAGCGCTGATGAACTACGCGACCAAGCAGCTTTATATCTTAGCGGCAAATATCGCTAATATTGCCGAGGGCTTTGACGTGTGCTCGTGCATAATGACCGGCTTTGACGCCGCAGCTTTAGAAAAATTCTGCGCTTTAGAGGCGAAATTTCGTCCTGCAATCGTCGTGGCTTTGGGGCGTGGTGAGCCTAGCAAATACCCGCACACGCGCTACGAGCTGGATGAAATTTTAATCTCTCGCGGCGGCAGCGAAAAAAGATAAAATGGGTCTCTTCTGCTTGCAGAGCTAGGCGCGAGCTTTGTTTATTAAAAGCGTCGTTTTGCGAAATTTTATCGGTTTAAAAGTGCGATAGCGTTAAAATGCGATTAAAATTTCAAAGGATAATCATGCAAGTCAAACTTCTAAATTTCACTCCGCTTTGGGTCTGCTCAAACGCGATCCGCACCTGCTGGCAGAGCTTTGAGCGCGGCGATTGCGGCGGCGCCAAAGACCTGGCGCTAATTGATCGCGTCGGTAACCAGCTCAAGCACTCAAGCACGCTCGAGCACCTCTATTACAATTTCTACATCAGCGGCATCTCTCGCGCGCTGCTTCAGGAGCTGGCACGCCACCGTCTAGCAAGCCTTAGCGTAAAATCCACTCGCTACACTCTCAAAGAATTGCGCGGCGAGAATAGCTTCGCGCAAGGGGATTTCGAAAACGCCGCGCGATACATCGTACTTACGGGCAATGAAGCGGTCGATAACGCAAGTATCGCGGCTCTTGAAAATCTGCGCGTAATCTTACAAACCCCAATCAGCCTTGATATCGCCAAATACTGCCTGCCCGAGTGCTACAAGAGCGAGCTTAGCTGGAGCATAAACGCGCGCAGCTTGCAAAACTTCCTCGCTTTGCGCTCTAGCAAAGCTGCACTTTGGGAGATACGCGAGCTTGCGGGTAAAATTTACGATGCGCTGCCGCAGGAGCATAAATTTATATTCCAAAGCTGCATGGCGGGCGAGAAGACGCAAGGCGAAGAATAGCGAGCGGGATAAAATTTAGATACAAAAGGGCTGCGATGATAAAACTTACGCAGATGAGAGCGGCTTTTGAAAAGGAGGAGCCGAACGCGCTTTATCTGAGCTACCTGGGATGGGTACAAACCCTGATTCCGTTTTGGAAGCAGGCTGCTGCGAGGATCGCGGAGCTAAGCGGCACGGCGGATGAAAAAAGAGATAAGCATTTGCGAGCTATCGACAATTCTTTGCAGCTTTTGCAAGCTTGGCGGTTTAAAAAGATAAAATACGTGCAAGCAAGAAGAAGAGAGATTGATAGCGCCATAAGTTTTATTCGAAACGGCGCCTTAACGCAGCGGGCATGCAGATACGCCTTCGCGCCCGTTTGCAGAAATTTAGCGGGCATTTTGCGTAGCTTTTTATATGTTTCGACTTTCGGCTATTCGGACGAGCAGCTTCCGACCGTATTTGCTCAAAAAATTTACGGCATTGCGCTGTGCCACACCCTCTTTCCCTTCGATACAAGCGATTTTGTGTATTATCTGCCGCGAGAGAAATCTATCCATACGCAAGACCCCGCCGATTTGGATAACTGGCATTTGATGATGGAGATAGCGGGCGGCGATTTAGGGATTTCTGCGTTGATTGAGCGGCTAAACGAACGCGCGTATGAAATTTGGACGAATTACAAAACGCCGTTTGAATGGAAATACGACGAGGGGGTTTGGGATTTGGAATTTGAGAATGTTTCAAAAAGGCTGCACTATGCGGGCTTGCGGGCTTTTGCAAGTCTGAATAAAGCGGAATAAAAAACGCGCAAAATTTTAACCGCTTTTAAAATTTTATTCGCGGGCGGTAAAATTCTGCGAGTTTTTAATGCGGGTAAAATTTAAAATTTGTTTGAGCGGGTTTTTTTAGCGGCCTGCGGTATCAAAATTTTAGCCGCCGTGCATTTTACGACTTGCGGCATCGCGCCGAGAATTGCAGCGGCGACGAGCCGAAAACTGCTACGGTGAGCTATAAATTTAAAGGACGGATTATGAAAAATCTAGCGCTTGTGATGTTTGGCGGACAGACGCACCTCGATTTTGTGGGATTTTACGATTGTATGCTAAGGCTTAA
>ERZ773009.1175-NODE-1175-length-18669-cov-2.658483_pt1 | contig 18669 bp, 10 predicted proteins | sample MGYA00580663_ERZ773009 | MGnify/ENA primary metagenome ERZ773009 (study PRJEB29015, sample SAMEA2737969) | human oral metagenome | biome: human oral; feature: human-associated habitat; material: dental | place: China | collected 2026 ... | reverse complement strand
GAGAGGGCATGCGTATCCGCGCCGATGTAGAGGGGCCCGCTCACCCCCGCCTCCGCGCGGTGCTCCGCGACGGCCTGCGCCACGGCCAGGATGTGCGCCTCGTTGAAGCTCTTCCGGGACGAGGACCCACGATGCCCGGACGTCCCGAAGGCGACGAGCTGAGCCCTGTCGTCGGGATCGGGGGCGAGGGTATAGTAATCGCTGATCAGCCCGGGAATGTTGACTATCTTGCGCGGTGGTCCGGATACGGCGTCCGATACGGCGTCCATGGAAACGACCTCCCTCGTTGACGAAATTTTTTATTCGGTGAACTTCCCTGATTCCGTGGACTTCCCTAGTGACGAACTCCCTCGGGGGACCGGTCCCCATCCGACTCGTCCGCGGTCCGGCCCCAGAAGGTGACCCCACGGCGGCTTCCCTCGTAAAAATCGAGGACCGCCCGAACCTCGGGGATGCAGGCATCCCGATCCGCCAATGCCTCCCTCAGGGACTCGGAGAAGAGGCGGTCCCGGCGGTAGAGCTTCCGGTAGAGGGCACGGAGGGCCCGGCGCACCTCGGCGGAAAAACCGGCCCGCCTCAGCCCGACGACGTTGAGCCCCGCCAGCCTCAGGGGCTCGCCCGAGGCCAGCGTGTAGGGGGGCACGTCCTTCGTCACTCGGTAGAGCCCGCCGATCATGCAGTGGCTCCCGACGCGGACGAACTGATGGACGCCCGACATGCCGCCGAAGACGGTGTGGTCCCCCACCGTGACGAACCCGGAGAGCCCGACCTTGTTGGCCAGCGTCACATGGTCGCCCAGCCGGACGTTGTGGGCCAGGTGCACGCCGTCCATGATGAAACAGCCGTTCCCGACGACGGTCTCGCACCCCTCCCCCGTCGCCCTGTTAATCGTCACGTTCTCGCGGATGACGTTGTCGTCCCCGATGCGCACCCAGGACTCCTCGCCCCTGTATCCGTGGTCCTGAGGGTCGCCGCCCACCGCCGTGTACTCGTGGATGCGGCAGTTCCTGCCGATCGTCACGCCGCCGTGCACGCTCACGAACGCCTCGAGAACCGTGCCCTCCCCGATCGAGACACGGGAGGCGATGTGACACCACGGGCCGACCCGGACGCCGTCCCCCAGTTCGGCCCCCCGCTCGACGACCGCGGAGGGATGGACGGTCACGCTCATTTTTCCGCCTCCTCTTTCCCGGCCCCCTTCGTCCTCTCGAGCGTCGAGGCCACCATGAAGATGAACTCCCCCTCCGCCACGACCTCGTCCTCGACGAATCCCGTCACCCTGGCCTTTCCGATCGTGCCCCTCAGGCGCGTGAGCTCGGCCCTGGTGACGAGCCTGTCCCCGGGACGAACCGGCTTGCGGAAGCGCGCGTTGTCGACCCCGGCCAGGAAGGCGATCTTGTCCTTCTGCCTCTCGCCCAGCCTGACCGCCACCATGACGGAGGCGACCTGTCCCATGGACTCCAGGATCAGCACGCCGGGCATGACGGGCTCTCCGGGGAAATGCCCCTGGAAAAAGGGCTCGTTGATGGTGACGTTCTTGTAGCCCACCACGTGGCTGTCGCTGTACTCCGTGATGCGGTCCACCATCAGGAAGGGATAGCGGTGCCGCAGAATCTTCATGATCTCCATAATGTCCATGGATGTCCCTCCGAAAGAAGCGAAAAAGATGTGGGGCAAAACCCGATTACAGTCATGCCCCTCGACGTCCGCCCGACAGGGCGCGCAGGCGCTCCGCCAGACGCAGGTGCAGCTCGTGCCCCGCCCGGACCGCGACGACGTGGGCGCACAGCGGACGGCCGACGGCGGCCAGGTCCCCGATCAGGTCCAGCGCCTTGTGACGCACGAACTCGTCGGGCCACCGCAGCCCCCCCGAGGCCCGTATCCCGCCCGATCCGACGAGGACGGCGTTATCCAGCGATCCGCCCAGCGCCATACCCCGGGCCCTGAGGGCCTCGAGCTCCGCCTCCATCGCGAAGGTCCGGGCCCGGGCGACCTGCTCCAGATAGGCCCCCGGCTCGAGGGCCAGGTCCAGCATCTGCGTCCCGATCAGGGGGGACTCGTAGCGCACGACGCAGGTGACGCAGAACCTGGAGGACGGGAAGGCCGCGACGAACCGGGACTCGTCCCCGACGCGGAGCGGCGCGGCCAGGGCGAAGGGCTCCGGCCCCGCCCCGCAGGGCTCCGAATGCTCCATAACGCACTCCGCCATCCGCTGCGCGCACCCGTCCAGGGCGGGCATCTCGGGTCCCTCCACCGTCATCCGGACGCCCCAGGCCCCCAGCCCGACCAGGGCCGACAAGACGTGTTCGCAGGTCCTGACGCGGTGTCCGTCCGGGAACACGTAGTCCGACCCCCGCCCCGTCCCGACGAGCCCCAGCCGGCTCAGCGGCATCTCCGCGCCCTCGTGCCGCAGAAGCGGCCCGCCGTCGCAGGGTTCGACGGTCAGGGCACAGTCCCGGCCGGAATGCAGCCCGACCCCGCGCAGCGAAAATCCCTCCGTCAGACGGCGAAAGGGAAAAGGTCCGGAGCTTCCCTCAACGGCCATCGTCTTCCTCCTCGCGATTCCCGACGCCCCCATTCTTCAGGGCCCGCTCCAGCCGACGCAGACGCTTGAAGAGCTCCGGCAGCTCCGCGGCCAGCATCTGGGCGCGCTTGGCCAAGCCGTGGGGGCGGGCCGGGAAGCCGGACATCACGGCCCCGGCGGGGATGTCGTTCGTCACGCCGCTGCGCGCGGCCAGGACGGCCCCCTTGCCGATCCTCACGTGGTCGGTCACCCCGGCCTGGACGGAGAGCGTCACCCCATCCTCGAGGACGGAGCTCCCGGCGATCCCGGACATGGAACAGACGATGCAGAAGCGGCCGATGCGCACATTGTGCCCGATCTGAACGTGATTGTCTATCTTGGTCCCGTCCCCAATCACCGTGTCCCCCATCGTGCCCCGGTCCACCGTGGTGCAGGCCCCGATCTCGACGTCGTCGCCAATCACGACCCCCCCGATCTGAGGGATCTTCACCGGCCCCTCGGGGGAGGGCAGGAAGCCGAACCCGTCGCAGCCCAGCACGCACCCGGAGTGCAGGATGCAGTTCCTGCCGACGCGCGTCCTGTCCAAGAGGACGGCGCGAGGCTCGACGAGGGTTCCGTCGCCCACCCGGCAGTCCGACCCGATACAGGCCCCGGAGCCGATCCGGCATCCCGAGCCGATGATCGAGCCGGCCCCCACCACGGCGAGGGGCCCTACCCAGGCCCCGGCGTCCACTACGGCGTCCTCCGCAACGACCGCGGCGGGATGGATCCCCCGCAGCTCGGGGACGGGCGGGGCGAAAAGGGCCAGCAGGCGGGGCAGGGCTTCCCTGGGACGCTCCGAGACGAGGCCGTCGCGTCCGGGCGCGAACGCGCCCCTGGGCGCCAGCACCGGGACCCCCGCGGGCAGCTGCAGCCGCTCGTCCCAGACGACGCAGAGGGCATCCTCCCTGGCATCATCCGGCGAGGAGACGGCGCGCACGACGCGCGTCCCGTCCCCAAGCACCTCCATGTCCAGCCTCTTGCCCAGGGCGTCCAGAGTTATCTCCATGGTCCTCTCCCTCCCCTCCTTCCAATTCCATCCGGCCGAGTCACAGGGAAAGAACCCCTCTCAGCCCCAGTTTCTCCTCTTTTTCCCCCCGGTCCTCGCCCCCTCCGCTGTAATGGATCTCGACGGACAGGTGTTCGTTGAAGCGATAGCCCAGCGAGGCCTCGTGCCCCCACCCGGGGGCGTGGCGCCACCAGAAATAGGGCCTCCGGACCCGGTGGGGATCCCAGAGCACCCGGTAGAACCATCGTTCCTTCGGCCACTCGACCTCCATCCCCACCCGCAGGTCCCCGAGGGGACGGAAGCGCACCCCTAGACGGCGCATCAACCCGAAATCCTCCAGGTCCATCACGGCCTCGCCGTAGAGCTCGAGGTCCACACCCGTCAGGTGCGCGGTGTTCCACCCCAGAAACAGCCCCGCCTCGGGATAGCGCCCCTCGATGCCGGCATAGGCCGCGACCCAAACCTGGAAGAGAAGACGGTCGCTGTCCACAAGAGCGTCCATTCTGGAGACGGGCCCCGGGACGAAGGTGACCTTCACCCGGGCCCTCAGGTTCGACACGGAGTTCCGGTCCTCGAGAAATTTCCGCGCCAGAGCCTCGACCCGGTCCCGGTGGCGCGCCACCCATTCGACGGGGAGCGCGATCAGGGGGGACAGCCCGGGGACCAGCTTGGCCTCGAGATCGGACTGAAACATGACGGGCATCGTCGCGGAATAGAGCGAGGGGGTTATGGCCAGCACCAGGGGCTGCCGGGGACGGAAGGAAAGCGTGAGGACGGCCTCCGCCCCGCCGAGGGCGACCTGCACCGAAAAGTCCCAGCCCGGCAGGCGCCGTTCCAGGATCTCCCCTATCCGACGCCTCAGGGCGACGTCCGCCCAGGAGAGCGCCTCGGAGGGCAGGGCCGCCAGCAGGGAGGCGACCTCGCCGTCCAGGCCCCGGACATCCGAGTCAAACCACTCGAGCACGGGCTCCCTAAGCTCCGGCAGCGAGATCCGAACGCTCCAGTGCGGCGTCCCTCCCCGCTCGAAGGACACCGCAGGCCCCGGGGAGACGACGACGCGGTACCCCGCAAACAGGCGTGCGGCGACGACCGAAAGCGTCCCTATCCTGTCCACGCCGGGAGCGTCGGGAATCTCGTCCCACACGGCCTCCAGGCTCCTCAGGACGGAGGGTTCGAGCCACTCCGGAAGCCCCGAGAGCGTCAACGCCGGGCAGGGCGCGGCGGAAAGGATCAGGAAAAGGGCCGCGGCCCCCAGGAGGAGCGCCGCAGCCCTCCCGAAACGTTTTCCTTCCCTAGAAGATCTCCCCGAAGCCGAAGTAGGTCTTGTTCTCGTCATCGCCATAGGCGTAGTCCAGACGCAAGTTGCCGAACGGGGTCTTCACGCGGATCCCCAGGCCGTAGTCGTCGTGGAGGTCGCCCCAATCCATGCCGCTGTCCGCGTTACCGACGTCGTAGAATCCCACGAGGGTGAAGTTCTTGTGCACGGGCACCCGAAGCTCGAAGTTGCCCAGGATCACGTTGCTGCCCTCGAACGAACGGCTGTCGTAGCCTCGAAGCGAGTTCATTCCGCCCAGGGAATAGCGCGCGAAGGCGGGCAGCTCGTCCACCGTGGACGACCCTATCCTCAGGCGGGCGGCCAGCAGGATGGGCGAGTCCTCCGTCCACAGGTTGTCGACATCGAAAATTCCATCGACGAAGCGGTTGAGCGGAAGGTAATAGCGCAGCTGCGTCCAGTACTTCAGATAATCGAACTCCCCGCCCAGGACCTTCGCGGCCTGCTCGAAGGTCGTCTCCCAGACCAGCCCCTTGCTGTAGGGAAGGTAGGGGTCGCGCTTGTCCAGCGTGAACTGGAGCTCCGCGGTCATGTTCACGCCCTCCCACATCGTCAGGTCGTCGACGTAGCCGGGAATGGCGTTGTGCACGTCCGAATAGGAGGTATCCGTGCGCCGCAGCGTGAGGAACCAGCTCCACTCCTCCTTGCGCCCGAACTTCTTCCCCAGGCCCGCGTAGACGTTCAAGCTCTTCTCGTCGAACTCGAACTGCCTCTTGCCCTTGTAGTAATAGTAGCGGTCGTCGTAGGTGTTGTAGCGCACCCCCACGCGCCAGGCGTAGGTGCTCCGGTCCATGTAGGGGCTGGACAGCGTGGCCCAGTAGCTGGCCTCGTTCCCCTCGTCGAACCCGACCTCCAGGCTGTAGCCCAGTCCCATCAGGTTCGTGTCGCTGTAGGTCAGCCCGCCGCTGACCCCGCTCTCCGTCCCGTAGGCCAGGTTCAGCCCGATGGAGGCCGTCTTCTTCTCCTTGACGGTCAGGATCAGGTCCACCACTTCGTCCTGCCCCTCGGGGGCGTCGAAGCCCACGTTGACGTCCTCGAAGTAGCCCAGGGCCTGCAGCTTCCCGAGCTGATGACGGAAGTGGACGACGTTGAAGAGGTCCCCCTCCTTCAGCTTGATCTCCCGGCGGATCACTTTGGTCTTGGTCTTACGGTTGCCCTGGATCACGATGTCGCCCACCCGCGGCTCCAGGATCCGGACCTTGATGTCCCCGCCCTCGACGTTCACGTCCGCTATCCGCACCATGACGTAGCCGTCCTTGTGGTAGCGCTCCTGAATGCGGTCGAGGTCGTTGCGGAAGAAGACGCGGTTGAAGACCGTCCCCACCTGGGAGAAGACCTCCTTCATCAGGACCTCGCTCGTGTAGACGGTGTTGCCCGTGAAGGAGATCGACTCGATCACCGGATTCTCCCGGACGGCGTAGGTCACCGAGACGCCCTCGCCCTCGGGCCGAAGGTCCACGTCCACATAGGAGAAGAATCCCTGGTTGTATATGGCCTCGATATCCTTCTGGAGCGTATCCCGGTTCAGCTCGGTCTCCGCCTTCGTCTCGACGACCCCCAGGATGTACTGCGCCGTGATATGCTCGTTCCCCGACACCCCGACGGACACGACCCTGGGCGTCTCGGCCGCAAAGGCCCCGCCGGACAGCGCCAAAAGGCAAACACAAGCGAACAAAGCGATCCCGAAAAGCCTCCGGCCCCTTGCCGGAACCTCCAATAAAAGCCTGTAGCTCAAAGGCCACCCTCTCCCTTCCCCTGTCCCCGATCGACCGCGATCACAGGTTCCTCGTTCTTCAACACCCGTTCGCCCGTCTGAAGCAGAGAAAAGACCGTTTCATAGGGCACCTTTTTTCCATTTGCAGATCCCGTTGCAGATCCCGCCCTGCCGGGCCTCTCATTTCCGGCAGCGTTCGGGGCTCTCCTTACGGACCTCTCCCCCGTTTCGGGCGAGGGGCGGCGCAAGAGGCCCGCGTTCGTCCGAGTTCCCCGGGGGACGGACAGGTTCTTCCGTTCTTCCGACGTTCCCGACGGGAAATGGGAGGCGGCATTCTTCCCTCCCCAGCCCCCGTCGAAGGCGCTCCCCGCCCCCCGGATGCTCAGGGCCGTCCAGGCGGAGAGGGAATCGTGGACGGGGGAAGCCTCCTCCGTCCGCCGCCGGAGCTCGGAAACGGGGACCGATGTCGCCAACACGACAAGAAAGGCCGTAAGGACCGCGCGGGACACGAACATCCCCCTTCGGCGGCGCGGTAAACGACAGGGACCGAGCGAGGACCATACGTCCCGGCGCAGGGTCTCCAGGTCGGCCCGGGCACACTCGGCGTCCATCAGGGCGCTCTCCATCGACCCCGACTTGTAGGAACGCTGAAAGCGCTCCAGCCACCGCACAATGCCGGCCACCCGTTTTTCCATGCCCTCTCCGCCCACTCGTCCCACCTCCGACGGCCTTGGGGAGGGAGCTCCTCCTCAAGCCGATTTTTTACCTCTCTCTCAACAGTATTTTATCCCCCCGCGCCTGCTTTTTATGGCACCGAGAGCGAAAACCGGCCGAATCCGCCAGGTGTCCCGTTCGGGTCCGCCCGCATCCGGCCGCATCATGAAAACGCGTCGCCCGCCGACGCAAAAGACCGGGATCGTGCCGATTTTACCATAAAGAGCGCCGGACGCCCTCCGGTATCTCCACGCAGATGCGGGTCGTCCCAAATGCGTCCACTCACCCCCGTGGATTCCGTGGAACAGATCTCGTGAAAGGATAGTCAAAAGGGGCGGCGGCCTCGACAAGCCGCCGCCCCTTTTGGGCTCAATGGAATCGGCAATATGACGCTATCTTCCGCGGCGAATGACGAACGCCGACAGGACGATCAGAGCCGAAAAACCCAATCCCGCCTCGCAGCCCCCGCTGCTGGATTTGTTCTGCTGGGGGCTCTGGTTCCGCTGCATCTTGCTTATGGGGATGCCGGCCTCGGGAAGGGAGACCGAGTGGATCTTCGAGTCGCCCTCCAGGCGGTATTGAAGGGCCGTAATGGCCGTGTTGGACAAATTGCCCTCCAATACGTTGCCCGTCAGTTTCAGGCCATAGCGGCGGGGCGACCCGCCGAGCGCCGCATCGCTCTCGGCGACCGCAAGGGCAAGGCCGGCCTTCTGCCCCCCCAGAGAGAGCTCCGTCCGCAGGGTGCCCTCGACGATATCGCGCATCCTCGAGCTGAAGAATGCTATCGGCTGCTGCGCCTCGATGGAGGTCGTGAGCGTGAAGCGCAGGGTCCCCGGCTTTCCGGACTCGGGAACGACCTCGGCGACCCACCTCTCGGGGCTGATGGGAATATCGGGCAACGTCGCCGAAGGAGGAACATCCGAGGATTCCGGGGGCAGAGGCTGATTCGGGGCCGGAGATGGGGATGGAGACGGAGCCGGCTTTTCCGGATCGGGCTTTTGAGGCTCGTTGGGCTTGGGGTCCGAGGATTCTGGAGGATTCGACGCCGACGTCTTGAACGAAACCAAGAGTGTGTGAGCCGCCGTCACGTTGTCGAGCGCATACCTGTAGCCGCTCTTCCCCGCGGCATCATTGACGTCGGATCCGTTGTCCGTCAGCGTGCCGATGACAAAGCCCGGATTGGCCGTAATATCAAACGTGAGACCGTCTCCCGACGCCACCTCCGTCTTGAATGGAGAGGTGACCGCAGCGCCCTTGTGCTTCACGCTCCCGCCCGCATTCCAGGAGACCTGGACGGCAAACTTCGTCGGAACGGGCACAGGCTGCTGCATAAACTCGTAGGCGCCGATGTCCGGTTTCGCATCCGTGCGTTTATAGCCCCGCTGGTCGACGCTCACCAGATCCCGAATATTGGCGGACAGCCCCTCCAGGGTTCCCGCATTGACGGCAATACTGCCCGAGGGCAACGCGTGAGTTTGGGTCGGTCCGCCGTTGTCCTTCAGGCCCCCCAGCTTCGGGTCCGCGCTGGTGACGCCTGCGCCCCCCTCCGTCCAGCCCTGGATGACGCAGTTTTTCGGCGTCAAGGTGACATTCTTCTCGTTGACTATCTCCGTGCCGTTGTCCCAGAGGATGCAGTTGATCATCGTGGGTTCACTCTTCAAGGCGTTGTATATTCCACCGCCGCTGCCCTCCGGGCTGCCCTCGACGCTGCCTCGGTTTCTGAAGAAAGTGCAGTTGATTACTTTGGGCTTGCTGCGTTCGAAGTTACACATCCCGCCGCCGAGCCCTCCCCAGGGTCTCTCTGTGACCTTATTATTAGGACTGCCCTTATCAGCCGAATTTCCAGAGAACGTGCAGTTGACCACGGTCGGCTCGCTTTGGCTGTGGTTGAACATCCCGCCTCCCTTGCCGTTGTCCCCATTGGCCTTGTTCCCGGAGAAAACACAGCAACTCACGGTCGGCGTGCTGCGATCGTCGTTGTACATCCCGCCCCCGCTGCCATCGCCGGCATCATTTTCGGAGAAGGTGCAGTAAGCAATAGTCGGCCTGCTGGTGCCCTTGTTGTACATCCCGCCGCCGTATCCCTTTATGGCCTCGTTTTTGGAGAAGGTGCAGTAGGTGACGACCGCCTCGCTCTTCTCGGCGTTGCACATCCCACCGCCGGAGCTGTATGCTATCGCGGTTCGGTTTCCAGAGAAACTGCAGTGGGAGATGACCGGTTTCCCGCTGCTGTTGCACATACCGCCGCCGTGGGCCCGGCCCGGCCCGGCTACGTTATCGGAGAAGGTGCAGTGGGTTATGACCGGGTTGCCGCCATCGTTCAGCATTCCGCCGGCGTATCCGGAGTTCCCGGAGAAAGTGCAGCGGGTCACGGTGGGGCTGCTGTAGCTGTTGCACATTCCTCCAGCGCACAACACTATATCCCCCATGGAGTTTCCAGAGAAGGTGCAGTCGCTTATGACGGGGTTGCTGCCCTTGTCGTTGCACATTCCGGCGCCACTGCCCGTACGCAGGCCCGCCGTGTTGCCCGAGAAGACACAGCGCGTTATGGTCGGCGAGCTCTCGACGTTGTGCATGCCGCCGGTGTAGTTCATTGTTGCGGGATTGTTCTGCTTATCCTCACCTCCAGTCCCCCCGCAGACCGTAAACCCGTCCAGGACGGCCGCGGCAGTGCAGCCCGAGCTCCGCACCACGGTGTAGCTGTTCTCTCCAACGATGTCCTCGGCCTTGGGCGTGGCGCCGTTCCCGTCCCTCTTGTCATCGCCGTCCAAGTCGCCCGTCAGAACCGTAACGTCGACCTCCGGCCTGCGGGACTCGAGGCTCGTCTCGTCCCCCTTGAACCCGCCATAGAGCTTCACACCTTCCTTGAGGATGAAAGAAGCGTTGCGGTCCTTCTCCCCCGAAGGACGGTAGATTCCTCTGGCCACCCAGAAAACGTCGTCCGCCTCGGATTCCTTGAGCTTGTTTCTGAACCCGCCCTCGTCAAGGGCGTTGCTCCAATCCCCGCCTCCCTTGTCTCCGCCGCCGTTCTGAGTCACGTGATATGTCCTCGCCTCCGCACTTGCGGAAAACACGAGCAGGGACAACAGCAAAACTCCAACACACAACCCGCTCCTTCGGCCTTTCTCGTACATCAACGCCTCTCCTTTACCTTGGGATTTTGGATGAATCCAGGGGATCGCCCCAGAAAATCGCCTCGTGGGCCAGCCATTTCGGTTCTGCAAAAACAGTCTTGTTTTCGAAGATTTATTCGACTTCGTCGTGTACGACGTGAGGTCCGTCGGTTGCGTTTGGCATATTGCGTTCCCTCACGAATTTTTTATGAATCAAACCTACAGCTGTTTTATTTTACTGACTATGAGCTGCTTGTCAACAAAAATGTTTGTTTAAAAAAATAATATGCCATTGACTATTCCCAATAGATTAAAAAGACACATAGATATTTTCACCGTTCCTCAGCGCAGCACACCGGAAAAAACGATAGTTCCCCTTCAAAAAACAAGCAGTCAAGACAAGATTTCAACAACGATTTCCCTGCATGGCTGCAACACGAGGGTGCTCGAGCCTCGTATACCGGACGCGCCTCCGGGCTTGACAACGCCCTGAAGCAGACCTATTATCTGTTTGCATAAGCAAACAAAAATAAATTCAGATCCTCTCCAATTTGGAGAAGGAGAGGGTCGGGCGGCTGAAGCGGGGGCGAGAACCCCGCGAGGCCGCCTCTTGGGGCTCTCCCAAGCCGGACGCACCGGCAGAGGGGAGGAAGGACTACAGGGTGCAGAGGCGCCCGGAAAGGAACGTGTGGGAAAATGCGGAAGAAGGTATTGGCGGTGTTTGGCGTATCGTTGGCGCTGGCACTCGCGCTCGCGGGGACGCCTCGTCCCGTCGCGGCGGAACCTCCGGCTCAGGGTCGGATCCCCAACGAGATGAAGGTGGTCCGCACATTCGGCGGAAAGCAGGTAGAGGATTCCTTCAATTTGATGGGGAGCTGTTCGAACCGCCGTATGAACTATCGTCTGATGCAGGTTCTGGAGCGCAATCAGTCCCCGGAGAAGGTCTTTCGCCCCTACGATCTTACCCTGCGGTCGGAATGGCTGTTCGGGTGCGCGCTGAACTTCTTCCAGAGGGAAAAGTACTATGAGGGAACCGACCAGGGCATCTGGCTGAGCTGGCGCTTCGCCATGACCGCGGGGGCTCCGAAGTTCCAGTTCTCGGGGCGGTCCCGGTCCTCCGGCGAGCGGTTCCTGTGCACGCCGATCAAGGACGTGGCCGAGGACATCTTCACGGTTGCCGCGAAATGGAACGCCAAGCTGAGAACACGCTGGATGGCTCTGCGGAAAAAATTGCTCCAGGCGATCCTCAAAGCGGATCATCCGGGGAAAAATCCCAACGAGCTTACCGAGAAAGAACTGGAGGAGGTATTCAAGAAGCTGAACAAGCAAATGGAGACGGAATGGCCCAAGGAGCTGCAGACCGATGAGGAAAGGGCCCTGGACAAGGAGTACGAGCGCCTGAGCGACCTGCTCGAGAAGGTCCTCGAGCAGCCTGAAGTTGGGGATTATGAGTACCGGGTCCTGGAGAAGGGCGTCGAGGTCCCGGTCCTCGTTCAGGATGGAAGGCTGCAGGCCACGGGCGGGAACCTCGAACTGACGGGGCGGAACCGGGGCCTGACGGAGACGATGCTCTTCAGGCTGGCCCAGACCGCCTCCGGCCTCTGGCAGGACAAGAAGTTCCATGCCGACGACGTGACGGTCGAGACGGGATGGAACGATCCGAAGGTCAAGGAATTTCTGACGAAAGGACTGCGCGTCCCCGAGGGCAGGATCGTGCTCGGAGCCGCGGGGTCCCTGACCGCGGAGAAGGATCTGAAGCTGGCCGACGCATGGTTCCGAGTCTCGGCCCTTTCGACGGGAAAGTCCCTGCTTTTCCGCGCCACGGAGAAGATGCTCTCGCCTCTCTATTTCGAACTCAAGGGCAAGGGGGCGTCCACCGCACAGGAGGAGACGCGCCTGGCCGCTCTGTCGCAGGTCTCGCCCTTCCTGGGAGGCTTCGAGGTCCGCGATTGTCCGAAGGACAAGGGCCTGAACGACGTCCTGTACGGCAACTCCCTCGTCTTCGTGAGGCAGGACGGTTCCAAGAAGGTGCTGGAGCTCGGCTCGCTCGTCGATGAGCTTGTGAAAAACGCCAACGTCAGCTCCGACGTCATCTTCAACACCGTCGCGGGGTTCCGCGCCGCGCAGTTCGCCTCCCAGGCGTGGAGCGATGGCGTCTTCAAGCCCGCCGATGTCTCCGTCACCGTCGGGCCCATGTTGGGGGGCACGGACCCCGCGGACTTCTGGAAGTCCTTGGGAGTCGCCGACATGGAAACCAGCACGGGGGCCTCGGACAATGGACGGCTTACCGTAAAGATCAAGATCAAGTCCACGGGCGAAACCTGCACGGTCGCGGAGACCGAGGACCTTGGCCGCAGGGATTATGTAAACCTGAAGGCCTATGCGGACAGGATCAGGCCACTGGCTAAAAAGGAGAAGAAAGGCACCTCCATCGACTCGCAAACGCTCGCGAAGGGCGGGATGGTCTCGGCGTTCGGGGAGGTCCACGCCATGCACGAGCATACAGGCTGGACCGGCGCACTTCACATCACCGAGGAGAGCATGGAGGAACTTATCGGCAGAGCAACAGCAGCGCCCTGCGTCGGCAACTTCGTCGTCTCGAAGACAACGGAAACTCCGGTCCCCCCCACCCCCGGCAATCCGGATCCTGAAAAACCCAAGCCCGAGGATCCCAAACCCGAGGATCCCAAGCCGGAAAATCCGAAGCCGGAAACCCCCAAGCCCGAGGAACCCAAGCCCGACACTCGGCAGGAGCAGGAACTGGGAGATTTCCTCAAGTCCCCGCAGAACTGGGGTATCAGCGAGACTCAGGTGGGTAATGTCACCAAGGTCGTTTTCACGACCAGCTTCGAGACGAACCTCGGCCTGAAGGGCATGCGTCTGACAACCCAGGGGTTCCGGCAGGGAACGGTGAAGGCCGAGCTGCTTCCCGTTTCCTCGGGAAAGACGAGGACGGCCGCTGCGGCAGCCCGTCGCTACACGCTCAGGGCCTCCGGGGAGTTCGAAACGGCGGACAGGGATAAGGCTGCGATCACGGGTATCCTCTACACGCCCTCCGACGGTTCGGGGGAACGGAGCCTGCCCCTGCCGTCCTCGGGGATTCCGTTGAAGGGGATGAAGAAAACATCTCCTTCCCCCGATACGGAAAAGAAAGGCGGCAGCAGCGGGTGCGACACCGGGCTTCTCTCCTTTGCGGCATTGGCCCTGGTGCCCATGATTCGGGAAAAAAGCGCGGTAAACTCGACCTGAAATTTTTTGAACCGTTGACCCAAGGCGGAAGGCCGTTCCTCCCATCTCCACAGGGCGGCCTTCTGCTTTGTTTCGAGGTGTGTCCGAATCGAAGAGTCTGAGATTCGGGACAATTTCTTCCGAAGGGAGTTCCTGAAAGTGAGGAAGAGTTTTACGATTCATGCTGCGGCGGCACTGGCCTTTGTCTCACTGCTTTTTCCCCACCCCATCGGGGCGGCCGAAAGGGTGCTCCGGGTCACACCGAACGGGGCACCCCTGGAAGCGAACCGGGACGGCTCCTCCTGGGAGCGCGCGTTGGGAGAAAAAGAATTTTCCGCTGCGCTTTCCTCCGCTGAAGCGGGGACGGAGTTCTGGGTTGCCGGTGGCAGTTATCGGCCCAGCCACTCGGGCGATCCGGCGTCGGCGTTCGTCCTCGGGGGCGGGGTGGCGATCTACGGAGGGTTCAACGGAGACGAGAAGGACCGAAGCGGGCGGGACCCCAAGGCGCACGTGACGATTCTCACCGGCGACCTCCATAACGACGACGAAAAGGACGGAAGCGGCGCGACGGCCTCCTGGGAGGGTATCAAGGGGACGAACAGCACCGTCGTGGTGAAGGGTGCAAAATGCACGGAGAGTACCGTTCTCGACGGCGTGACCATCACCGGGGGCAGCAACCCGGCGGGCAAGGGCGGAGGATTGAGCCTATCGGGCTCCCCAAGGATATCGAACTGCATCTTTGTGGGCAACCTGGCCAAGTCAGGCGGCGGCATGGCCAGCCGCGAGGGCAGCCCCAGGGTCGAAAACTGTGTCTTTAAAAAGAACAGGGCCGATCAGGGGGGAGCCGGCCTGTTCGAGTTCGGAAAGATCGGCAAGGCCGGGGAGTTCGGATCCACGGTGAAGGGCTGTCTCTTCGAGGGGAACTCGGCGGAAGCCTTCGGCGGAGGAATGGGCGTCATGGCGGCGAGCCCGCACATCATTGCCTGCACGTTCAAGAACAACACTGCGGAGAGCAGCGAACAAAGCAAGGTTGATACCCGTGGAGGCGGGCTTTATATCTATTACGACAGTGCTGCCAAGGTGAGGGACTGCACCTTCGTCGGCAACCGGACATCCTCCAAAAACGGCAGGGGGCTGGGCGGAGGGGCCGCTGCCATAGAACGCACCGCGATTTCCCTGTATAACTGCACCTTTTCGCAGAACTACGCATCAAGCTGCGGCGGCGGCTTCTTCCAGTCCGTCGGGTCCCCGGCGCTCACGAACTGCACCTTCTTCAGAAACGAAGCCCCAAGGGGCGGCGGAGCGTACGCGGAGAATGGGGGGAACTCCACTCCCAGGACGGCGCCCGTTTTGACGCACTGTACCTTTTTGAGGAACAAGGGCACGGAGGGCGGCGCCTTCTACGCGGAACAGGGGGTCGAGCCCTTTATCCTGAACGGCATCCTCTGGGAGAACGAGGGCGGGGAGATCGGTTATCACGAAAGGGTCGGGAGGTTCCTCGTAAGCCACTGCGTCGTCAAGGGGGACTTCAACTATTCGAGGGCCACCCCGGAAAACGTCGCGTCCGGGGACGCAAAAATTCAACCATTGGCCGACAATGGCGGTTCGACTGAGACCTGCGCCATCGTGGCGGGAAGTTCCGCCGTCGATATCGGCATGAACGGCACGGAGCTGGAGGGGAAATTGCAGAGGAGTTCCCTGTCGAAGATGCAGAAGGAGGGGCTCCTCTCCTGCGTCTCGGCGGACCAGAGGGGACTGAAGCGTTCCGGAAGGGCGGATGCCGGATCCTTCGAGGTAAACGCAACGGTTCCCGGAACGGAGTTCGTCATCTCCGCGGCGGCCGACCTCGGGGGCAGCATCGAGCCCTCTGGGGAGATCTCCGTGAAGAGGGGAACGGATCGCTCCTTCGCCATTCGCGCGGACAAGGGCTTCCAGATTGCCGGCGTCCGGGTCGACGGGGCCCTCCTGCCGGATGCCTCCGGCCGCACGGAGTACGACTATAAGTTCGAAGGGGTCTCCCGCGATCACAGCATATCGGCGGGATTCGAGGAGATACGGTTCACCGGGCTGGAGATCGTGGGCCAGCCGGACACCAGGCTCCATATCGGCGAGGTGCGCACGTTTCGTTACCGTCTGATCGGCGACGCCGAGATCGCGACCGTGGACAGGGCCGTTCCATCCTATCGCGGCAAGGATGGCCGCCCCGACACGAAATGGACTTGGTGGATGGACCCTGTCACAAGCACGGATATTGCCCTGATCTTCAAGCCCCTGGAGGGCATTGTGGACGGGACGTTGACGCTCGATGTGCGGCTCAAGAACGGCTCCCTGCTGTCCGCCTCACTGCCCCTGACCATCCTGTCCGGGAACGCCCCTGCGCCACAGCCACAGCCGGATCCCAAGCCCAATCCGCAACCCCAGCCGGATCCCCAACCGAATCCCCAACCGAATCCGAAGCCCCAACCTCAACCCGAGATCTCGCAGGACATCGGTGTGGACGTCCCGGAGAATCCTGCCGGTTGGAACGTGGAAGTCGGAGCTCCCAACGACAGGGGCGAGCGCGGCATCTCCCTCTCCTGCGGCGTGAGCTTCCTCAATCAACCCGTTTCTGTGCGCGTCGACGCCTCGAATTTCGTCAACGGCATAGAGTCCTACAGGCTTGTCAGGGACGGGGAGGGTGCCGGGACCGTCATGTCCGTGACGATGGAGAAGAAGCACAAGTACCGGCTGGAGCTGAACGGACGGGTTCTGGATTCGGAGTTGGACAAGGCGGCGATCAGGGGGATCACCTTCTATTTCGAGGATGGCTCCGCATCCGAGAAGAAGTTCGGCTCGGAGGGGCTGCCCCTTCGCAGCGTCCCTCGCGCCGATTCCACGCCGGAAACCCCCGATAAGGGCGATAAGAGGGGGACGGGAAGTTCGGGGGGCGGATGCAGCTCATTCCCCTTCGCCTTCATCGTTCTGGCAGGTATCCCCTTGTTCTGCCGCAGACGGGGGCAGTGCGCCCCTGTAGATCCGACCCATTCGGGAGGCTTCATGTCATGACGAAAAAATACTTTGCCCTTATCTGCAGCTGTGTGTTCGTGCTTCTGTGCTCAGGCTCCCTGGAAGCGAAACCGGCCGACCCCGGGGAGGTGATCGTTCTGTTCCGCAACAACTCCGGCGAACGCCTGACCCACAGCTCCGCCCTGCGGGGCGTGACCCAGTTCCACGTCGCTGCCGAAGCCGCGGCGGCAGGAGCGCGGGTCGTCCGAACCTATGGGGAGCTCTCGGAGTCCGTGGATGGAGTTTTCGTACTGCTGCATGCAGATGGCAGGACGACGGAACAGCTGACGGCATCGCTGAAGGGAAACCCCAGTGTCCTTGCCATATCCCCTAACCGCCCCCTGCACGCACTGGAGGAGAAAATCCCCAACGACCCATACTTCGACAAGCTCTGGGGCATGAGGGACATCGACGCGCCGGCTTCGTGGAGCGAGACGACGGGAGACGATTCCGTCCGCGTCGCCGTACTCGATACGGGGATCGCGACCGGACACGAGGACCTGAAGGACAACATCGACACGCTCAACAGCCGCTGTTTCTCGCCCTTCTACGCCGAAGACGCCTACGAGGACGATGCGGGGCATGGCACGCACGTGAGCGGGATCATCGGAGCCGTCGGCGACAATCAGAAAGGGGTCGCCGGGGTCAGCTGGCGAGGTAAGGTCATCGCGTTCAAGGTCCTGGACGCAAATGGTTCGGGCTCGACATCCACCGTCATCAGGGGGCTTGACAGGCTGCTTGGCCTCCTTCGCAGCCAGCCGGCCCTCAAAATTGCGGCGGTCAACCTCTCCCTGGGCGGTTACAGCGCGGAATCCCCCGAGGAGATGGAAAGGGACTCCGCGGAGTGGCGGGCCTACAAGGCGCTGGACGATACGGATCGCATCGTCATTGTCGTAGCGGCCGGGAATGAGGGGCTGGAGGTAGGGGAACCCGCCCCGTTCAGCGACTCGGAGTCTCTCTTCCGGCCCCGTTTCAGGAGAGGGGAGTATTGTTATCCCGCGTCCTTCACGGGGCTGAACAATATGATCGTCGTCGGCGCCATGGCAGAGGGGGGGAAGGGGGCGTATTTCTCCAACTGGAGCCAGACGAAAGTCGACGTGGCGGCTCCGGGAATGAAGATCTACAGCACGACGCCCAAGGGAGTCGAGGGCCCGGGATACGGAAGCACGTATGGACTCTATGGGGTCATGTCGGGAACTTCCATGGCCGCCCCCCATGTGGCGGGAGCGGCCGGGCTGTTGATGTCGAAGTTTCCTACCCTCAAAGCCCACGAGCTCAAGGAGGCCATCCTCAAGGGGGCAAAGCCGAGTGTCAATCCCGTCGCCAAGCCCTTTCCGACAAAAAGCGACTATCAGGGGATCAATCCGAAGGAACAAAATCTCTCCGCCCATGGCTTTCTCAACGTCAAGGGAGCTCTCGAATGGCTGAATACGCGCTATCCCGAGGTTCCTCCCGACCCGTCGCTCAAGCCCAAACCAGAACCGCAACCCAAACCCGAGCCTCGGCCCGAACCACAGCCGACACCGAAACCGCAGCCAAAGCCCGAGCCGCAGCCAAAGCCCAGTCCCCAGCTTCCTCAGGAATCCGTGGAGCTCCCCATCGACCCCGCCCGCTGGACGGCGACAATCGGGGTCCCGGACACCCAGGGGTTCTCCAGCGTTTCCCTGATCTGCCCGGTGAGGCTCTCGTCCCAGCCCGACGCCGTACATGCCAGCGCGTCCTCCCATTTTGTAGGCGGCGTCGCCTGCAGTCTGGCCTGGGACGGCAACCCGGTCGGGGCGTTCACCTTCCTGGTTCAAACGAAGGAAAGTCAGGAATACCGGCTGAAGCTGGAAGGACGGGTTCCCGCTTCCGCTTTGGACAAGGCTGCGATCTCGGCCGTGTGCTTCCGGTTCAAGGACGGCTCCATGCTGGAAAAGAGCCTGGGGTCGGAGGGACTGGCGCTCGGCA
>ERZ773009.1173-NODE-1173-length-18678-cov-8.421414_pt1 | contig 18678 bp, 14 predicted proteins | sample MGYA00580663_ERZ773009 | MGnify/ENA primary metagenome ERZ773009 (study PRJEB29015, sample SAMEA2737969) | human oral metagenome | biome: human oral; feature: human-associated habitat; material: dental | place: China | collected 2026 ... | reverse complement strand
AGCTTCCTCTTGAGGCATACGTCTGAGATTTCTCCGTAGCCGTCATAGTCCTCGCGCGGCTGATTGCCGTTCAGAGGATCTCCATTCGGGTTCGCATGATCCACGACGATAAATCCAATAAAGTCGATTTTTTTATTCAAAGCGGCCATGATATATTCTCCTCTCAAACCTTGTTATACATCCGGCTGATGCGCGGCCTTCTCTCCGTCTTTCTTTTTATGCGCTGAACGTGCTAGCTCCATGGCATAGTTCTGACAGGAAAATCCCAACAAGAATTTCACATCCAGTGGTGCGTTAGAGCTAAAGTCCTGATCCTCAAATAATGCCGTGATTTCGTTGAGCAGTCTGCGTTCCTTCCCCCCATACCGTTCAATTTTCCGCTCATATGGGATCAGTTTTTTCCGCAGCGTCCCCCATGTTGCCGCGGGACGCACGGAAAACCGATCCATATAGCGCATCGCATTAGTCGTACGTCCGTTTTTTAAATCCTCCGTGTTAAATGTCGATCGTTCGATCTGATCCGCCACAGCAAGCAATCTGCCATAGAGATAAGAGCGATCCCGTTGCTCACGATCAAGTGCCACAGTATACTCCTCCTTCACATGGTTGAGACGATTGCATATAATAGAACACGACGGCTCGAGCTGCCGTCTGCACCATTCATAATACTCGTCAAGAGCCGCTCGTCTCACTGTTCTGCCGAACGCTATCCTCATCATATCGAGCGGCAATACGCGCCCCTGCACAATAGCATAAAAGATGCGCTCCAACTCCATTTTTAATTGGTTGTCGCCAATATTTTCTCCATAACAGGCTTCGACCAGTCGCTTCGGTACCGGCACGCCAAAATACGCATAGGATTTTTCGGTCTCCTTGTCATAGCCGTACTGGAGCCAGCGTCCGCAGCTGTGCCACTTCTCGATGCGCTCGATAAAGTCCCCGCCCGCCATCTCGCTGTAATAGCAGATGGAAAGGCGTCCGGGGGTTGCGGCATCGAGAATCATGACATTGACTTGACTCGTCTCCGCCCGTTTGAATTCGGCGCGATAGCCGTCCAGCGTGCGCTTCATGGACGCTACCCAGTCCTCCATCGTGACCGGCATCGATGGCGCTGCGTCCGCTGCCCGGCGCCCGCGCATCATTCTTGCCGTATCATCGAACGCGGAGGGAATTTTCTTCGCATATCGCCCCCACGCAAGGAATACGCGCCCGTCGACGACGTGCCCTTGATTGCGAATGAGCCACATGAGCGCATTCATGGCTTTTTGCGAGGTCTCATAACCGATGGAGATGCACTCGTCCGCATCGGCAAACCGACCGCGAAATGTAAAGCCTTGGCTGTCGTTGGAGGAAATGATTTTCGCGCCGTCTCCCGCGAACCGAATTCCCTTCCCGTGTTTATCCGTCACGGGGAGCATCTCTCCCGTCGCATAGCAGAGTTTTTGCTCCATATCGGAGAAGTGATGCGTAAAAAACTGCCGGTATTTCTTTTGCAGAGCTGTATCTCTCCAAAGTTCCGGACAATCGTCGCCGTCGAGCTCCACGCGAAACCGCACCATCGATTTCATTAGATCGCCGGCAGCGGCCTTAAAAATCGGCGGTTTTTCATGTTCCTTATCCGTCCACTTCTGGAGAATCTCTCCCTTTTCGTTACAATAGAGCACTTTCTTTGCAATCAACTCGTGAATTGCATCATGTTCCGTAATGTAACGGTAAACGGCGCGCACCTTAGGGTCAGCGTCTTCCGACCTTGCCCATGCGCCCAGCAGTTCTTTATACTGCTCATAGGCGCTCTTCTGATCTTTTTTCTTTGCCGGTACGAACGCATGATAATCTCGCGCGATGTAGGACAGATTGTCATGCAGCGGGTGCGGTGACGGGCTGAACGTCCGCGACGCCGAATCCGGCGTACAGGGAATGAGTGTCGGCTGCTCCCACTTATCCGACACGACCTCGGCATGGATGAGTTTTCCGTCCACATCGACCGTTATCTCTATCTGCGCATTCTGCACGATATGACCAACAGGGGGAAGGAGCGCCGTCATGCCTGTAACACCGTCTCTGCCGGCAAACTGCTCATTTTCGTTATAGGTTTGTACCAACTGCTCTATCCAGCTCATAGACGCCCTCCTTCCAACTCTCTGAGTTCTTCCTCCGCAAACGTAACGCTGTTCTTGTCAAACAGCTTGGTCGTCACCTTGCGCACATCGCGGACAAGGGAGCATTCCTCCGGACGCGGAAAGTGCAGTACGCCGTCCTTCATGATCGGCTGCCATAGACGCACCTGCAACATGTTTCCTCCGGTCTCATCGGCATAATTGAACCCGTGAAACATCGTGCCGAGCGGCATATCGCCCGCATGGTCATAATATCCCTCCCCGCTGCCATACGCCACAGGTTCGACGTAGCCCTGGCACTCGCGCGTGCCGAGGAAGATATCGCGGCGCCCGCCGCGCTCCACCATGCGCTTTGCGATGTTGTGGTGCTTATGCTCATCCCTGTCCCCTGCAAGCTCTTTGCGATGCGTATTGAATTCGAAATGCGCGCGCACTTGATAGCAAACATCGCTCAGATATTTGTAGACAGAGAGGTCATTTCCACCGCCTCCGTACTTTAACGGCTTTACACCGCGCGACTGCGTGGCAATCCGATGCATCACCCGCACCTCGTCAATCACCCAAAAGATGGTGGGCTTCCAATAGATGCTCTCCGTGATGCCCTTGAGCGCTTGATAGGTCGGCACAGAGTAGGAGGAGCGTTCGCCGCCAATCTTTGTGATGGGGTCGGTGAACAGTGCCATTCTCCCATATACTTGGAACTCGATTCCATTTCTCATCATATCACCTCCTTAAATCATGCAGTACGCATTCTGCTGCTCCTCAAACTGCACGCCGAATGCCTCGCTGTAATATTCTTCGCGCAGCGCAATCACCCCGCTCTCTGTCCTCCAAATGGCGCCCATACCGGAAAGTCTTTTTATTTCATAAGAGAAAAGGTTCACCGTGTACTGCTGCGCCCGTTTCATGTTCTTATAAAACAGTCTTTTATCCTCACTTTTCGTATCAAATACAAGCGCCAGCTCCTTTCCTGCGCCATAAGGCACCAGTACGGCCTCTACATGAGAATCTATGACTTCAAATGCCTGTCCCGCATCATGAAATGCGTGAGCGAAGCTGGTATTCACCTTGTCTCCGCGTTGATTGCATACGCCCACCCCCACACGGTTGACCGATAAGATGTCCAGCAAGGTATTCCCGTCATGCAGCGGATAGCGCATGCGTCCCTCTATTTGCTCTTTATAAAATTTACGGAAGTATTCATCCATCGCCTGAGGAGAAAGAATCCCGTCTGCCTCCTTCTCAAACAGCAGTGCGCGCGCAATTTTTTGTCCCGCTTGTATATCCTCAAGTCGGCTGAGATTTTCATCGGTAAACGCGAAGATGTGCACAATCCCCTGCGCCAGCTCGCCGTGTCGATTACACCGGCCTGCCGCCTGCGCAATCGACGAAAATCCCGCGAGCGCACGATAGACGACGGGGAACGAAACATCCACGCCGGCCTCGACGAGCTGGGTACTGATGCAGACGAGCCGTCTCTCGGGGTGTTCTTTGCGACACCTGAGTTCCTCTCGTACTTCTGCGAGGACTTTCTTGCGATGTGCGGGACACATCTTCGTGCTCAGGTGTACCGCGCGAATCTCTATATCAGCGTCCTGAACGAGCTCGGATACCGCCTGATAGAGTTCTCTCGCTTGCTTAGTGAGGTTCACAATACAGAGCACATCGCCTTCTTCCTCCGCGCTCCTGCAAATCGCCGCGGCAATATCTTCCACAGAGCTGCCTCCGTCGCAGCAGCAATTTTCGATATGCACGCGGCGAAACGCCTCGAACACCTCCGATATATCCGTTGTCAGCTCGGCGTTCTTCCCCGCATCAATCGGGAAATCCAGTTTTTCCAGCGGCGGCTGCGTCGCCGTACACAGCACCGTCGTCGTCCGGCAGAAATCCTTGAGGAAATTGATTGCTAAGTTGAACAGATATGTGCATTTCACAGGCAGCGTCTGTATCTCGTCAAAGATCAATATACTATCCTGCAGCGCGTGCAGCCTTCTAATGGAACTGTTTCCGCCGGCAAAGAGCGTATTGAGGAACTGCACCTGCGTCGTAAATATCACGGGGACATCCCAACGCTCCGTTAGGATGCGCCGCCAATCCATGCTCTCCATATCTTCTCCGTCATCCTCCTCCGAGATGACATTGGAGTGGTGCTCTAGGATCGCCTCGTCATGTTCAAATATCTCGCGAATCTCCTTCGCATTTTGGTCGATAATACTTGTATACGGAATCACAACGATAATCCGTTTCTTATGCCAACGCTTTGCATGTGTGAGTGCAAACCGCATACTTGCAAGCGTCTTGCCGCCGCCCGTCGGAACGGTGAGCCGATAGATGCCCGGCTGCTGCTCCGCCGCGTCCAGGCAATCGTCGCTCATCTTTTGGCGCAGCTGTGCGATGCTCTTCGCCTTCTCTTCCCGTGGCATGGGAAAGCCCGCAATCTTCTTTTCAAGCTTTGCAGAGAACTCCTCCCAAAGGGCCTCCGTATCCCATGCGCATGTCAGACTATCGCCTAGCTCAAACTCCGCGCTGTCCAAGCGATCCGCATCCACGAGCATACTAAAAATAAGCTTGATGACCATCCCCCAATAGAAAAAATATGTTTCATCCGATTTCTGTTTTTGTATCTGCTCCTCCAATGCAGATAGCTCATGAACCGCCTCTGCAAATAGGTTATCCAATTCCTCTTCCGAGATAATATTTTCAAAAAAATATCCAAGGTCAACACCCGTCAGTATATCCGCTTTATCCATCCGATGCGTAAATGTATAGGCATCTTCTCTGCCGGAGGCGTTCATCAGCCCATGTTCACCAATATAATTCAAAAGTCCCGTATGATGAGAAAATATTGCAAGCGCAGCAAGCTCAATGACAAGCTGTTGGTCATCACTTTTTCCCCCGTATCGAGCCATGAGGAGCTTCCCGCCTGCCGAGGAATGGTCAACTGTGCCCTTCCTACTATAGTCGCCGGGGTGTGCATGGCTCCAAGAAAGATATTCTGCAAACGCCTCGCTGCATTTGCCTAGATCGTGCAGGATACCGATAAGATACGCTGTCGAGGAAAGCCCCGCCGCCTCGGCGGATGCCGACATCAGACCGGCAACGTGACGCAGATGCTCAGAAAGCGACTGCGCTTGGGGCGCGCCGTTTTTCCTATTCAAATCGTCTTTCTTCATATGTGCAAGATACACACGCGCCATACAAGCCTCCCTGCCGATACTTCAAATTAGTTTGGCGAAAAAACTACATCATCCGATCCATCGCCTCAAAGACGGGCAGTAAGAATGACAGTACCCCGAAGAAAATCACGAGTCCGATCACGACGATCATGATCGGCTCAGCAAGCGCCTCAATGCGCGCCGCGAGCTGTTTCGACACACGTTTACAGTAGTCCGCCGACCGTCGCAGCAGCCGCTCGAGGTCACCCGCCGTCTCCCCCGCCGCAAGCATTCCCTGCAAAAGCTGAGGGAGCTGTCCCTCCTGTGCAAGCGCATAGGCAAGCGTGCGTCCCTGCATGAGACGTTCCTCCACGCGCCCGAGCGAGCGGACGAGCACGCAGTTCCCCGCCACAGAACGTGCTAAATGCACCGCGCAGTCCAGCCGTATACCGCTGTGCATCAGGATAGCTAGAGTTCTGAGGATCATCCCCCACGCCGAAAATCGCAGAAAGCGCCCCAATACAGGCACACAAAGCAGCAACGCATCCAAATAATACCGCAGTGCAGGCACACGCACGAGCGCAATCATTCCGACGAGGAGCAAAACGGCGGCGCCGGGGACGAGGTAGGGATGAGTCGTAAATACATCCGCAGCCTGCAACAGGAGGCGCGTCGGAAGCGGCGGCTCCGCCCCGAGGTCGCGCAGGAGAGAGGCAAATACCGGCAGGATAAACATCGTCATGAGCACGATCGAAAATCCCGTCGCCATGAGCAAAAAGAGCGGATACGCAAGCGCGCTTTTCATCGACTCCCGCAGTGTATGCGCCTCCGTGAGGAACGCCGCCGTCTCCGCAAAGATATGATCCAACGTGCCGCTCTCCTCTCCCGCACGCACCATGCCGACAACACTCGGTGAGAACACTCTCGGTCGGCGCTCCATCGCCTGTGACAGCGCCGTACCGCACAGCACATCCGCATGGAGCGCGGCAACAAGCCGTCCGTAAGCAGATGCGGCATCCGCCCCCGCCGCGATCTGCCCCAGCGCCTCATGAACCGGCATCCCTGCAGACAGCAGTGCCGCCAGTTCCTCAAAGAGTGCGATGCGCTCCTCCTCCGACGGCACATCAAGGCACCATAAGCGAATGTCCCCCACGCGCAGCAGACAACGCCGCTCCTTGAGATCGACCACCGTCAGCCCCTCTGCAGCAAGACTGCGCACCGCCTCCACAGGATGCTCCGCCGTAACCGTCCCCTTGACACGCCCTCCATCCGTCGCGCACGCACGATAGGAAAACGACTTCATCGGATGCGCCCCTCTGCCCGCAGCGTCGCCTCCGCCATCGCCGCCGTCTGCATTCCCTGCGCCGCACCGCTCATCATCACGGAGTCAAGATGCGCATAATGCCCCTGCCGAATCATATTGCGTACGGCAGTTGTTGCACAGAGTGCTTCGATCAGAGCAACGCGCCCGCCGGACACGCACGGCAGGAGCTGCTGTGCAAAGATGCCTGTTACCGTATCGGCAAATGCCGCACGCACGGCATCACGCACATCCGCCGGGAACATACTCTCCACGCGGAGCGCCGTCTGCGCAGCACTGCGTGTATGGAGCGTACCGAGCACGAGCACCCCCGTCGCCGCCGCCGAAAGCGCCGCCTCCATCGTCTCACGGTCGCGGATTTCGCCGATGAGCAGGATATCAGGATCCTCACGCAGCGCGCTCCGCACGCCCGCCGGAAAGGATAAAAAATCGCGCCCAAGCGCTCGCTGACTAATGAACGAGCGCTTAGGCGCAAATATGTATTCCATCGGATCCTCGAGCGTCACAATATGCGCCGCCCGCGTTTGATTGATCTCCTCGAGCAGCGCCGCAATCGTCGTCGTCTTGCCCGAGCCGGTCGCCCCGCAGACGAGTGCCAGTCCTTCACGTGCCGCAGCGAGCGCACGGAGCGAAGCGGGCATCCCGATTTCCCCAGGCGTACGAATCCGCGCCGGTAAAAGGCGAAACGCAAGCGCAGGAACATCCCGTACCCTGTATACATTTCCACGAAATCGACGTCCCTCGTACTGCCACGAAAAGTCCACATCATGCTGTGCGGCAAGTACCGCCTGCTGCCCCTCAGAGAGCATCGAGGCCGTCAGCACATGCATAAAGTCTGCGGTCGGCGTCATCTCCGCCGCACACAGCACACCGTCACAGCGCATTTGTACTCGCTGATGTGCAGAGACATGGAGATCGGACGCCTCCGCCGCGATTGCCCGCCGCAGGATTTTCTCCCATTGCATCTGCTCATCCATAGAGCGCCCTCCCGACTTCATCCAGAGTCGTTTCTCCTCTGATCACCTTGACCACGCCGTCCTGCCACAGCGTCTCCACGCCGTCCTCCGCTGCCGCCGCATAGAGCGCCGCTTTGTCCTCCTCCCGCAAGATTGCGCCGCGAATGCGTTCGGAGACGGGCAGCACCTCATGGATCGCCATGCGACCGCTATAGCCCGTGCCGCGACAATGCGCGCAGCCCCGTCCGCGTGTGAGTTGCAGCCCCTCCTGATAAAACGCGCCGAGCTGTGCCGCTTCTTTTTCTCCCGGTGTATAGCGCTCACGGCAGTGCGGACAGATACGACGTACCAGCCGCTGCGCAATCACCCCCGAGAGCGTCGCCGCAAGAAGATAGCGCGGCACGCTCATTTCCGCCATGCGAAAGACCGCCGACACCGCATCCTCCGTGTGCAGCGTCGAAAAGAGCGCATGTCCCGTCAGCGCGATACGCACCGCCATCTCCGCTGTCTCTCGGTCGCGGATCTCACCGAGAAGGATCTTCTGCGCATCCTGCCGGAGCGCCGCGCGCAGTCCTGCGACAAACGTCAGCCCCGCCTCCGGGTTTACCTGTATTTGGCTCACCCCATCGATGCGCCGCTCCACAGGATCCTCGAGCGTCATGATATTACAGCTCACATCGCTGAGCGCCGCAATCGCCGCATAGAGCGTCGTCGTCTTGCCCGAGTTCATCGGTCCGCAGAGGAGGAGCAGCCCCGTCGGGCGACGAATCAGGCTTTCAAAAAGTGAGAGATTCCGCGCGGAAAAGCCCAACTCCGCACAACCGAGAAACCGCGCGTCCGCATCCATAATGCGCACAACCATCCGCTCACCGTCCATAACGGGAAGCACCGCAACACGCATATCCACAACACGCCCCTCATGCGAGTGGGAGAGCTTACCATCCTGCGGGCGGTTGCGCTTTGCCGTATCGATGCCCGCCATCACCTTGAGTCGCGCAATCACAACGGGCGCGAGCTCTCTTGGCAGATGCGGCGCAATTTCCCGCAGCAGCCCGTCCACACGCAGGCGGATACGCATCCCGCCGCCCTGAGGCTCGAGGTGGATGTCCGTCGCCCCCTCGGAAAGCCCGGCTCCTAGAATCGCGTTCACGAGCGCAACAACTGGACTGCCCTGTGCCCCACCCTCACGAGTGCCGGCGCGCAGATCACGCATCGCTGCCGCCACAAGTCTCTCCGGAAACACTTGCTCCATGGCGTCCGCCCCTTTCAGTCCGGCACATCCGTGCGCCCCGCATAGTCTACATGGAGCAGATAAAGCCCGCAGGCGGGCGCTGTTGGGCTTGCCAAACGCCGATCGTGCGCTGCAAAAATCTCGGTGAAACGGTCCGTAGAAATACGCCCCAGCCCCACATGAACGACCGTGCTCATGATATTGCGCACCATATGGTAGAGGAACCCGTTTCCGTGCATATAGCAGGAAAGCTGCCCGCCCTCCTCCTCATCGAGACGGATCTCATCCAGCGTGCGCACAGGCGACATCGGCGCGCCCCCAGCTGCACGAAACGAACTATAGTCGTGTGTTCCGACAAGCAACCTGAGCACCGTGCGCATCGCCGCCACATCAAGGGGACGAAAGATCTGCCACGCATAATTGCGCGTAAACGGGTTCGGAACCGTACACCGCTCGATACGGTAAAGATACGCCTTGCCCGTCGAAGAGTGACGCGCACTAAAATCCCGTCCCGCCTCCCACGCTGCCATCACCGCAATATCGGGCGGCAGGAGCCCGTTCACCGCACGCGGCAGCTGCGCAACCGGAATCCGCCCGTCCGTGAAGAAATTAACCACCTGCCCATAGGCGTGTACGCCCGTATCCGTACGCCCCGCCGCCGCAAGCTCCACCGGTTCCCCGCAGACCTCCGCAAGCACCTTTTCCAGCACATTTTGTACCGCAACAACAGGCAGTGATTGTCGCTGAAACCCATGGTAACGCGTACCGTCATAGGAAAGGCGCAGTGCGATATTACGCGCACGTGCCTTCATTATCTCCACATGCTCAGGGCGCAAGATACGAGCCTCCAAGACTCACGGCACAAACACCCGCCGCCCCAGTCAAAAAGATCGCAACCGCCGCGTAGTCGAGCCGCCCTATGCGCATCTCCTTCATCCGCGTACGCCCCTCGCCACCCTGATAGCACCGTGCCTCCATCGCAAGTGCCAGCTCGTCCGCCCGGCGAAACGCCGAGAGGAATAGCGGCACGAGAATGGGCACAATCGCGCGCATTCGCCGCAGAATATTCCCCTGTTCGAAGTCCATCCCCCGCGCTTTCTGCGCCTTCATAATGCGATCCATCTCCTCAAGAAGCGTCGGCACAAAGCGCAGCGCGATCGTCATCATCATCGAAAGCTCATGCACCGGCACACCTACACGCCGCAGCGGTGACATCAGCGCCTCCAGCCCATCTGTCAGACGCAGCGGACTCGTCGTCAGCGTGAGCAGCGTGCTCAGCAAAATGAGAAGGATCAGGCGCAATCCGATATAGCCGCCGCGTGCAAGCCCCTCCCACGTCGCCGTCAACACACCAAGTCGAAACGCTTCCTCCCCCGGCGTCATAAAGAGATGAACAAAGAAGGTAAAGACAACAATCCACAGAATCGGACGAACCGAGCGCAGCTGCATCATCAGAGGCACACGAGACATCACCATCAGAACACCAACTGCGACGGAGAGGACGGCAAATCCCGCCGGATTTTCCACAAAGAAAATAAGCAACAAGAACCCGATCAGTAAGAGGATTTTTACACGCGCATCCATGCGGTGCAGGAACGAATCTCCCGGTAAATATCTGCCGATTTGAATATCGTGAAGCAAATCTTACCACACTCCGGTTCTTGTTGCCTATAATAATGTCGTTTCTATAATATCGTTTGAATCCATGCTGTTGTTAGGGCGACACGATACACTCTCGCTCTTGGTCTCAACGGATCGGCAATGTTTCAATCCACGCGACTCAACACAAGTTGCAACATCGCCGCCTCAAAAAACAAGCGCCCTCATCTTGGATATGACGATAGTATATCATACATAACGCAAAGGTACAAGTGTTTCAATTGCTATTCCCATAAAATTTTCAAAATCAATTGAAAAGTTCTCATGAATTTTAATCTGCGTGACTGTGTCAAGTGAAGCAAGATTTTGTAGGCAAATCGTAGACAAATCTACAAGTGCCAATCCACGCACTCGTCGGCGCGCGACCGTGCGAAGCAAATAACGCCCCAACCTGCAGATGGTTTCAATCCACACGCCGCATGCGCGGCGCGACCCGCCCTCGCCGATGGCCGTGCGCTGCTTATCACGTTTCAATCCACACGCCGCATGCGCGGCGCGACGCAAAAGGTTCCATGGAAGGTTTCTTTTGCCACATATTCGTGGGTATTACTTGCCACAAATATGTTTTTTCTCACCGTTTTGTCCCACAGCCCTCCTTTGATACGGTATTCCTCTTATATTTTATTACGGTATTTTCTGTTCACTCCACGTTCGCACACATAAAGAGTTACTCTAATAAAACCTATAGCAGTTTTTCCCAACACTTCATCTGCCAAACTACTAGAAAGAGATTCCCAGTATATCGGCATTCCTCCCCGCCCGCCCGCAGGGGATGCTCTCTACCCGAGGGTTCGGTCGCTCGGCGCACATTATATCTGTCCTTCAGTTTAAGTACACCCTCTAGCGCATAAAGTACGTTATCATCAAATATGTAGTCCTCGAGAGACTTCGCTATATCTACGCCGTCTTTTTTATGCCCGGTGACACCCCGATGCGCTTTTCCGGTCGATAAGACATCAGTCTTATTGTTGTGTTCGATCCAAATAAAGTCGACGCATCTCTATTGTCCCCTTAAGACGCGCCGATGAGTCGTCGTTTTCAAACATTGTTCGTAATACCTCTTTGAGTTTCCATACAGCTTCTAGCTTCTTCGCTAAATCCGGTCTTTTCGGCAAGTCGTGCATTGATGCTCCCCTGCACTTTTGTATCCCCCAAAATCAGCACGGTATTTCATGCCCATGGAATCCGCACTTTTTATCTCTTCCTCATTTTTCTATGATACCATCTCCTTAAGTTTCTGCATACTTTATCACTCCGAAACTAATTATTGCAATTATTGACATCGCCTTATAGAAATATCCCATGCCTTATCGCTCCGGTTTCAATCCACGCCTCTCGTTCGAGATGCGACATCCACCCCGCATGCTTATGCGAAGCAGCGGCTCGTCTTTTCCACAAAAAAGACGATGCCCTACGCGTATTCTAGCATAGGTCAGAGACCAATGCAATTTATCTTTGTCCGCATGGCGCCCATCATTTGAAAGAAAGTACTTTTCCTGCTATAATCATCATAACATGGGAGAATAGCCCCCTTTGACAGGAGCGCGTTCTCCGATCAGAAGGAGTAATTTTCACGATGCTGTTACACCGTAAATCCGTCGAACTGCTTGCCCCTGCCGGCACATGGGACGCCATGACCGCGGGCATCGAAGCGGGCGCGGATGCCGTCTATCTCGGCGGCAAACATTTCAATATGCGGCTCCACGAGGGCGATTTCAATTTTGACGACGAGCGGCTGAAAGCCGCGGTCGAATACGCGCACGCGCACAACGTCGAGCTCTATGTCACGCTCAACAATCTCATCAGCAACGAGGAACTGCCCGCGCTGCGCGATTACCTCGCGTATCTCGACGAGATCCGCCCCGACGCGATCCTCGTACAGGACTTTGCCGTGCTCCAGCTCGTGCATGAAATGGGCGTCAGCGTCCCGCTGCACACGTCCGTCATGATGAATACGCACAACGAGCACGCGATTGAAAAGCTCAAGGAATACGGCATCACACGCATCGTCGTCGGCCGCGAGATGACGCTCTCCGAGCTCGCGCTCTTCCGCGAACGCACGGGCATCGAGGTCGAATACTTCATGCACGGCGACATGTGCATCTCCGAGAGCGGTCAATGCATTCACTCGGGCGTCCTCTTCGGGCAGAGCGGCAACCGCGGCCGCTGCATGAAAATCTGCCGCTGGCCGTTCGATCTCATCGACGAGGAGACGGGCGCGGTGCTCGACGAAAACAGCCCCGGACCTTACAAGCTCGCACTCAAGGACATGTGCATGTACCGCTCCATCCCCGCGCTCATACAGGCGGGCGTCTATTCGTTCAAAATTGAGGGACGGATGCGCTCGCCCGAATTTATCGGGCGGCTTGTCTCGACCTATCGCCGCGCCATCGACGCGTATATCGCCGATCCGAACGGATACACGACGGACGAAGAGGGCTGGCGCACGCTCTACGACAACCGCGTGCGCGACTATACGACGACGTTTGCCTTTGGTCAGCCGACTGCCGTCGACATCGGCATGACGGGCGAGCGCGAGCCGCGCTTTTTCAGCAAGGCGGTCGAGGAGGCGGGATTCGACGACGACGTACTCCGCGCAGAGGAGCCCATCCGTGCGCGCCAACCGTCGGAGCATCGACTCAGCGTGCGCGTCGGCACACCCGCGGCGGCGCGTGCGGCGATCGACGCGGGCGCCGATACGGTCTACGTCGGCGGCGAAGCGCTCCGCCCGAACCGCCCGTGGAAACTCCGCGACTACGCGGAGATCGCGGACTACGCGGGAGGAAAGACACGCGTCGTCGCCCTCACGCCGCGCACGACGATGCGGCGCGAATGCGGCGAGATCGAACAGTTTTTCACCGCGCTCCGAGATATTCCCGTGGACGGCATCATGGTCGGCAACCTCGGCACGCTGAAACTCGCGCGGTCGCTCACGACGCTCCCCGTGCAGGCGGATCACTCGTTCAACATCTTCAACCATCTCGCCGTTTCGTTCCTGCGGGAAAACGGTCTCACCATGGCGACAGCCTCCTATGAGCTGTCCTTCCGCCAGCTCCGCGACATCGCGGAGAACGCCGTGCTCCCCATCGAAGCGGTCGTGCACGGCTCGTACGAGTCGATGATCTGCGACTACAACTTCCCCGCGATGTCCCTGCCCGCCTACAGCGAGCTCTCGCAGCCCGAGGTTATGGATCGCCACTACGCCTTCCGCAACGAAGCGGGCGGCGTGCATTCCATCCGCATCGACCAGTACGGGCGCAACCACATCTACTTTGCAAACGATCTCTGCCTTTATCCCTACCTTGAGAAATTCATGGGGCTCGGCGCACTGCGCATCGAAGCGCAGGACTACAGCCCCGCGCTCACGGGCGAGATCGTCCGCATCTACCGCGCCGCGCTCGACCGCCTTGCCGCAGGTGCGGACGGATACGAGGAAGCGGATTTTCAAAGGCTCAAAGGCCTCTCCCCGCGCCCGCTCGGCATCGGCACCTACCGGTTCCGGCAGAGCAGAAATTCCATCTAATCGAAAAAAGGAGCGATATGGGAACAACCTCCCGCGGCGAAACGCAATACATCGGCGCCGCCGCCATCCTCGAAAAAAAGAAGAAATACATCATGCCCTGTCTCGGGCATTTTTACAGTGAACCGCGGCAGATCGTGCGCGGCGAGATGCAGTACCTTTACGACAGCGAGGGGCGGCGATATCTCGACTGTTTCGCAGGCGTCTCCGTCGTCAACTGCGGGCACTGCAATCCCGAGATCACCGCCGCCGTCACCGCGCAGGCAGAGACCCTACAGCACGTCTGCAACATCTACCTCACGGAGAACTTCGTCAACCTCGCCGAGCAGCTCGCGCGCATCACCCCCGGCGATCTGCAAAAGAGCTTCTTCTGCTCCACCGGCACCGAGGCGAACGAGGGCGCGGCGCTCCTCGCGCAGATTTACACGGGCAGCAGCGAATTCATCGCCCTGCGCGGCGGACTGCACGGACGGACGAAGCTCACCATGAGCCTCACGGGCATCTCCATGTGGCGCACCGACCCGAATCCCGTCGGCGGCATCAACTTCGTGCCGAATCCGTACTGCTACCGCTGTCCGCACCGAAAATCGGCGGAAGCCTGCGGGCTCGACTGCGCGAACGCCCTTGAGGACACCATCAAGAACGTAACGTCCGGGCATCCCGCCGCATTCATCGCCGAGAGCATCCAGGGCAACGCGGGCATCATCGTCCCGCCCAAGGGTTATTTCAAGCGCGTGAAGGAAATCCTCGAACACTACGGCGCGCTCTTCATCGCCGACGAGGTGCAGACGGGCTTTGCGCGGACGGGCAAGATGTTCGCCATCGAGCATTTCGGCGTCGTCCCGGACATCATGACCATGGCAAAGGCGCTCGGCAACGGCGCGCCCATCAGCGCGTTCATCGCATCGGCGAAAATCGCCGACACCTATACGAAGCCCGGCGCGTCGACCCTCGGCGGCAATCCCGTCTCCAGCACGGCGGGGCTTGGCGTCATCCGGTACATCGAGGAACACGACCTTATAGGGAACGCCGATGCGCGCGGCAAACAGCTCCGCAAGGGACTAAAGGAGATTCAGCGCCGCCACCCCATCATCGGCGACGTCCGCGGGCTCGGGCTCATGGTCGGCGCCGAGTTCGTTCACGCGGACAAGGAGAAATCTCCTGCCGCCGCAGAGCTCGACGCCGTGCTCGAGGCGCTCAAAGACCGCGGCTTCATCGTCGGCAAGAACGGCGCCCAACGCAACGTCATGGCATTCCAGCCGCCGCTCGTCATCACGGAGGAGAACGTGAACGACGTACTGAACGCACTCGAACTCACACTCACTGAGAAAGGATTCTAAGGGAAATGGCAAAAAGATTCTACGATCTGACCGTCGCAGGGTGCACGCGCACCCTCCCCATCATCAACCTCAACGAAACGCTCGCCATCGCGGGCTTCGTCATGCTCGGCGACGTCGAGCTGTGCGAATGCTGCGCGCAGGAGCTTGCGAAAAAGATCCCGCAGGAGACCGAGATCATCATGACCGCCGAGACCAAGGGCATCCCCCTCGCCGCCGCACTTGCACGGCAGATCGGTATGCCCTACTACGTCACAGCGCGCAAATCCGTCAAGGCATATATGGAAGATCCCATCTGGGTCGAGGACGAATCCATCACCACCATGGGCAAACAGCGGCTCTATCTCATGAACACGGACATTGAGCGCATCGCAGGCAGGAACGTCCTCCTCCTCGACGACGTGATCAGCACGGGCGGCTCCATGACCGCCCTGCGCAGTCTCGCCGAGAAAGCGGGCGGTCATGTCATCGGACAAGCCGCCGTCCTCGCCGAGGGCAACGCCGTGAAACGAGAGGACATCATCTTCCTTGCCGAGCTGCCGCTCTTTGCCGCGGAGTAAAGGAGCGCCGTTCCTTGCATCAGTATCTTTTCTACATCGGGGACTTCCCCATCCGCGCCTACGGCGTCGTCATCTCCCTCTCCATCCTGCTCGCGACGGGTGTCGGCTACTTCCTCGCAAAGGCGGACGGCAGAGGATATGAAAAACACGTCGCGGACATCGGCATCTACTGCGGCATCGCAGGGCTTCTCGGTGCGCGCCTGTGGGACGTGTTCTTCTTTGACTGGGACTACTACCGGCATCACCTCACAGAGCTGCTGAACGTCTGGCAGGGCGGCATGGCGATACAGGGCGGCGTCTTCCTCGGCGTCGTGGTCGGCATCCTCTACTGCCGCCGGCACCGCCTTGACACCGTGCATTTCATGGACGTCCTCGCCCCCGCCATCGTCTTTGGACAAGCGCTCGGACGCTGTGCGAACCTCCTCAACGGCGACGCATTCGGCGCGCCCACGGGCGGGAGCTTCGGCATCCTCTATCCCGAGAGCACACTTGCCTACCACACCTACGGCGCACAGGCGCTCTGGCCCGCAGAGGTATGGGAAGGACAGCTCGACATCGTTATCTTTGCCCTCCTCCTCGCGTTCCGCGCCTACGGACACGCGCGCGGACAGTGTTTCGCCCTCTACGTCATGCTGTATAGCGGCGTGCGCTTCCTCCTCGAATATTTCCGCGGGGACTACACGGAGAAATACCTCGGACTCTTCACCAGCGCGCAGACGGGCGCCCTCGCATTCGGACTCCTCGCCCTCGCAGCGTTCGTATGGCTCGGACTGCGGAAAGAACCGGAGCGCGTTCCTGCCGATACCCACGCCCCCGAAGAACGGCGCAAAAAAGGAAAGCATCGGAAATGATACGGAGGTATTTATATGCAGCTTGTTTATCCTGCGGTTTTTTATCCCGATCCGGATTCTACCGCATATTGTGTGACCGTCCCCGATCTTCCGGGCTGTGTAACGGGCGGAGCTTCACTCGCCGAATCGATTGCCATGGGGGCAGATGCGGCTTCCGGATGGATTCTAGGCGAGATTGAGGATGGAAAAGAAGCGCCCTCCGCAAGTAATTTCAGCGATATTCATCCCGATCCCGATATTGGAGAGGGTTTCGTCAGTCTCCTCTCTCTCGATATGGACGCATACGCCGCGAAATACGGGAAGAAGTCCGTGCGCAAGAACCTCACGATTCCCGCATGGCTCGATACGTTCGCCGCACAGAAAAAGCTCAACATCTCAAAAGTCCTGCAGGACGCGCTCACCGAGCTCTATCAAAAAGAAGCCGCCGTATAACAAACAGAGTGTGTGAAAGAAACTCTGTAAAAAACTTCACACTCGAAGAAACAGGTCTTCTATGATAAAATCTAATCACAGGAGGCCTTTGATTATGGCAAAACAACAAAAAGAAGTTCACAAAGTCAAAATGACCGATGGGAAAAGAGCGATCATTCAGCAGCTCTTTCAAGAGTATGACATTGAGAGCACATCCGACATCCAAGACGCACTAAAAGACCTGCTGGGTGGAACCATCAAGGAAATGATGGAGGTGGAAATAGACAGCCATTTAGGCTACGAAAAATCCCAACGCTCCGCCAATGAGAACGCTCGCAATGGGTACAAATCCAAGACATTAAACAGCAGCTATGGGAGCGTTCGGATTGAAGTCCCCCAAGACCGACAGTCTTCTTTTGAACCACAGGTGGTAAAAAAGCGGCAGAAGGATATCTCTGCGATTGATCAGAAAATCATATCCATGTATGCCAAGGGAATGACTACGAGACAGATTTCCGAAACGATCAATGACATCTACGGTTTTGAGGCATCGGAAGGATTTGTATCCGACGTAACCGATAAGATTCTGCCCCACATTGAGGAATGGCAGAACCGCTGCCTTGTCAGCGTTTACCCGATCGTTTTCATTGATGCCATCCATTTTTCCGTGCGTCAGGACAGCATCGTAAGCAAACTTGCGGCCTACGTCATTGTAGGGATTAACGATGCCGGGCGAAAAGAAGTCTTAACCATTGAAATTGGAGAAAATGAGAGCAGCAAATATTGGCTTGGCGTTCTTAACAGCCTAAAAAATCGAGGGGTTCAAGATGTTCTTATCCTTTGCTCTGACGGGCTCAGCGGGCTCAAGGAAGCGGTAGAGGCGGCCTTTCCGGAAACGGAGCATCAGCGCTGCATCGTACACATGGTACGCAATACCCTGAAATATGTGGCGCATAAGGACATGAAATTCTTTGCCAAGGATCTTCGCAGCATATACACGGCTCCTGATGAAAAGACCGCCCTCAAAAGACTGGAAGAGGCAGATAAAAAATGGAGTTCCCATTATCCAGCGGCCATGCGGAGATGGTATGATCATTGGGACGTCATAACACCGATATTCAAGTTCTCTATGGGTGTTCGCACCGCATTTTATACCACGAATATCATAGAGAGTCTTAATGCATCATACCGCAGATTAAATCGACAACGGAGCGTATTTCCTAGTGCACAAGCGTTATTAAAGGTTCTTTATTTGACGACGTTTGAAGCCACTAAGAAATGGACGATGCCGATAAAGAACTGGGGTAAAATCCGAGGCGAACTGGCGATTATGTATCCTAACAGATTGCCTGATTAACACTTGCACACATCATAGAAGATCCGATTTACAGACTTTTCTTCACAGACTCTTACAAGGGCTTAAGGAAGCTCTGATAAATTCAGCACCGCCATCTTGACGCATCTTTTTTTGCCCGCTCAATGCCTGCAAATCCTCCACATAGCTTTTGCTATGCGTCCGGTTTGTCTCCTTGTTCGGACGAAAAAATCTACGCCAATCTG
>ERZ773009.1171-NODE-1171-length-18687-cov-11.273562_pt1 | contig 18687 bp, 22 predicted proteins | sample MGYA00580663_ERZ773009 | MGnify/ENA primary metagenome ERZ773009 (study PRJEB29015, sample SAMEA2737969) | human oral metagenome | biome: human oral; feature: human-associated habitat; material: dental | place: China | collected 2026 ... | reverse complement strand
TCTCGCGGGTTAAGTGACGTGCTCGCGAGCCGGGGCGCGTCACGACATGCGAGACGCCGTCCCACCATGCGAGATGCGCTATCGAGGCGAAGCGGGGACGGGGCGCCGGAACCGCCCCCGACACCGCCCGGACCGCCCCGACGCGCCCGGAGGCGACCCGAGCAGACCGTCACCAACGACCTTCACGCTCCACGTCTTCAAAACCACCCCTGAATAACCTTCCAGGCACCGCCCCTCATCAGCGCGGGCGAGGAGGACGCGGCGGATCTTAGAATCGCAGCGGGACGACCGTCAGGAGAGGAGGAGCGGTCCTCGGGCAGAGCCGGAACACGGGCCCAGGATAGAGTAAGGACGACTACGCCCCACCCTCCCAGAGACGAGACGAGCAGTGCGCCCAGGATCACACCGAGTGAGAAGAACAGGCTCATGACGCCGCTCCCGTCGGCACGGGGTCGAGGGCCTCGATGAGGGCGATGGCGAGGGGAAGGGCCTCGGCCTCCTCCTCGAAGAAACTTGCCAGGCGGCGTTTGGAGATCGCCTGCTCGCTCACTTCCAGTTCCGCCGCGATCTGCCTGCCGGTCATCCCCCGGGCGGCGAGTGCGGCCACTTCATGCTGCCCGGCCGATCGCTTCAAGACGAGGGCCCCGATGAGTCGCAGGAGCGCTTGGAGCTGGGCGGCCTTCTCGGGCGCGTGCTCCGCGCGCACGGCCAGTGAGGTATGCGCGCGCTTGGCCGCTTCGACAGCCATGGCACGAGGATGACGCAGCCGAGCGCACAATTCAACCTTCCAAGGTTGATCCACCGATATCAATCCCACAAGGTTGAACGCGCCGGAGGTCCCGTTCGCCCCGGGCGGCTCACCCCCCCGCTCCGCTCAGCGCGGCGGCACACAGCACGTTCGACCTCCGGGCGGCTCACCACAGGACGCGCTGGGCGATGGCGTCGGCGAAGTTGCCCAGGGCCTCGGGCGCGGAGCTCAGGTACAGCCCGGCGTCGATGAGGGAGACCTCCATGAGGTAGAAGCCGCCCCGCCCGTCGGCGACGACGTCGACGCGGTTGAACAGCAGCTGGATGTCGCGCCCGGAGCGCTCCTTGATCAGGCCGTGGATGGCCTTGCGGACCTTCTCGCCCCACAGCCACTGCCGCTCGTCGGGCTCGCGGGCGGTGACGATCTCCTCGTGCACCTCGTCGGTGGAGCGGAAGGACGGGTGGAGCATGGGCGCCTTCTCCACGGCGTGGGACAGGACGCCGTTGAAGTAGACCAGGGAGAACTCCCCCTTGCGGTCGACCTCCTCCAGGTAGCGCTGGACCATGACGGTGCGCCCGCGCCCGAGGTGGTGCATGGCGTCGTTGATGGCGTCGGCGCGCGAGCGGGCGTCGGTGGCGGTGTAGCGGCCGGTGCCGCGCCCGCCGGAGGAGATGGCGGGCTTGACCACGAAGTCGCCGAGGGCGGGGAAGCGGGAGTGGACCTGGTGCTTGGAGTAGCCGGCGTCCGGCTCGAGCCAGGTGGTCGGGATCATGGGCGCCCCCAGCTCCGCCAGCCGCTTGAGGTAGTGCTTGTCCGAATTCCACTCCACGACGTCGGGATGGTTGGCCAGACGCGGGACGGATCGGGCCCAGGCGAGGAACCTGTCGTAGTTCCCCCTCTTCGCGTAGTCGCGCACCGAGCGCAGGACGACGACGCCGGCGTCGTCCCAGTCGACGGCGGGATCGTCCCACACGGCCACGCGGGGCTCGATGCCGCGCTCGCGCAGGGCGTCGGGCAGGCCGCGGTCGTCGTCGTCGAGGTCTGAGTAGTCGGAGCAGGTAGCGAGCGTCACAATGGGCCGAGTCACGCGCCCACGGTACCGCGCGGGCAGTGCCACAATGCGGTCATGGAGGAGACACCGACCGGCGCCACCGCCCCGCCCCGACCGCTGCGCGGCTTCCACCCGCCCATCGAGCCCTACGAGACGGGCCTGCTCGACGTCGGGGACGGCCAGCGGATCTACTGGGAGTGCTGCGGCAACCCGCGGGGCGTGCCCGCCGTCTTCGTCCACGGCGGCCCCGGCGGCGGCTGCGGCCCCGACCACCGGCGGCTCTTCGACCCCGAGCGCTACCGCATCATCCTGTTCGACCAGCGCGGCTGCGGCCGCTCCCTGCCCCGCGCCCGGGAGCCCGGGACGGACCTGTCGACCAATACGACGTGGGCGCTCGTGGCCGACATGGAGCGCCTGCGCGAGCACCTGGGCGTGAGGGCCTGGCTCGTCTTCGGCGGCTCCTGGGGCTCGACCCTCTCCCTGGCCTACGCCCAGACCCACCCCGAGCGGGTCCTCGCCCTGGTCCTGCGGGGCGTGTTCACCCTGAGCAGGCGCGAGCTCGAGTGGTTCTACGAGGGCGCCGGGGCGGACATGATCCACCCCGACGAGTGGGAGGCCTTCGTGGCCGCCGCGGGCGAGGGCGTCGGCCCGGGCGGCTTCATCGAGCGCTACCACGAACTGCTCACCAGCCCCGACCCGGCCGTCCACGGCCCCGCGGCGATCGCCTGGACCACGTGGGAGGCCGCCACCTCCACGCTCCTGCGCGACCAGCCCCACGTCGACGAGGCCCGGGACCTCTCCTGGGCCCTGGACTTCGCCCGCATCGAGAACCACTTCTTCCGCCACGCCGGGTGGATGGAGGACGGGGCGCTCATCCGGGGCGCCCGCGTCCTGGTCGAGCACGGCATCGCGGGCGTGATCGTCCAGGGTCGCTACGACGTCGTCTGCCCCATGGGCACCGCCTGGGCGCTGCACCGGGCCTGGCCGCAGGCCGAGCTGCACATCACCCCCGCCTCCGGGCACGCCTACGACGAGCCCGAGACCCTGGACCGCCTCATCGGGGCCACCGACCGCCTGGCCCTCGACCTGGTCCGCGGCGGCGCCTCATGGTGAGCCTCGACCCGAGCCGGCGGTACTGGCTGTCCATGGCGGGGATCGTCCTGGGCACGCTCCTGGTGGCCGGCCTCGTGGGCGGGGCCGTGGCCGTCCGCCTGGGTCCGGGCTCACTGGTCTCCGGCACGGTCGTCGTGGGGATCCTCCTGGGGGGCTGGGTGCTCGGCTCCCGCGTGACCGAGCGCAAGAAGCTCGACCTGCCCCTGTGGCGCGCCCTCACCGCGGCCCAGGCCCGCGAGCTCGCCAGGTTCCGGGAGTTCAAGCGCACCGGGCGCGTCCTCGAGCCGGAGGACGGGTCGGCGGCCGGGTCGGCGGACGGCCCCCGCGCCGCGGACCGGTCCTCGCTCTCCCGCAAGGACCGGGCGCGGATGGCCGACGTCGAGCGCCGTCGCGCCGCCCGGCGCCGTCGCTCCCCGGAGGGTTCGGGGGGCTCCGCCGCCTCGAAGGACGCCGGAGCCCCGGACGGCCCGGCGGACCCGGGCCGGGGGCGGAAACGGCGTCGAGGTCGGGGGCGTCGCTGAGAACGGCGGGAGCGGCCCGGCCCCGGTGCGCACCCCGGCACCCTCCAGCGCATCCCAGCACCCCTGAGACTTCCCGCACATCGGGGCGTTTTGTGACCCCGTCGATTGGACGTCCCGGCGTCCAGCCCGTAAAGTCTTCCACCGTAGCCGGGCGTGAGAGCGCTCGATGGCACGCCTCCTTAGCTCAGTTGGTCAGAGCACCTGACTCTTAATCAGGGTGTCCAAGGTTCGAATCCTTGAGGGGGTACCACGGACGGGGATCCCCCGCGGAGAGCCGCCCGCACAACCGATGCCTCCTTAGCTCAGTTGGTCAGAGCACCTGACTCTTAATCAGGGTGTCCAGGGTTCGAGTCCCTGAGGGGGTACCACGCACGGGCCGCGTGTCGGCCGCAGGAACGCACCTGTGGCCGCGCGCTCGGTGGGCGGGCAGTCCGCGCGGCTGCGAGATCGCCGATCTTCTAAGGCGTGGCATCGCAGTTCGTCGACGGTCCGGGGAATACACCCGCCGCCCGCCGTGCTCGACGGTACCGGCACGTGCGTCGGTCGCAGGCGCCGCAGCGACTCTCTGCGGTCCCGACCACCGGGTGCTCTCCGCCGCCCAACTCATGCGGCGGCGCCCCGCAGCCACAGCACCGCCGGGCCGCAGGAACCACCTGCACTCCGCCCGGCGTCGAGGAGCCCGCATGAGGGCTATGAGGAGAAGGAGAACAGATGAGTACGCACACCATCACGACCGCCCCGGCCCGTCGCGAGGCCGCCGAGCGCGAGCTCACGGCCGCGCGCGCCGAGCTGAGCTCGCTGAGCACCGCCGTGTCGCCCTCGCGCTTCGAGCGCGCTCTCGAACGCGTCCAGGCCGCGCAGGAGGCACTGGCGCCGGCGGCCTGAGGCGAGTCACAATCGGAGGTCCGGTCCCGGATCACGGCAATGAGCGGGACCGCCCGACGCGCCGAGCGGCGCTGGGCGGTCCCGCTCTCTCCGTTCTCTCCGTGAGACCGTCCGTCACGCCAGTAACCAGTCACAGGGTCCATCACCCCGGCAAAGGAGGACGCCGTGCCCCAGCTCGCCACCGGCGACAAGGCCCCCGACTTCACCCTGCCCGACGCCGCCGGCACCGGGGTCTCCCTGGCCGATCTCGCGCACGGCGCCGAGCACGGCGTCGTCGTCTACTTCTACCCCAGGGCCTCCACCCCCGGCTGCACCAAGGAGGCCTGCGACTTCCGGGACTCCCTGGAGGCGTGGGCGGTCGCTGGCTACGCCGTCGTCGGGATCTCCCCCGACTCCCCGGAGGCGCTGGCCCGTTTCGCGCGCAAGCAGTCGCTGCCCTTCACGCTGCTGTCCGACGCCGACCACCGGGTCATGGAGGCCTGGGGGGCCTGGGGCGAGAAGAAGAGCTACGGGCGCACCCTCACCGGCGTCATCCGCTCCACCGTCGTGGTGAGCTCCGACGGCGCCGTGCGGCTGGCCCGCTACAACGTCAGGGCCACCGGCCACGTCGCGCGCCTGCGCAAGGAGCTCGACATCGACTGATCGGCCGCGCCGACGGCAGTGAGCCGGGCTCCATTCACTCCCCGGGGTAGACGACCCCGATCTGGCGGCGCACCTCGTCCATGAGCTCCATGACCTCAAGGGTCGCCGCCCACGGCAGGAGAGCCGACTCGGTTGCACCCGCGGCCAGGCAGCGGGCGACCTCGGCGGCCTCGAACTGGAAGCCGCCGGGAACCCTCCCGTCCCAGGCCGGCCGGCGGCCCCCGTCGTCCCAGGCGACCTGGACCGTGGTGGGGGCGTAGAAGCGTCCGGCCAGCGCGACCCTGGCTCGCGAGCCGATGATCTCCGCGCTCGTGCCCGAAGCCGCGCCCATGCCGGAGGCCGCCGCAGCGGTGGCCCCCGGGTAGACCAGGCCGACGACCTCGTCGAGGTCGACGCCCGCCTCGCTCAGCCGGCCGACGGCGGCGACACGCAGAGGCGCCCCGAGCAGCGAGTGCACCAGGCTCAGCGGGTAGACGCCCAGATCCAGCAGGGCGCCACCGGCGAGGTCGGGGCGCGTGAGGCGCTCGACTTGCAGCAGTGACTGGAAGTGGTCGGCGCGCACATGCTCGATGGCGCCCAGCGCGCCGCCGGCCGCGAGCGCGCGCACCAGGACCTGGCCGGGCAGGAAGCGCATCCACATGGCCTCCATGGCGAACAGGCCCCGGCGCCGTGCGGCATCGAGGACGCGGCGGGTCTCGGCCGCGCTGCGGGCGAAGGCCTTCTCCACCAGGACGGGCTTGCCCGCCTCCAGTGCCAGGAGCGCATGGTCGGCATGGAAGGCGTGCGGTGTGGCGACGTAGACGGCGTCGACGCCGGGGTCGGAGACGAGGGCCTCGTAGGAGCCGTGGGCGCGAACGGCCTCGCCCCCGCCCGCTCCCGGACGGGCCTCGATGAGGGCCCGGGCCCTGGCGGCGTCACGGCTTCCGACGGCGGTGACGAGCCCCGAGGAGTAGGCGGGCACATCACGGGCGAAGGTGCCGGCGATGTGGCCGGCGCCCAGGATCCCCCAGCGCAGCACCGGGGCGTCCTGCGGGTCGGGGACCGCCCGGGCGAGGTCGAACGGGCTCCCCGCATCGGCCAGGGCGGCCGTGATCTCGCCGGGCAGGACCGGGAGCAGCTCGGTGGTGCGGGTGCCGAGCGCGGAGGAGTCGGTGCGTGCCATGCGTCCAGCGTAGGCAGGCGCTCATGCAGCCGCGAGACCGTGCGGCAGGCCTGTCGGCAGGCCGCCGACAGGCCGCGCACGAGCACCGCGGGCCCCTAGACGGTAGGGTGAGTCGCGCAGCGCGAGTGGCGGAACTGGTAGACGCGCCAGATTTAGGTTCTGGTGCCTTCGGGCGTGAGGGTTCGAGTCCCTTCTTGCGCACAGGACCGACGACGGCTCACTTCTCGCAGGCGACCCCGTCGTGGTCGCGGTCCAGCTTGTCCCGGTAGCCGGGGTCGCCCCGATACAGCGGTGCCGCGCCGGCGGCCTTCGCCTCCGTGCAGTTCGCGTAGTACGTGCGGGCCGGCTCCTCCGGCTCCGACTGGGGCTGCTGGGCCGGCGCCTCGGGCTGGGCCGCCTCTTCCTGGGCGGACTGCTCCTCCGGCCCGGCCTGCCCCGCGGCGGACGCCGACGCGTCGGCCTCAGCATCTGCGGAGGCCGACGCCTCCGCAGCAGCGGACGCGGACGCCGACGCCGAGGCCGCCGCATCGGCGGAGTCGTGGTTGACCGTGAGCGTGATCGCCCGGTCAGCCGGGACCTGCTCGCCCGTCGCCGGGTCCTGCGCGGTCACGGACCAGTTTCCCGGATCCCACACGGACTCCTCGCCGTCGGCGTCCTTATAGCTCGGGCTCTTGGAGAGCCCCGCCTTCTTGAGGGCATCGGCCGCGTCGTCGCCCTTCATGCCGACGACGTCCGGGACCTCGACCGTGGCCGGGGTCGTGGCGGCGGTGCTCGCAGGCGGCGCCCCGTGCGCGGCGGAGCCGTCGCACCCGGCAACCGCTGGGGCGAGGACGATGGCGAGGGCGACGAGCCAGCTGCCGGTGGACAGCACTCTGCTCGAGCGGCGCGAGCTGATCTGGGAGACAGTCATCACGACGGGATCCTTGGGGGTGGGGGGTGTGCAAGGGCCCCTCAGGTATACCCCCGCGGCTCGCAGGAACTACCGGAGATCAGCATTCTTGACCATACTGTGACTCTCCGTCGCGACTCCCGCCGGAGCTCGCCGCCCCGATCCCACGAGCGACGGCAGCGGCCCGCCCCTCGACGCCGTCGCGTGCGGGGCCGCATCACGGCGCAGGCGGGCACTCCGCGCAGCCTCGCAGCGGGTAGCCTGACGCCGTGACAGACACCGAGCCCTCCAAGCAGATCCGCAAGGACGGGCGCGCGGCCGACGAGCTGCGCCCCGTGACCATCACCCGCAACTGGCTGGACCACGGAGAGGGCTCGGTGCTCATCGAGCTCGGCCGCACCCGGGTGCTGTGCGTGGCCTCCTTCACCGAGGGCGTGCCGCGCTGGCGCAAGGGCGGTGGCGAGGGCTGGGTGACCGCCGAGTACGCCATGCTCCCCCGCGCCGGTTCCGAGCGCAGCAGCCGGGAATCGGTGCGCGGCAGGGTCGGGGGCCGCACCCACGAGATCTCCCGCCTCATCGGTCGGTCCCTGCGCGGCATCATCGACGTCGCCGCGCTGGGCGAGAACACCATCGCCCTGGACTGCGACGTCCTCCAGGCCGACGGCGGCACCCGCACAGCCGCCATCACCGGCGCCTACGTGGCGCTGGCCGACGCCGTCGCCTGGGGCACTGGCAAGGGGCACATCAGGCCGCGAGCGGGCAGGCCGGTCCTGTCGGACTCCCTGTCCGCGATCAGCGTCGGCATCGTCGACGGCGCCCCCTGCCTGGACCTGCCCTACGAGGAGGACGTGCGGGCGCACACGGACATGAACGTCGTCCAGACCGGGGCGGGCAAGTTCATCGAGGTGCAGGGCACCGCCGAGCACGCCCCCTTCAACCGCGACGAGCTGTGCGCCCTGCTGGACCTGGCCGCCAAGGGCAACGCCGAGCTGGCGGCGCTGCAGGCCCGGGCGCTGGCTGGGCCGGGACGAGGGCCGTTCACGGTCTCGACCCGCGACGACGCCGCGCAGGAGGCCTCGTGAGTGCGCCGGCACCGCCGTCGGGCGTGACCGCGCCCGACGGGGCCGCGCTGGTCCTGGCCACTCACAACCCCGGCAAGCTCGCCGAGCTGCGGGCGGTCCTCGCGCCGCTCGCGCCCGGGCTGGACCCGCGCTCGATCATCTCGGCCACCTCCCTGGGCGCGCCCGAACCCGTCGAGGACGGGCTCAGCTTCGCGGCCAACGCGGAGATCAAGGCCCGCGCCCTGGCGCGGGCCACCGGCCTGCCCGCTGTCGCCGACGACTCGGGCCTGTGCGTGGACGTGCTCGGCGGCGCGCCCGGCATCTTCTCCGCCCGCTGGTGCGGCCGCCACGGCGACGATACGGCCAACCTGCGTCTCCTGCTGGACCAGATCGCCGACGTGGCAGACCCCCACCGCACGGCGCGCTTCACGTGCGCGGCGGTGCTGGCCGCTCCCGCGGGACCGGGCGACCGGCTGACGGTCACGAGGATCGAGCGCTCGATGGAGGGCCGCCTGCTGGGCGAGCCCCGGGGCGAGGGCGGCTTCGGCTACGACCCGGTCTTCGTGCCCGCCCAGGAGGACGCGCCGGGCGGCACGGGGCGCACCACGGCGCAGATGAGTCCGGCGGAGAAGAACGCGATCTCCCACCGCGGTCAGGCCCTGCGCGCCCTGGCTCCCGCGCTCACCGCCCTTGTCGTGCCGTCGTCGACGAGCGCGGGCGATATCGCGCGGTGAGCCGCCCCCGGCAAGGGCGCAGGGAGGGTGCAGGCGGCTCACGCGCGGGCGCTTGCGCTGTTGCACCCGCGCCGCCATACTTTCCATGTAGGAAAGGAAGGGCGCCGATGACTCAGGAGCCGATGACAAGCCCCTCCCCCGCCCAGGCCCGCGAGATGCTCCGCGAGGCGGACACGACTGCCGACGCCGTCGCTCGGTGGAGGCCGGCCCGGTGGGCGGTCGCCGTCGTCTCTCTCAGCTGCACCGTCACGGCCGCCCTCGCCGTCCTGGGGGCGTGGTGGCTCATGCTCGCCGCCTGGGCACTGACGCTCGTCCTCGGCGTCGTGCTGCGGTCCCGCCTGACCCGGCCCGGTCTGCGTCAGGACCCGTGGGCCGACCCGCTTGCGCAGGGCCGCGGCTACTGGGCCAGGACGCTGGCCTCCGGGTTCCTGCCCCTCGGCGTCATCGCCGCCCGCGACGCGCTTCCCGCCTCGTGGCTGCCCGCGGCCGCCACTGTGATCGCGCCCGCGGCCGGCGCCCTGTGCGTCTGGACGCTTCTCGCTTCGGCTCGGCCCCGTGCTTGACCCCGTCATCCACCCGCTGGGCAGGCTGCGGGTCTGCGCCGCGCTGCGATCCGTCGGCGCGGTGCAGGGCCGGGCGCAGATGAGCTTCGCCAAGCTTCGCGAGGCCGTCGGAGTGTCCGATTCGGCCCTGTCCAAGCAGCTGACCGCCCTCGAGAGGGCCGGGTACGCGCGCCGCCGGCGCAGCTACGGGCTCACCCGGTCCGAGGATGTCGTCTGGGTGGCGCTCACGCCCGCGGGCCTGGCGGCCTTCGAGTCCCATCTGGCCGCCCTCCGCGAGATCGCCGAGGCGTGAGTGAACCGATCTCGGTGCGGCGGAGGAACCGATCTCGACGGGGTCAGCCGGAGTCGGCGAACCCGCCCGGATCGCCCCGGGCCCGGGCCTCCTGGGCCTCCAGCCGGCGCTGCACCGGCCTGGGCACGAGCGAGTCGTGGGCCTTGGCGAAGCCGTACAGGCAGCGCCACCCGGCCTGGAACACGACCAGGAAGGACAGCATCATGAGGGAGAAGGAGACGAGCGCTCCCCCACCGGCCAGACCGCGCGCCGCCAAGCACGCGCCCCCGGTGACCCCGACGACGATCCCGCCCTCGGGCCACAGGGCCTCCAGGTGGTCGCGTCCGCGCCGCGCTCCCCAGGCCGCAGCCCACCCGAGGGCGGTGGCGCCCGCGGTACGGGCCGCCAGCGCGGGGGCCTGGGACGCGTCGTGCAGCGAGGCGGCGGCGAAAAGGGACACGAGTGCCGCGGCGATCAGGTCGGCCGGGATGACGAGCCACCACCGGGTGCGGCGTCCCCGGGTCCAGGGGCGATCCGGCCCGTCGGGAACCAACGGGCTGTAGGTCAGCCCCGGCTGACCGTCCCCGTGCTGCGCACCCACCGGCTCAGCCCACCGCCGCGCCCGAGCGCACGAGCAGCCCGCCCGCGGTCGCCGGTGCCGGCCCGCGCCCGGCACTCAGATCTCCCAGCTCGCACCCGCGGTCGCGGCCTCGAGCGGGCCGGAGAAGACCTCGGCGGCCTCCTTGAGAGTGTCGGCCGGATCGGTCCACGGCTGGATGTGAGTGAGCACGAGGCTGCCCGCGGGCGTCCGCCCGCCCCTGCCGCTCGTGCCGGCGGCGAGCTCACCGGCGCGCCTGCCGGTCAGGTGCATCCCGCGGTAGGTGTCGCGCCCCTCCAGGAAGGCGGCCTCGGACAGCAGCAGGTCGACGCCGTCGGCCATGGCCTCCACGCCGTCGCACAGGTCCGTGTCCCCGGTGAAGGCGAGGCTGACGGTGCCCTGGCCGTCCTTCCCGGGCCCCTCCACGCGGTAGCCGTAGGCCTCCACCGGGTGGAGGGCCGCGTACGGCGTGATCGTCATCGGTCCGACCTGCACCGCCTCGCCGGCGACAGCGGTGCGGAAGGAGAACTCGGAGGCGTAGGTCTCCTCGGGCGGCGTGCCGTCCACGCCGTTGAGACGGCTCGGCAGCTCACCGGGTCCCAGCGTGAGCACGGGGCCCAGCGCCCCGGTCGGGTTCCACCGCCGGAAGACGTGCATCCCCACGAGGTCGACAATATGGTCGGCGTGACAGTGGGAGATCGCGATCGCGTCCAGGTCGGCCGGGTCGAGGTAGTGCAGCATCTGCCCCATCGCCCCCGGCCCCAGATCCAGCACCACCGACCACGCCCGCACCTCGCCACCGGGGTCCGCGCCGTCGGCCTGCACCAGGTAGGAGGAGGCGGCGGAGTCGGGACCGGACATGCTTCCGGTGCAGCCGATGATCGTGAGCTTCATGCGGGATCCTTGCTCAGTTCTGTGGGATCGGAGGGAGGGACATGGTCGTCGGCGGCGCCGCGGACGGATGCGGGGGCGTCGCCGGAGCCGGCCGTGCGCGCCGACCCGGACTCCGAGCCGGCCCGCAGGACGCGCCTGACCTCGGGGCCCAGGAAGCGTCGCGCCAGGACCATGAAGGACTCGGGGTCCCCGGTGGAGCGGAACTCGTGGTGGGGCGCGGCGGCGCCGGGGTCGCGCAGCAGGTCGCGCCGGGCGAGCTCGCGGTAGACGTCCTTGGCGGTCTCCAGGCTGGAGGTGACCAGGGTGACGTCCTCTCCCATGACGTAGGAGATCGGGCCGATGAGCAGCGGGTAGTGGGTGCAGCCCAGGATGAGGGTGTCCACGCCGGCGGACCTGACCGGGGCGAGGTACTCCTCAGCGGTGGTGAGCGCCTCGGGGCCGGTCGTCACGCCGCGCTCGGCCAGGTCGACGAAGCGCGGGCAGGCCCTGGAGAACAGCTCGACGCCGGGCACGGCGCCCAGAGCGTCGTCGTAGGCGTGCGAGTCGACGGTTCCCCGGGTGGCGATCAGGCCGACACGGCCGTTGCGGGTGACGCGGGCGGCCGCCCGGGCGGCGGGGTGGATGACCTCGATCACGGGAACGCCCCGCTCCTGGGTGTAGCGGCGCCGGGCGTCGTGCAGGACGGCCGCCGAAGCGGTGTTGCAGGCGATGACGAGCATCTTGACGCCGGCCTCGACGAGCTCGTCCATGACTCCGAGCGCCAGGGAGCGGACCTCGTCGATGGACTTGGGGCCGTACGGGGTGTGAGCGGTGTCCCCGATGTAGACGATCTGCTCGCCGGGCAGCTGGTTGAGCACGGCCCTCGCAACGGTCAGGCCTCCGACCCCGGAGTCGAACATCCCAATCGGCGCGTCATTCACGCATCCGAGACTAGGCGGCCGCTCAGCCGTAAAGCAGCACGGTCACCAGTGATTCCTGCCACCAGGTGAGCATGTCGTAGGACAGGGCGAGTCCGCGGCGCCAACGGGCGTCGTCGTCCTCGTCCCGGGGGGCCTCCCGCCGGGCGACGGCGTGGACCTCCTCCGCGGCCTCCGGCCCATCGATGTCAAGCCGCTGCGCGAGCACGAGGCGCACGTCGTTGAGTGCGCTGAGCCACTCCTGCTCGTGCCCGCGGGCGACGCGGACGGCGCCGCCCGCGCCCGTGGGCTCCAGCAGCTCGGCGATAGCGGCCTCAAGGCGCTCGTGCTTGAGGGAGCGCAGCCGCGCACGGGTGAGTCCCGCCACCTCGAGCGCGACCTCGGGGTCCTCGGAGGCGTCGGGCAGGAGCACGTCGATCACGGGCGCGAGCGCGGGCGGGGCGGAGGTCGGGGACGGCGGAGGGCGTGAGGCGGGGCGCCCCTGCGGATCCGGGTCGAAGTCGAGGGCGGCGAGGACGTCGCCGTCGCGGGCGCTCTCCCCCTGCCGCAGCTCGGGGTGCGGGGACGCCGCCTCGCCCGTGGGACCCCCGGGGCGGTCGGCGGCGGGGTCAGCGGGGCCGTCGGCGGCCAGCAGCACGGCGACCTGCTCGAGCAGACCCGCGAGGTACTCCCGCTCCCAGGTCTCCAGACGGCTCTCCCAGCCGTCCGCCGCCTTGGCGAAGCCGCGCATCAGGCCTCGCCCCGGTCCCCGGAGTCGTCCCCCATCGGCTCGAGGGTGGCGCGCAGGCCGTAGGAGTGCATGGCAGTGACGTCGACCTCCATGCGCTCGCGCGCCCCGGCGGACACCGTGGCGCGTCCGCGGGTGTGGACCTCCAGCATGCGACGGTGCGCCAGCGGCAGGGGGAAGCCGAAGTAGGTGCGGAAGACCCAGGTGACGTAGTCCATGGTGTTGACCGGGTCGTCGTGAACGACCGTTCGCCACTGGCGCTGGGTGGCGCTGCGCGCACGCTCCTGCACGTCGGGCTCGACGACGTGCAGCGTGCTGGACATGGCTCCAGCGTAGCGGCCGGGACGGCGCAGGGGCAGGTGCGCTGCGCCCCGATCCCGGCTCCGGACGAGACGACTCCGGATAGGCTATGCGCTATGACACCTATGCAGCGAGCCGCGGACCCGACCGCTCCTCCCACTCCCCCCACGTCCCTGCTCACCGACATGTACGAGCTCACCATGCTTCAGGGGGCGCTCCGCTCGGGGACCGCCGGGCGAGCCAGCGTCTTCGAGCTGTTCGGGCGGCGGCTGCCCGCCTCCCGGCGCTTCGGCGTGGTGGCGGGGACGGGCCGTCTCCTGGACGCGGTGGAGGACTTCGTGTTCACCAGCGCCCAGATCGACTTCCTGCACGCCGCCGGCGTCGTGGACGACACCACCCTGGACTACCTGCGCGACTACCGGTTCTCGGGCACGATCCGCGGCTACGCCGAGGGCGAGTGCTACTTCGCCGGCTCGCCGCTGCTCACCGTCGAGGGCACCTTCGCCGAGGCCTGCATCCTGGAGACTCTGGCGCTGTCCATCTACAACTACGACTGCGCCGTCGCCTCGGCGGCCTCCCGCATGACGATCGCCGCGCACGGTCGGCCCTGCGTGGACTTCGGGGCCAGGCGGGCCCACGAGCAGGCGGCGGTGGCGGCCGCCCGCGCGTCCGTCGTCGGGGGCTTCGTCGGCACCAGCGACCTCGAGGCCGGCATGCGCTACGGGATCCCCACGGTCGGAACCTCCGCGCACTCCTTCACCCTGCTGCACGACTCGGAGGAGGACGCCTTCGCGGCCCAGGTGGCCAGCCTCGGTCCGGGCACCACGATCCTGGTCGACACCTACGACATCGCTCGCGGCGTGGAGCGCGCCGTCAGGGCGGCCCGCGACGCCGGCGGCGAGCTCGGCGCGGTGCGCCTGGACTCCGGGGACCTGGTCGCCGAGGCCTTCAAGGTGCGCGCCCAGCTCGACGCCCTGGGGGCGACGACGACGAGGATCACGGTGACCAACGACCTGGACGAGTACGCGATCGCGGGCCTGGGGGCCGCGCCGGTGGACTCCTACGGCGTGGGCACCAAGCTGGTCACCGGCTCCGGGCGCCCGACCGCGGCCCTGGTCTACAAGCTCGTCGAGCGGGCGGGCGCCGACGGCCAGATGCACGAGGTCGCCAAGTTCTCCGAGGGCGGCAAGGCGACCGTCGGCGGGCGCAAGTGGGCCGGCCGCGTGATGGACGAGGCCGGGTCCGCCGTCGAGGAGCTCGTCGTGTCCGCCCAGGACCGGGACGAGGCGCTGGCCTCCCTGGCCGAGGCCAGGGCCCGCCCGCTGCAGGTCGAGCTGGTGCGCGACGGCGTCGTCGTCGAGGAGCACCGCGGTCCGCAGGCGCTGGCCGCGGCTGCCGAGCGGCACCGGAGCGCGCGCGCCGAGCTGCCCTACGACGCCTGGCGCCTGAGCGAGGGCGAGCCCGCGGTGCCCACGCGCCACCTGGACCTCGATGGGCGCCGGCCCTTGCGGGGCTGAGCGCGCGGCCCATCGAGGGCGACGGCCCGTGCGGGGCCGGTGAGCCGGCGGCCGGCCCCTCCTACCGCTTGCCGACGAACCAGCGGCGCAGGGTCTCCACGCGCCTGACGATCTCCTCGGTGGAGGCCTGGGCCACCTCGGGGCCGCCGCACACGCGCCGCAGGTCGTTGTGGATGACGCCGTGGGGCTGGCCGGAGCGTCGCGCCCAGGCGGACACGAGCCGGCTGAGCTCCTTGCGGGCGGCGGCCCGGCGCCGGGCGTCGTCGACGCTGGAGCCGGCCCGGCGCTGCGCGGCCGCCTGCTTCCTCTGCGCCTCGACCTGCTTGTCCTGACGCTGACGCAGCAGGGCCGTCACCTGCTCGGGCTCGAGCAGGCCGGGCAGGCCGAGGTACTCCTGCTCCTCGACGCTGCCGACCACGGCGCCGGTGCCGAACTCCCCGCCGTCGAACAGGACCCGGTCGAACTCGGCGGTGGAGTCCATGGCTTCGAAGGAGCCCAGCAGATCGTCCGAGGCCCTCTCCTCCTTGTTGGCCTCGGCCACGAGCCGCTCCTCGGGAGCGAAGAGAGCGTCCTCGTCGGTGCGCCCGGCACCGCCCAGGACGTGGTCGCGGGCGACCTCGATCTCACCCGCCAGCCCCAGCAGGGGCGTGACGGAGGGCAGGAACACCGAGGCGGTCTCGCCCCGGGCGCGCGAGCGGACGAAGCGCCCGACGGCCTGGGCGAAGAACAGCGGGGTCGAGGCGGAGGTCGCGTACACCCCCACCGCCAGGCGCGGCACGTCCACGCCCTCGGAGACCATGCGCACCGCCACCATCCAGCGGTCCTCGCTCGCGGCGAAGGTCTCGATGCGGCTGGAGGCGCCGGCGTCGTCGGACAGGACCACGGTGGGGGCCTGCCCGGTGATGGCGCGGAGACGTCCCGCGTAGGCGCGGGCCGAGCTCTGGTCCGAGGCGATGACGAGCCCGCCGGCGTCGGGCACCTGGCGGCGCACCTCGCTCAGCCGCTGATCGGCGGCCGCCAGGACCGCGGGGATCCACTCCCCCGAGGGGTCCAGGGCCGTGCGCCAGGCCTGGGCCTCCAGGTCCTTGGTCAGCGGCTCCCCCAGCCGAGCGGCCACCTCGTCGCCGGCCCTGGTGCGCCAGCGCATCCGGCCGGAGTAGGTCATGAAGATGACCGGGCGCACGACCCCGTCGCGCAGGGCGTCGGCGTAGTCGTAGGAGTAGTCGGCCCGGGACCTCCTGGCGCCGCCGGCCTCCTCGACGTAGCGCACGAACGGGATGGCCGACTCGTCGGAGCGGAAGGGCGTGCCGGTCAGGGCCAGGCGGCGGCGGGCCGGCGCGAAGGCCTCGCGGATGGCATCGCCCCAGCTCAGCGCGTCCCCGCCGTGGTGGATCTCGTCGAGGACCACCAGGGTGCGGATCGAGTCTGTGCGAGCGCGGTGGAGGTTGGCGTTGGCGGCGACCTGGGCGTAGGTGAGGGCCACGCCGTCGAAGTGCGAGCCCAGCGTCCCCTGGGCGTTTGTGTACGAGGGGTCCAGGCGGATGCCCACGCGGGCGGCCGCCTCGGCCCACTGGTACTTCAGGTGCTCGGTGGGGCACACGACCGTCACCCTGTGGACGTCGCCGGTGGCGAGCAGCTCGGTGGCGACGCGCAGGGCGAAGGTGGTCTTGCCGGCGCCGGGCGTGGCCACGGCCAGGAAGTCCTCGGGAAGGTCGGCGAGATACTTCTTCAGCGCAGCCTCCTGCCAGGCCCGCAGCGGTCTCGACGTGCCCCAGGCGGCGCGCTGCGGGTAGGCCGGCGGAAGGTTCTCGGCGGCGAAGATCGACGGCTGGGTAGGGCGGTGCTGCGCCCGGGAGCCTCGCGTGGGTGTCACCGACCGCCTCTGGAGAAGGGGAAGCGGGGGAAGCGGGGGCCGTCGCCGTTGCCGCCGCCGGGCTTCATCGTCTCGTAGATCTGCTTGCAGGTGGGGCACACCGGGTACTTCGACGGGTCCCGCCCGGGGGTCCACACCTTGCCGCACAGGGCGACGACGGGGCGGCCGGTGGCGGAGGCCGCGGCGATCTTGTCCTTGCGCACGTAGTGGGCGAAGCGGTCGGCATCGCCGTCGTCGGTGGACTGGAGCTCCTCGCGCTCGAGGACGGCCGTCCCGGCCGACTGGCTCGGTCGGCCGTCCGGGTCGCTGGGGACTCCACTGGTGGGTGCAGACGACTCACTCATGAGGCCAGTGTAAGCCGGGCGCCCACTGTCTTCGACGGTCCCACGGCACTCGATGACGGCGGATGACGTTGTGAACCGCGCCACGACCGGACGGGCGGGAGGAGCCCCGGGGCTGTCGGAGGCCTCAGTGCCGCTGCTTGAGCAGGCTCGCGGCGGCGGGGTCGACGAGCACGAGCGCGTCGGCGTGGTTCTGCATGACGGTGGCGGGCCAGCGGGGGTCGACCTCGCCCTCGACGAGGTGGGCGACCGCCTCGGCCTTGTTCTCGCCGGTGGCGATGAGCACGAGCGTGCGCGCCCTCATGATCGTGCCCAGCCCCTGGGTGATGCAGCGGGTGGGGACGGCGTCGATGTCGCCGTCGAAGAAGCGGGCGTTGTCGCGGCGGGTCTGCTCGGTGAGCTCGTCGATGTGCGTGGTGGAGTCCAGCGGGCCGCCCGGCTCGTTGAAGCCGATGTGGCCGTCGGCGCCGATGCCCAGGATCTGCAGGTCGCAGTAGCCGGCGGCCGCCATGGCGGCCTCGTAGGCGTCGCAGGCGGCCTGGAGGTCGTCGCTCAGGGCGTCGGGGCCGTGCAGGGCGCCGGGGCGCATGTCCACGCGGGAGCGCAGGTTCCGCTCCATGAAGGTGGCGTAGCGCTCGGGGTGCCCCTCGGGCAGGCCGACGTACTCGTCGAGCATGAAGCCGGTGACCTCCTTGAAGGAGATGCGCCCGGCCTCGCAGCGGCGGGCGAGCTCGTCGTAGAGGGGGAGCGGGCTCGACCCCGTGGCGGTTCCCAGGACAGCGGCGGGCTTGGAGGTCACAAGGTCCTCGACCGCGTCGGCGGCGCGCTCAGCGATGGCCTCGGCGGTGTCCAGGATGACGAGCTTCATAGGTTGTTCCTCTTCGGCGGTGCGGGACGGTCTCGGCCCGAGCGGGCCCTCGGCACCGGGCGGCGCAGGAACGCGTCCCGGCCCCAGAACCTTAAGGCAGCGGATAACCCCTTGTCATCCTTCGCCTCCCGGCCCCGCGGCCCCATCGGAACCAGTCGGCTAGCGGGCCTCGGCGTGCCCGGGCCAGGAGCGCACGGTGGTGAGGACCGAGACCCAGCGCCGGTCCAGTACCCGCCCTCCGACGACGACGCCGGCCCGGGCGAGCCCCGCGCCCCAGCAGGCTCCGCCGACGAGAAGCACCCACCCCCACTGCCAGGCGCCCGTGGCCATGAGGACGCCGAGCCCGACCACGACCGGCATCGCGAGCCCGGCGATGACCGCCAGGCCGGCCATCTGCACCAGGGAGGCGACCAGGATCATGCCCGAGGACCGCGACCGCAACGGGCCCTCCCCCGGCGCGTTGACCTCGTAGGGCAGGACCGCGCTCATCACGCTCGACCAGGCCGCGGCGGCGCCGTACAGGCCGAGCTGCGCCCCGACGACCGCGGGAACGATGTCCCAGCGCCCCGTCCACACGCCGAGGGCGGCGGTGACGACCGCCAGGACGGGCAGGTGCCACAGGGCGGCGGCGACCATGCGCCCCAGGCGGTCGTCGCGACCGCGCACCCCGGCGCTCAGGTGCATCCACTGGGCGGTGGAGTCGTAGCCCAGGTCGTCGTGCAGCACCCAGCCGGACATCAGGGCGATCGCGACCGGCACCCCGAGCAGCGCCGCCGGGGCCCGGCCGAGCGCCGCGCCGGCCGGAGCCGTCTCGAGAGCGACATCGGTCGCACTCCCCTCGGCACCGCCCTGCCGGAGGGTCAGCGCCGACACGGTGCCCACGACGAGCATGACGAGCACGGTGGAGACCCCGAGGATCAGATAGCGGGGGTCGGTTCGCCAGTAGCGCAGGCAGCGCGCCGCGATCGCGGCGGCCGGCGAGGGGATGACCCGTGACAGCCGGCGGTGCCAC